>Ga0209348_1001486_pt1 | contig 11364 bp, 12 predicted proteins | sample ETNvirenome_2_30_FD_184065 | JGI IMG/M metagenome (GOLD analysis project Ga0209348, IMG submission 184065) | Marine viral communities from the Pacific Ocean - ETNP_2_30 (SPAdes) (version 2) | ecosystem: Environmental > Aquatic > Marine > Oceanic | place: Pacific Ocean | collected 2013-06-22 | reverse complement strand
TTCAATACGAGTTTTAAATCTCATTTTACCTGGTTCACCCCAGTATGCGCCATCCGAATAGTTAATCTTTTCAACTATACGATTCATCTGTTCAATATAAGAAGTCCAAACTATAAACTCATATGTTAATGTCATATAGTCAGGCATTGCGACATTATAATATTCACGATTAGGTTCTAAATTTTTTTGAACTGAAAATTTATCAAAACGATTCTGTTGTGAGTATTTTTTTTGAAAAGTATAAAACAATTTAGGGTCATTAGCATCTAATTTATCAACTGGTATGTCATCATTTCGTTCCATACCTGTTCGTTTGAATACAATTAAAGGTGTGATAATTTGTCTTTTTTTATCTCTCAAAAAACCTTGTTTAGATACTTGTGTCCACCTTTCCGGTGATGCGTAAATACAAGGAACTTTAACTTTTTCATCGTTTATTTCTACTGAAGGTTTTATTACTTCGTTAAAATAGTACATAATTGCACTATCCATATCCATAATACCAACTGATAAATTCTTTACATCATCTGTATTACGACTAAGTTTATTTCCTCGATTAAATTCGTTTCTTTGACTTCTTGGTATTGGTTTTTTTCTTTCCATTATTATGTGTTAACTATATCCTCTATTTTTTTGTTAGTTTCTTCTCTAATTGTAATCTTTTTTGGTGTAAAATATTTTTGTGTTGTAGTATAATTGTCAAATGTTTCTGGTAACATATACCCATTTAAAGTCATATCAAATGTTGTTTTTATTATTTTTTCATTATCAATTTCAGTACTGTCTTGGAATCCATTTATTTGAGTTCTAAATCTCATTTTACTAGGTTCACCCCAGTATGCCCCGTCTGAATAATTAATAGACTCTAATAGTTTGTTCATTTGGTCTATATAGGAAGTCCAAACTATAAACTCATATGTTAATGTCATATAGTCAGGCATAACTACATTATAGTATTCTCTACCAGGAATCATTTGTTTTAAATTATTATTATCAAATCTATTATGTTTTGTATTTTTCTTTTCAAAACTATAAAACAATTTAGGGTCATTAGCATCTAATTTATCAACTGGTAGATTATTATTTCTTTCCATACCAGTTCGTCTAAATACAATCAATGGACTTATTATTTGTCTCTTTTTATCCCTTAAATATCCTTGTTTGGAAACTTGATTCCATTTTTCAGGAGAACCATAAATACAAGGAACTTTTACTTTTTCATTATTTACTGTAACACTTGGTTTAATAACATCATTAAAGTAATACATAACTGCACTATCCATATCCATTAAACCTACTGATATATTTTTTACATCATCAGTTGCTCCTGGTGAATTACGACTTATCTTTGTTCCACGATTGAAATCAATCCTTTGGTTTCTCGGAACGGGTTTTGCTCTATTCATTAGAAACCTCTATATTCTTCTAAGTTTGTTGTTGGCATTCTTGTCAAGTGTGCTTGAACTATTATTGAATGACTATTATCTGGCTGTCCCCCAATTAATTGATTTTCATTATAGGTGTTTACTTCGAAATAACCATCATTCCATTTTATGATATCTCCGATATCTGGTTTTAAGTTTACTTCAACTAGATATGCTCTTTGAAATGCAAATGAAACATTTTGTCTATTGTCGGCACCAAAATCACTAATATCAAAATCAAAATCTTCGGCATCAACAATACACGGAAGTTTTACACCTTGTTTATAGACTTTACCTTCTGATGCTTCACCATACATATTTGTTTCTGTATCATATACTGAAGTTCTGTAAAGAATTATGAACTGGTCTATTATTCCGCAATCATCAATATTTGGTTCACCTATGAGTTCTCTATTGAACTTTTCAAAGGTTGCCAAATCTTTGTTTCCGTAAAATCTTTGTGGCATTTTGTTATCCTATGTAAACTGGGTAAGGAACTTTACGAAGTGTTTCTTGTTGAGCATCACTCTCATCTCTTTGAGCTTCAAATAGTGCCTTACGACTGGTTTGTTCTAAATTTTCTCTTAATTGTTCTATTAATTGTTCTTTTTCTGCTGCAGCTTCCGACCTCAATGTGTCCCCGTCTAGTGAAACTTCTGAATTTGGAATAGGAATAGTTCCGTATTTAGAACGAACAATACCTAATAACTCTTTTGATAATGCTAATGTGTATTTTCTAATCCATTGTTTACCCACATCATTGATGTTTGAGTAAGTCATAAAATCATAATTAACATTTGAGTAATCCGAAACTACTGTATCATCACTTGAACCACTATAACGAGTTTTTAAAGGATTATCTCTATCTTCCGTTAATATGTAGTCAATCCAAACTGAACTTGATGTTGTTGGAATAGGAAATATTCTCATTTGGTTGTTCTTAATGTCAAATGAATATGCTGATTTTCTTATCTGGTCATTAAACTCAATCGCCTGAACTCTTAACAAATCTGCATAGATTGGTTGTAATACGAAAGTAATCGCCGGTGAATAACTACCAAATCCAAATCCGTCCAACATATTGTATGTTCCGAATCCTGTTGATGCGTATGGGTCAAAGTATCTTGTTACTGCTGGTCTTGACTCATAATGAACTCTTTTGACCTCTATGGACTTTCCGGATTCACTTACATCACTTACTAATGCATTTAAATCATAAGTTTGACTACCTGAATTAACTGAAATTGCAGTCCTTTTGTATTCGACATTACCACCAACTTGTGCTTCTTGCCCATATTCCTCAGAAATAAAAACATTTTCAGATAAACCTGCTTTTACTCTCGTATGAGTAAAGTTTGAACTTGTAGATTGACCTTTTAAATGTAATAAGTTGTCACGAATGTTAAATTGATTGACTTGTGCACTATATTCTGATACTGATTCTTCAAAACAAGCATAAAATTGTGTGTCTTGAAGTTCAACATCCATAATTGGAAATCCAAGTCTTTGTGCACACCACTTTGCTACTTGTGGGCCCTCTGTTTGAAATTCTGAGTCAGTGTCGTATAACCCAAATGGTGTAGAACTACTATCTTGATGGATAGCAGAACCACTACCTGGCCATATTGCTTCTTGAGCCATTAAAATTCTCCTATTAATAGTCTATTTGTATATACAATAATAAATATAACGATACGAAAAAACCCCCAAATTAATGGGGGTTTTTTCTTATTAGTCAATTAGTAATAATAATTAATTAATTAATCATTAAACATAATTTACATCAGCGACTACGACTTTACCATAGAATTCACTTCTAACCATTTTCTTAGCGTATCTGGTCATTACACCTTTTCTTGGTGTGAAGTTTTTAGGGTCGTAGACAAGTGGTGTCATAATTAACGGTACATATGGTGCGTAAACCGCTCCTGTTTCAAGGAAGTTAGAACCTCTAAATCCTACAAGGATTTGGTTTTCTAACATATAAGGGTTTTTGTACACTGTGTATCTGTTATTAAGTGCTCCAACTTTCTGAACGCCCATTGCGAACTGATTTGTTGTAGCTTCACCTGTTGTGTCTGCTGCGTATCCAGGAATTGACTCTATGATTGTTGCTGTTTCTGGTGAAACAACTAAGAAGTTTGCACCTCCTCTTAGAGTTTTCTGGTGGATAGCGTTAGATACTGACTGAATCTTGTTTCCAAGTGTTTGGAACCAAGTTCCTTTTACATATGCATTTGACTCACCTGATGATTGGGTGAAAGTGTTGTTTACGGCGTCATGCTCGAAACCAACTCTTGCTGACCAATATTCAGTTTTAGCTGATGCACCTGCCATCAACATATCAAGAATTTCTAAATCAATTTCCATTGAAATGTACTCACTTAATAGTGATGTTAGTTCTGCTTCTGCGTCAACTGAGTGATATGCATTTAAGTCTTGTGCAAGTTCTGGAGTCCAGACTGCTTTTAACTTACGAGTTTTCGCGATTATCGGAATACTCTTTAATGCGATATCTAGTTCAGGAATGTCGATACTGTCTTCTGGGTTAGCATCAATGTTTGATGTTGTTGCTTCGAAGTCAGTTCTTGAATAGTCTGTTGCTGGTTGTTTGTGGAATTTAACCACTGCATTAATAGGTGCACCTGTTCCAGCTTTTCTTACAATAAATGTAGTTTCTGAATTTGTTGCACTATGTCTTGTGTATGCAGGGAAAAACTCATCAAAACCAGAACCTGATATTGTGAATGCTCTCACTCCATCTTTGTCTAGTCCTGAAAGTGCTGCGTCTGCGACATTTATCTTTAAAAGAGCGTTGTCTGCAGTGTCTGCAATTGCTTGTGATGCTGATAGGTCTCCTTCATAATCAACGTCTTCCCAATCTACTGAACCTGTGCTAAAGTTTGAAGCGTTAGCTGTTCCACCGATTGTTAAACCGGTTTTAGTTTGGTCATTTATTGAATATCCGAATTTACCTGCACCATACAAACCACCACTAGCATCACCAGAACCTGATGTATTACCATATACATCAGCATTTTCTGTGTGGTTAGCTGTTTGGTCTGTACCGTATTTGAAGTCAAGATAGAATATAAGACCTGAAGGTAAGTTCATAGGTTGAACTGACACAAAATCCTGTGCTGCGATTTCACCAAAAATTCTACGAACTAATGGTAAAGCTACACCGCTCCACTCTTCTGCGTTTTGTCCACCAGTAACTGATGCTTCTTGGATTAACTGACCTGCTTGGTTTTCAAGTAGGACTGCCATTCCGTGTCTTTTATTTTCGTCCTCAAGACCCTCTAAAAGGCCTGTTGGCTCCCATTTCTTAACTAATTGACGAGTTTGTTCAAGCAATTGACGTTGTGGATTATATCCATCCATCAACTTTTCGATTGAATTTAATTTACTCATTTTTTAGTCTCCTAACTATTAAAGTATGTTTGCTAATTTCTTGAATCTTGCTTTTAGTTCTTGTCCTTCTGACAATACCTCTTTTACTGGTTTTGTAGAACGAACTGGTTTAGAACTTGAACCTTTTTTCACTGACTCACTTAGTTTACCTGGTCTTTTAAATGATTCTGCTAATGTAGCGTAAACCAATTTAACTTCTCTTAGGTTTTTAGTTCTGTCAAATGTTTCAACAACTTTTAATTTCTGGTTGTTGTTTAGTCCAAATGCTCTAAATAGTTTGTTTGAGAACAATAGTTTTGCATTCAAGAGATTAACTTCGTTTAAGTTTTGTCTCATAAAGTTAATAACTTTACGATACTCTTTGATTTCTTTTTGAAGTTCATCCACTTTTGCGTCTTCTTCCTCGGCATCTTCTTCTTCTGTAAGTGCTTTTAAGACTTCGTCTAAGTCAAGGTCTTCCTCGTCTTTGTCTTCAACTTCTGTTAAGTCGTCAACAACTTCGTGGTCGCCAAGTTCAGTTCCGGCTTTTTTGTCAGAACCTTCACCTTCTGGGCCTTGTGCACCTGATTTTGTAGAATCATTTGCTTCTGGATTAACTTTGTTGTCTGCACTTCCAATATCAGAAGAAACATCATTTTCTGCTAACTTGTCAGAGTCAGGTGTTTCAGCTTCATCTTTGTCGTGTCCGTCCTCGATATTGTTATCGTATTCTTCATCGACTGAATCTTCATCATCTAAGTCTTTTTCAAGTTCTGCAAGAACTGATTCAAGGTCAAGGTCATCTTCTTCAGCGTCTTCAGTTTCTTCAGCATCTTCTGCTTCATCAACTTTATCTTCCTCGTCAGTGTCCTCTTGCTCATTTCTCATTTCTTCTTTGTCATCTTCTTCTTTGTCCTCAGCTTCGTCCATTTCTTCCTCATCAGAATTTCTCATTTCCTCAGCATCTTCTGCTTCGTCCATTTCTTCTTCCTCTGCGTCTCTCATTTCCTCAGCGTCTTCCATTTCCTCGGCGTCCATTTCTTCTTCGGAATCTCTCATTTCCTCAGCGTCCATTCTCATTTCTTCTGAGTCTTCCATTTCTTCCTCTGCGTCCATTTCCTCATCAGAATCTTCTACTTCTGATGCGATTTTTTTAGATAACATAGATTGCAAACGTGGTGTGAATGCTTCTTCAAGTGCTATCTTTGCGTTTGCTAATGCTGTTTCACGAACTGCTTTTGCATCTGCGATAGCTTCTCTTAATAAATCATCCATTTGTTATTCTCCGTTTGGATTCAATATAGTTATTTGGAACTATAATATAGTTTTATTGATTTACACTATATGATTGTACGAGTGTACATAGTGTATTTAGTTTCGTATATATAAATATAACGAACTGAAAAAATATCACACAAAGTGTGTATTTATTTTAATCTTCTTGATTTTTTAATTTTTCGTATTTGGTTCGTAGTTTTGCTTTATTTTTCTGTTCTCTTTTTAACGCTGATGGTTTTTTGTAAAAGGAACGCTCTTTCAATTCAAACATAATACCTGAGTCTTTGACTTTTCGTTTAAATATTTTTAGTGCTTTTTCTACTGATTGACCCTTACGAATCTGTACTTTTAACAACCTTTACTCTCTTTCTTTATCTTATTTTTGAAACTATTTTTGCTAATTCTTTTAAATCATCTTTTTCATCACTACCAAGTCTTTGACTATATCTTAACATATAGTTAATCTTATATAATGCTTCTTTTCTAACTTTAAGATTATTTTCAGTTAGTAGTGATTTTAATTTAATCATTTTATAAAAATCCTAATAAATCGTCTAATTGTCTTAATGCTCTACGATTACCTTTCATAGCTGCTATGATTGCAAGTGAGTATCTTCTACCACCTGTTTCAATAACATCTAATAAATCGTCTGGTTCAAGGTCATACTTTTTAAGAAACTTTTCAATATCTTGTTCTGATTTACCAAGATTTGATGATACACTAAAAAGGTCTTGTTTTCTATTTTCTTGAACCTCTTGTTCATTTTTTAACTTGTATGCTCTTGTGGTGTCTTCAAGTGTTGGTAATGGCTCACCAAACTTTCTTTCCCAAGCTTTTGTTTCTTTTAATAGTTTTTTAAGTTTCATTATTTAATTTTACCTTCAGCTTTTGCTTTGTAGTTTTTATCAACATAGTTGAAAAACTTTTTCTTCTTTTCATCAGAACCTAATTCGTCTGGTGATTTAATTCCAAATTTTTTCATTGCTGCTTGAAAAAACTCTTCGTAATCGCCTTCTTTAATTGTTGAACCATATTCTTCTTTATCACGAATATCTCTATCGTCGTCGTCGTGTCCGTAAACGTGTGTTTCACCAATATCATAATAACGATTTAAAATCATACCCATATCTTCATACAAAGCTGATAATCTTTGTTGAACTGATGATGCTTCTTCTGCAATTTTTGAAAATTGTTTTGAGTGGTTTGTTAATTCTTTCATATTACGAGATACCGTAACTTTGTCAAACCAATCCTCAGTTTCTTGAACCGTATGTGTTGCTGCCATTTCTGCGATATTTGATAACTTCTTAGCAGTTTCTTTTAATGATGATTGTTGATATAGTGTTTTACCTAATGCGTTATAGTTTTTAAGTGCTTCACTTACTTGTTTTGATGAAACTTTTTGTGTTTGCTCACCATATTTTTCTTTAACAATTTTAGATAAAGAACTATATCCAGTATTAATCGCTGGTGTTGAAACTACCCCACCGACTAATGAGAAGTTTTCTTTTACTAATTTTTTAAGTTTTGCCATTTTTGTTTTCTCCTTGTATATAAATATACTAAACTTATTTTTTTCGTCTTCCGTATTTTACAAATCTATCTTTCAAATCATAGAACAATGTTTTCAATACTTCTCTTTTAGAGAAACTTGTGTCTCTAATATTACCCTTATAAATACTTCTTGATAAATCTATTCTGTCATATTTACCATTTTTCATATCTGATGTAAATATATCCATAACTCTTTTCTGTGCTTTTCCTATTTCTTTTCCTGCTTTATTTACAGCGTCTATTGAAAATTTCATCGCTTCTTTGTTTGAATAAGTTGAACTTCCCAAACTTGAAGGTGGAAATGCTTCTTGTAAATGTTGTGCAGAAATATTTTTAACATCTTTTTGGAAATCTAATATTTTTTTCTTGTAAGATAGTTCAAGTTCTCTTGATGATTTTCTTAAACCCTCTTTGTTTAAAATCTTAACAAGTTTTTTAATCTCACCATTAATGTATCCAATATGAAAATCTATATTACGAGTTGATGATTTCATATCTCTTTTATCTGAAGAACTCATTTCTTCTTTTATCAATATGTTTTTTAATTTAATCATTTCAAAAAACCTTTTGTTGCTAAATGTTTGTTTATTTTTTGAAATCTTTTTTTCAATAAAAAATAATTATCAAAGAAATCACCTAACATTTTCTGTTCTGCTGGTGGTAGGTTTGACCTTTCATAATCTCTTAAATACTTAACACCTTTGTCAAATACATTATCCATACCACGAGTGATAACTTTTTCTACTTTTGCCCACTCTTTTTTATCAATGGTATTGTCTTGTTCTGATATTATTTCTTTTAATTTAATCATTAGTATCCAAAATCGTATTTTTGTATTCTGACAAACTCTTTTTGGAACTCTCTTGCTGCGTCTTCAACATCACCTCTTGCAAAGTCTGTTGTTCCGTATTTAATTTTGTCTTCTTTTTCTTTTTCAATAGCTCTTTGATAACTAGCATAATCTTTATATAGATTTGATAATGAACGAGCTACCTGTGAAGTCAACTCATAAGCACTTGCTTCTGGACTTGAACTTCTTTTTGCTGCAAAGTCATCAATGATTTTTTTAATCACACCTGTTGGTTTTACACCACCAATTGCTGCGTCAATAACTTTTTGACATAAAGTTGCTGCTTGCTGTAATTTTTTTTGTAATTTTTTAGGGTCGTTAAGTTTTTGTCTTAATAATTCATCAAAGTATGATTTATTGATTCTTTTGAATTCATCATTAGTAGTGAACTTACTCGCTCCAAATTGTGCTGCTTGTCTCATTTTTCTTTTAATACCTGCACCCATATAAGGCATATCTTTTTCTAAACTAATGTGATGAAACTTGATACCTGGTATTTTTAACATACCTTGTAATGATTGATATCCAATCATATTTATACCGAATTGTTTATCTCTTGAATAACTTCTTGAACCTGCGTCTACATCAGGGACAGTGCTTCTTCTTCCGTAATAACTATCTTTAACTTTTTTACCTGTAGCTGTCATTACTTTATCAAGTGGTTTCCAACTTTTTGTATACCAAAGTGGTTTTCCGTCTTTCAATACACTAATCGCTGTAAACTTATCAATACCCATATCGTATCTTGACATATAGTCTGGTATTCTACCTTTGACTGGCACCTTTGTATCTTTATCAACATATGCAATTTCTATACCTTTTTTCTTTGGTTTAGTATTGGTTTCAATTTCTGCGTCTGTAATTTTGTCCCACTCAATACCGAGTTTTGCTCCATACGACCAAAATGCAGAATCTAATCCTCTCCAATCATTTGCTAATACACGAAGTTTACCTGCTCTAAAAGCTTCTGTCATTATGATTTTATGTTCTTTTATAATATTTTTAATCTTAATCATTATATAAAGCTCCTTCTTCCTTTTGATTCACCTTTACGATAAGATGTATTTTGTTTAAATAATTTAACCACTCTATCCATATCTTTTGGGTCTTTTGTTTCAATCCCTACATATGATGCGTAATTTTTTTCTGGGTCTCTTCTTCCTTTATCTCGGTATTGTCCTGTAATTGGATTATTACCTGTGATGATAATAATATCTTTGTTTCTCCAAAAGAAACTTTTTCCGTCTGACCAACTCACTCCTGTTGATGAACCTTTTGCTACCATTGGAATTCCCAATGCTTTTAAAAATCTTTTAAACCCACCTGGTTTAAAATCTGTTAAATCAAATCCGTGTTGTGCTCCGTCTCTAAATATTTTTAGTGATTCATTTAAACGAAAGTTTTTCCAAGAGTCGTTCATTTTCATTATTTGTTTTTTATCCATTATATTTCCTATTATTTCATCATTTTAAATGACAACGATGCCATTTTACCTAATGGTAGTGATTCAAATTTGTTTCTATGAGATGAGTTCTTTTTAATTGCGTCATATACTTGTGTAATTGCATTTGCGGTAAACATATCAACTCTTATAGTCTTTTTAGTTTTTGGGTCTTTAATATTTTTAAATTGTTTTCTTTTTACAATATCTCTTAATTGAGTGATTACATCTGGTTCCTTAGCTTCATTAACTGACTCTACTTTGGATAGTCCTGCATTATACATTAAAGTATTGATAAAAACTTTTTTGTCATAATCTGACAATTTATCAAATCCTTTTCCTAATGAAATCATTTTGTTTTTGTTAAATCTATTTGTAGGTGATTTTTTACTGAAGTCATTTGTTCCCATAGTTGAGAGAATATCTGGTAATTCTTTTCTTATTTTGTTTTTATTTTTACCTTTCATATGGGTTTTAACCAATTCTGTGGCGATTACCATTAATATTTTTTTATCACTTGGTCTTAAGTTTTCATTTACTGATTCAACTGGATTTAATAAATAATTGGTTGCCTTTTGTAAATAATTCTGTGATAAAGTAATTTTGTCAGACCACCAACTTGGTAATGAATCTTCTTTATTCATTCCGTTTAATTTGTTTAATAATTTATTACTATCATCAACCATAATCATTACTTTTCTTTTTGATGATGCGACATCTGTGTGTCCGTCTTCATTGATGTTTTCTAATTGTGCTTTATCCATTTTGTTTTTCATATCATTTAAAACATCAACAATTTTTTTTCTAAGTTTATCTCCCTTAGAGCCGTCTTTTAAATAATAAAATGAATTACTATCATAACTACGCGTATCTAATGCTGGTAATAAACTATATTCAATTGCTGCTTTAAATTTCCCGTCTTGTAATCTTTTTTTCAAGACTGTCATATCAACCGCTTTAAAACTATTCTTAACTCGATATTCTTTTTCATATGCGTAAAGTTCAGGAGCAAAATGCCTTTTCAATATTGTTTGAATCGCTTTCAGTTTATTTGAATCTCTTTTGATTGGGTGTTTTCCTAATGCACCTTTTAAATTTTGTGCTTGTCTAACAATTAAGTTTATGGCTTTGTCAAGATTGTCAATATAATCTTTTGATGATTTAACTGAAAATTTTTCTTGAATTATACTTTCAAACTTGTAATCTTTTGGTTTGTTTCTAAATTCTGGAAATGCTGCTGCCATTTGTTTTAAATTTTTGTAAAAGTCTTTTGGATTTTTCTTGACTTCTCGTTTAACATAGTCTAATCCATAACCTTTTGCCATCATAATTAATGCACTTTGTATTTCTTTTGGCATTGGGTTTTTAATTTTTAGTAAAGCGTCCACCATATCTTGTGTGGATTTTTGCAGTTTCATACTGA
>Ga0209348_1001485_pt1 | contig 11365 bp, 17 predicted proteins | sample ETNvirenome_2_30_FD_184065 | JGI IMG/M metagenome (GOLD analysis project Ga0209348, IMG submission 184065) | Marine viral communities from the Pacific Ocean - ETNP_2_30 (SPAdes) (version 2) | ecosystem: Environmental > Aquatic > Marine > Oceanic | place: Pacific Ocean | collected 2013-06-22 | reverse complement strand
CACCAATGATACATTTTACCCTTTTCACCGCCATATTTTTTAGCCTTTCGTCTTAGCTCTGTAACTGAACCTTTACAGCTTGCTCCGGAGCGTTTAACACGACCAGGTCTACTTTTACCTTTAACTTTTTTATCTTTAAAGTTTTCTAAAAAATATGTACTAAATGTTATCATTTCTTTTTCTTCATTCTTTGAGTTTTTCGTTTACTAGCCTCTTTACGACCACTAATATATTTATACGCCGCATTAAGTCTCTTTTTCTTAACTGGGTCTTTTACTCTACCTTTAGCTGCCCTTACTCTTTGATGAATTAAATTTATAATTTGCGACTGCCTAGCATGTGGTTTGGATTTAAAAGAAGTTTTAGATAGAGTATCCCTAATATCAGAAACACTGCTAAACTTTACACTTACTGTATCTTTAGGGTTTTCATCAGTATATAGTCTTCTGCTGGAACCTTTAGGTTTTTTACCCGTACCTTTCTTAGGTTCCTTTTCTAGCAATATTTGCTCTACTAATATATCAAATCTCTTCTTCATCTTTTTTCTTTTTCTTTCGTTTAAACATAGATAAATCATCATAAGCTCTTTTACTTAGATTCATTTTATATATATTATTTACCGGTACGAACATAAATCTTTTATGCTCTTTACTAAGTTTAACATTTGTACTAGAAAGTTTCGTTTTATATATAATCCTGTTAATTTTACTCTTAATTTTATATAATGAATAAATCTTAATACCAGTTTCTTCAAAAAACTCTCTTATAGCTCCAGCTATTAAAGGCTCGCCTTTCTTGACATGTCCTCCAGGTAACTCCCAAGTATTATCAGAATTTTGTAATAATAAAATTTTATTATTGGAGTAAGCTATAGTTTTTGCAGAAGTAGAAGAATCGCTCTCAGGTCTTTTCTTCTCTAATAGATGCATTTTTGATGTTATCACATAAATATTTATATATAGAAAATTAAAATGATATGTCAGGACTTATTGCAATGTTATTATCAACGCTCGGTGCAACGGGCATGGGGTCGATGCTTAAAATACTTGGAGGTATTTTTCAGGGAGTTTCTTCTGCAAGAGAGACAGCAGCTAAAAGAGAGCTTGTTAGAGATATGGCAATGCATAAAGCAGATGTTGAATTTCAAAAAGCAGTATTTGGCGACGCTAACGCAGACCATGGTATGTTTACCCGTCATACTCGTAGGCTTATTGCTCTCATCGGGATGTCAAACTTTGCAGTCATTTCAATTCTCTGCACCCTCTTCCCTGGAGTCGAGCTCGTCACTTTCACCCCACCAGAATCAAAAGAAGCCTTCACCTTCCTCTGGGGACTTATTAAAGTACCCTATGGAACAGACATTACAACGACTATCACTACGGGACACATTTCTTTGGTCTCAGTCGCCACTCTGGGAGCTATCGTCGGATTCTACTTTACCCCTGGTGGGAAGTAAAGAATGATAGATGGAATTTTTATATTATTATCTTTAATGGTAATAGGTGTTGCAGTTTTAAAGCAAGATGTAGACTAAAAAAAACCCCGCTAGCGCGGGGGTAACAGTTATTAAGGATAAAGTTTGTTAATTATTTTGTGGTTTTGGGTTTACGACCACGAGTGGCTGGTTTTTTCGCTGCTTTAAGGTCGTCGAGCTTTTCATCAACCTTTGCAGCAAATTCTTTGGCTTCAGCTACCACAGCATTAACCTCTTTGAGATTCTTACGTGTTACTAGTGCACCTACAATAAAACCTGCCACGAATATTGCTAATGTAATTAATGTTGTCATAGAAAATTATTTATACGAAAAAATTATCATATGCAACCATAAATAATTGTATGACTAAAAAAGAATTAGAACAACTTTCAAAGGATGCTCTTGAAGAACTTGGCAGAACTAAAGGTGTTGAGTTAGACAAAAGATATAATAAAACTAAACTTGTTGATCAAATAGCTAAACTTTTTAAAACAGAAAAAAAAGCTACTCCAGTATCGACGGGACCGTCATTTAGAATGACTGCTTCCGACGAAAATTCTGGTTAAAAGATTAAATATTAACAGAGGATAAAAAATTATGGCAGAACCACACGATACACAAGCATTTTTAATTGACAGAGTTATGACAACTCATGGCGGATTTGGACCTATTCAATACGATACCCAGGTTCAAATGGGCGCTGCAGGTGTTGAGCATACACACCCTTCTTTTGTACATGGCGTTTCCGGGCTAGCTATTGAAGCTGGGGCTGATGCATCTGCGAAGATTGTTTTTAACACCGGTGATTATGGAGTATTTGGAAATAATACAACTAATGTTGGTACATCAGCCATACATAACGGTAAAGCTTACGAGCTATTTCTTAGAGCAGGATGGCATGGTGCTCGTTTTGCAATTGTAGATTCGGAAAGAGTCGGTACACACTTTGTATTTAACTCGGCTGCTGCATCAGAAACATTTGCATACGGAGCTGCTTATTTCCAAACTGTATCAGGTGGCCATGACAATCACCCGGGTCATCATCCTAACCATCATGAAAATGCAGTCTCTCCTAGATTGCGTAGATTATACGAATTAGGGTACGTTTAAGATTTAGATCTACCGAACATTAGAAAAGACGTTATTAATAACGTCTTTTTTTTTATTTTTTAGTTGGTTTATCTTCTTTGGTCTTCCAGAAATATTCATCTGTATCACCTAACCGGTAAGTATATCCGCTTTCAACTTGATAGTAGTCAGTACTAACTAAAAAGTCAGGCATTTTAGGATCTTTAGGAGTTAAAGAATTATCATACACTCTCATTCTATTATTAGGGTACAAAGCGTATTGACCATTTTCTAATTCAAGACAATTAAAAGATTTATGTTCTGCAGGTACCTCAGAACAGCTATAATCAACTTCATCAGCTGATGCATGGTAATTATCTAAAGTAAACAAGTATGTACCTTTAACGATATCATGTGATCTTGTAAATACTTCAAAGTCCATACTACCAATAAAGTGCTTATAAACACAAGTTACCCCGTAGTCCATACAATTCCAAAATTGTAAATCGTGTAATGGATAATCCTTATCTGGTACTTCCGGAGATGATACAAAAGCATTAATAGGCAATTTATCATATAATGCACCGTATTCTGGTAAATAAGTTTCAAAATAAAACGCTCTACCTACTATACTTTTTGCAGTAACCCAATGTCCTTCTACAAATTCTCCATGCCCGTCTTTTCCATCTCTTAAGAATTCCTTTCGAACCCATACTTTATTATTTGGTAAGTTAGTTATTAATTGTGACATCTAAATATTTACCCCGTTTGGTGTTAAAAAACTACTTCTATGTACCATTTCATTATAATATTTTAAACCTTCAATTTTATTAAAATCATCGTCCAGATCTATAGGTAAGTAAGTTCCATCTGAACAAAAATGAAAGCCAATAGTACCTGAAGGATATGTAGGTACTAAAGTATAGTAATACCTTACAGCATTAAAATACTTACGTTTAAATTCAAACATATCATTTATTAAATCTTTATTGTAGAACATACTTTCTGATTGTGATACAACAATACCATTAGGTTTTAATGCGCTCTTAAGATTTTTATAAAATTCTTCTTTAAATAATGACTCGCCAACGCTAAAAGGATCGGTTGAGTCTATAATAATTATATCGTAAAGATTAGTACAATTTTTAATATATTCAGCTCCGTCATAGTTCATAACAGTTACCCTATTATCTTCTAAACCGCATGATATATTGGGAAAATATTTTTTAGACATTTTTATTACAAAATTATCTATCTCAACGAGATTAATGGTTTTTACACGTTTATGCTTAAGGATCTCCCTTACAGCGCCACCATCGCCCCCTCCTATAACTAATACATTATCAGGGCTATTATGAACACGTAGCGGTACATGCGCTATCATCTCATGGTAGTTAGCTTCATCAAACTCTGTTAATTGAATAACCCCGTCTAACATTAAAAGTTTACCAAAACGTTTAGTTTCATAAACTTCTATTCGTTGATATGGAGAATTAAATATTTCAACTAATTCTCCTTCTATATTGATAGAGCTACCATTTTTTTTATCCCAACTATCTTCTATAATCATTGTCGTTTACTCATTTTATATATAACAGCTTCTGCTTCATAAAAAGCTTTACTAAATTCTACCATTTTTTCAATATCATACCATTTACATGAAAATATATCTAGATAAGCTGCATTAGTATTATTAGCAAAATGACCTGATACTAAAGAAGTTTCAATTAATTGAGTCATAGAAAAACCTGATACTTTAGGATCGTCACCAAAATGAACTACTTGACATTCACCATACATTTTCATATCAATGATGTCATTACATAAGGTATTTACATACTCTTTAATTTTATCTGCATCTCTAATGGTAACGGGATTACAGTTGTATAAATCTACCGACGTAGACATACCCCATAGTCTTTCTGTATTAAATTGTTTTTCGTTCATACTTTACCTCGTTTAACAGATTTAGATTTTGTTCTACTGCTAAAAAAATGAACTTTTAAATATTTTAATATTTTTTTATGATCAATTTTATCATCGCAGCTAAAAACATCGATAGCTACATATCTATGTTCTGGCCAGGTATGTATACTTATGTGACTTTCTGTAATTACGGCTACACCTGTTAATCCATGAGGATTAAAATTATGGTATTTTTCAGCTACTACGGTAGCATTTGATTCTTTAACCGCCTCTTTAAATATATTGCGTACGTAATTAGAATCTTCTAATACGCTTCTATCACAATCATAGAGCTCTATAATCTGATGATTAGCTAAGTACATTTACACTTTAAGAGCCATATCCCAAATTACTAATTGTAATCTTGGACTAAATTTAAAATGATATCTTTTACATAGATCAGCTACCATAGCAGATTTTTGAGTATGCTCATCTCTACTACCACAACAAGGCATTAACCAAATTTTATCTTTATCCACGTAACCGGGATCAATATACTTTTCTCGCAATTCATTCAGATCATTAGGTTCATTAATAACAAACTTAAAGCAGCTTTCTTTATGACTATTATGCCATTTTAATACATCGGGCTTATATCTACGAGCCTCAGGATCACCATTATTACTCATTTTAGGAGACAAAGTAAAAGTTGCATTCCAATCAGTTATCCATTCATCTTTAGGCATAATACTTGCATTACTTTCAAAATCTATACGAGGTTTAAATCCAAACCATTCTTCAAAAGTAGGTAACCATTCTAAAAGTCTACGTTGTTGTAACATAGGTTCACCGCCAGTTATTTTTAGTATTGCACCGTTTTTTAATTCTTCATCGAAACCATTATCTTCAAAATAATAGTTTAATTTTTCAAATGTAAATTTATTCTTTACCGACCAAGATACAAAAGAATCACAACCATGAGGAGAATCTTCTGATGCAAAGCCTTTACAAGTTAAATTACACATTGCTAATCTCATAAAAACAGACGGCTGACCTATATGTAAGCCTTCTCCTTCTAGAGTATAAAACACTTTATCATCACTTAAACTTAATTCATCTAATGCCATATTTTTATTATATACTAGTTCCTCTTATAATCAAGATTACTTTATTTATTATTTTTCTGAGCATTTTTTTACTCTCATTTTAACATATATTATAACCTAAATATCTGTATATGCCAAAGAAAAACTCTACTCGAAAGAGTACAAAAGTAGTAAAGAGACAAACGGCTACATCACCTATATTAGAATTATCAGACAGTATGATAAGAAGTAATATAGTTGAAAGTGATATAGATTATAAGATTAACCATCATTATAATTTATCGCCGACACAACAAGCATTCCTCGATACAATACAAAAAACTACAAATAAAATGTGTATTGTCGATGGACCAGCAGGCACGGCAAAAACGTATATAGCTGTGTTAGCTGCTTTAAATCTTCTTCAAAAAAAAGAAGTAGATAATATTGTATATATACGCTCTATTGTTGAAAGTGCGTCGCGACATATGGGCGCTCTTCCAGGAGAGCTTGAAGAGAAGTTCGCTCCATGGTCTATGCCTTTAGTGGATAAACTAGACGAATTAATACCTTCGTATAAGAGTAATAATCTCTTAACTAAGGGTTATATTAAATGTGTACCTGTTAATTTTACAAGAGGTTTAACATTTAGAAATTCATGTGTTATAGTTGATGAGGCTCAAAATTTAACCCATAATGAGCTAACAACTATATTAACTCGCTTCGGTAATAACAGTAAGTATATGGTTATTGGAGACACTCTTCAGTCTGACATTAACGGTAAAAGCGGTTTCAATAGCATTTACAATGCGTTTAACGATTATATATGTATAGAAGAAGGTATCAATACTTTTAAGTTTGATAGTTCTGATATTGTAAGAAGTAAAATCTTACGATTTATCGTCGATCGGCTCGGAGAGATCTGATAACTCTTTAAGAGCTTGTGTGAAATCTACTTCCTGTATTTCCGGTTGTTGTATAGGGGTAGGCGCTGCTTCTCCTGGTGGCTGAGCCGCGATATTCATTTGCGTAAAAACATCATTTTCTAATTTTTGAAGAGCAGGATCTCGTTCACGCTGTACAGGTAACCCCCCTGTACCTGACATATTTACAGAAGATTTAGAGACATTATTTTTATATATGTCTCCTAAATCCATTTATTCGCCCCAAGATGTCCCTGCAAACGGGTTACTTATACCTTTAGTAACAGGGTTAAACATAGTACGTTGCTCGTCCCCTGACTGTGTATCCAATGATTTTTCTTCTACTTTATTTGCATCTTCTTCAACTACTTCTTCTTTTAGATCATGAAGACTCATTTGCTTATCTTCTTCCAAAGCTTTTTCATGAGCTCTTTCTTTATTAAAAATTCTATGATCTACATAGCTTGAGTCAGAATTATTTAAAGTTTCAAGACGCGTATCGTATATAGCACTATTGCCTTCATGCTCCCATACTTCTACTTTATCAATTTTAACTCTACCATTAGTAGATTCTTTAACGTACTTACTAACAGTTCTATAAACCCATTCAGCAGTCTTCTCAATACCAACTCCGTCCATAACTCTTAATTGAATAAGACCTTTCTCATCAAGTTCTTTAAAAGTCTCTAATTCCGGATCATCAGCTGCAGCGCAAAATGTATGATCAAATTGATCTTCTAGAAGATTTTTAATCTCTTTACAGCCACCAAAATCAAAGACCCAATTTTTATCGTCTAATGTAGCACCCTTATTTAAACCAAACCAAAGCTTAGTCTGTAAACGATAACCGTGAATAAATTTGCAATGACTACCGGCTCTCCATTGACGAAACGCAGTAGACCCCATAGGAATAATTTTTGTCGATTTAAAATAACTCATAACATTATTATAGTATATACTTACCTTTATTCAACTAAAAAAAGTAAAAAAAAGTTAGTTGCCTTTTAAAAAACGGTTGTTAAAATATCTTTAGATAAGAGAAGAAAGACCGGCTCCGTTTATATATATTCTTCTATCTTTTCTAAAAACTTACTTTCTAACGGCATTTCAGCTTGAGTAGGTCCTTTAGGTTTATTCTTACTACCAACAGGTCTACCACCTCTACCCTTTGGTTTAGGAGTCTTAGGTGTACCAGCAGCAGCTCCTAATGGTAATTCACCAGCTGCTGTTTGTTTTAATTTTGCTGCCTTATCTCTCGCTTGTTGTTGACCTAGTTTTGCTTTTGCTTGAACTTCAGGATCTAATAACTTATCAGCTTGTAGCATCTTTATATCAGCTTTAGTTATCGGGAGCGGATTTTTAAAATCATATACATAGTTTTTAGTTTTAGGCAGAAACCTAATAATTTTATGTTTACTAAGTTCTGTACCACCCGGCCGTTGCAAGAATACAACCGGCGCATTAGCATACTCTTTCTTATATTTTTCATAACCTGCAATAAGTGGGAAGATCTCCTTAGGATCATCAGAGGATGATATTAAAGCTTCTCCCTTGTCGGCTTGAGGGCCTAACACTTCTTCACCATCTACAGCAATTTTATATGCTTTCAAGGTAGAAGACCAAGTAAACGGCGCTTTTGTTTCTAAGGATGATATAGGTTGATTTTCTTTATTATATACATACAGCGTACCGGTATTATCGTCTCTGACACCAAGTTCATTAGGCTTTGAAACAAGATAGGTAAGAAAGCTTATACCCTTCTTATTAAGTAAAGATGCAATTTTACTATCTTGAGGCTTTAATGTATACTGTACACCTCGAACACCGAAATTTTTAGGGTTACTAATTAAAAATGTAGTTTCAGAAGGAATTTCTTTTATCTGAATATCGGGCCCTGCCTCTGTTTCTTTTGGTTTATCTTCTTTAGGCTTTTCTTCTTCCACTTTCTTAAATTTAATCTGTTTACCGGGGTATGTTTTTTCAAACCCTTGCAATAATTCTAAAGAACCATCCCTGCCTAATTGTTTAACAATATCATCTGACACGGCTTCGCGTAAGAAAACAGTTATTGCAGACTCTTTTATTTTTTCTTTTTTCTTATCTGCAACTCTACCAGAACTTGGTAATTCAAAAGTAAAATCTAAAGGTTTAGCTCCTTCTTCTTTTGCGTACTCCGATTCAGGACCATACATTTTCTGAATAGTTAAAATTATTTTATTAAAATTTTTGGTTATATATGTAGTATTATACTCTGCATTTTCCTTACCTAAAAGTTTTGATACTATTGGTAATAATCTAGCTTTAGCGCTAATTTTATCACCAACAGGCTTAAACTTAGCCTTTTCTTGAGCTTTAGAAGCTTTCTTAGGAGTATGAGTTTTTTGCTTTTCTTGGGCCCTTTTTCTTCGCTTTTTTGTTTCTTCTGTAGGTCCAACTTTTTCTTGCAGAGCATTAATTTTATCTAAAAAACTTTCAGTAGTAGTTGCTCCTGTACCGCCTTTACCATCTGGTATTTCTGCTTGACCAGATTCTGTTTTTTTATCTGTTACTGCAGAGCCGTACATATTTAAACTTCGAAGTATTTGATCTCCAAGTACTGCGGTATCATGATTCTTTTTGCCGAAAGTATGTAGCTTAGCTGTACCCTTATCTAGTTCTTTAGTTAAAACACTTTGTGCAAATGCTGCCACATCCCACTTACCAGTACCAATAGTTTCAATATTTTTAGCTAATTGAGCAGCTTTTGAAACGCCGCTAGCTAACTTTTGGGTTAAACTAGTTTTCTTTCCGGGTTGAAACTTAGTAGCAGCGTCTTTATTCGTACCCTGTGGTATGCTTATTTCGGGTTTAGCCGGTGCTCCAGGGGTAGCTTCATCGATTTTTTCTAAAAAATGACCTTTCATCAATTTTATTTATTGACTTTTAGGTGTAATACTATATAATTAAGTTATGAGTAAAAAAGTTTCAGATACTAGTTATGAGTGGTTAGGTGAAGATGATGAGCTTACCGGTGAAAAAGATATTATTGCTAAAGATATTATGGGGGAAGAATTTGCTAAAGGTTACTTTCCCCCTATTAGAGTTTATGATGATAATGTTGATGCTACTAAAAAATATATCTCATCCTTACCCGATCTTCAGAACGGGCCTTCTAGCTTAATTCAAGGAGCTGCTGTACCGATTCAACAAGTTGGTATCCATAATTTCAGGCTACCTCTTAATTATAAGAAGAGAGATGGTAAGACTATTGAACTTGAAACTAGTGTGACTGGTAGTGTGTCTCTAGAAGCTCATAAAAAAGGTATTAACATGTCTCGTATTATGAGAAGTTTTTATGATCATAAAGATGAAATATTTAGTATTGATAAAATTAAAGATGTTTTAGAAACGTATAAAGAGAATCTTAAAGTATTTGATTCTCGTATAATGCTTAAGATTTCATACCCTATAAAACAAAAGAGTTTACGTAGCGGTTTACAAGGGTATCAATATTATGATGTAGTATTTGAGGGCGATCTTACTAAAGACGGTGAATTTAAGAAGTATATTCATTTTGATTTTGTTTATTCTTCTGCTTGCCCTTGTAGTTTTGAATTGAGTGAGCATGCTGAGAAGTATCGTAATCGCGCTACAGTACCTCATAGTCAACGAAGCGTAGCTCGTGTTAGTGTTAAGTTTGACGATATGCTATGGATTGAAGATATTCAAGAATTATGTTTAGCTGCTTTACAGACTGAAACTCAAGTTATGGTTAAGAGAGAAGATGAGCAGGCTTTTGCTGAAAAGAACGGTGCATTTCTTAAGTTTGTAGAAGATGCTGTAAGGTTACTATATGAAAAACTTAATAGTGAGTCTCGTATTAAGGACTTTAAAATTGTAGCTTCTCATAATGAAAGTCTTCATAGTCATAATGCTATATCTGTTATTGTTAAAGGTATAGAAGGAGGCTTCTCTGCTGGTGTAGCGAGAGATGTATTTGAATCTACTGGTTTACGATAGGAACTAGAATATAATCATAGTATGAATATATTTTGTACAAATGATGATCCTGATATAGCAGCATTCGAACTTTGCGATCAACATGTAAGGTCAAAAATGCAAATAGAAGGAGCTATAATGTTAGCTCATGCATTTGATCAAGAAGTATTAAATCATAAAGATTGCCCGAGAACTAAACTTGGTAAGCCTCGTAAAAGCGGTAAAGGTTATTTCAATCATCAGTGTAGTAAATGGGCTAGAGAATCTAAAGACAATTTTAGATGGTTGGTAGATCATACTCTTACGATGTTTGAGGAAAGAAACTATAGATGGCCTGGTAGTAAGCCTCATCATACTTTAGCTTTTATAGAATGGTGTTACAAAAATGTACATAATACTAACATAACTAAAGAGAGTAGAACACCGTTTGCAGTAGCTATTAGCGATAATTGTGAGTGCAGAAAGAATCCAAAATTTAATAGTTTATCAACTTTAGAAAAATATAGAGAGTATATTAGAAAAGATAAACCGTTTGCTACTTGGACCGGAACAAAAAGGCCATCTTGGTATTAATCGAGATTATTCTCAGCACTAACGTCTATTATACCGCCTAATTTTTCTATAAAATCTTTACCTACGAGAATTTTATATTCATTCTCTGTTCTATCACCGATAGAAAATTTAGTAGCTGGGTATTTGTTACCCCCGATTTCAATATCAAACTCAACTACGGGTCTGTTTTCTATATTACCAGAGCCTATGTTAATATCTATTGTTTCTTTAAGTTCTTTAGTTAAGGTTTTGCTATTAACAGTATCAAAGGATACATTATTACCGTCCATATTAATGTTTACACCGTGTAGGACGTTATAAGCACCATTACCACTATCAACCTTTGACTCAATTGGTCCAAGCTCATCAAAGGTTATAG
>Ga0209348_1001484_pt1 | contig 11373 bp, 9 predicted proteins | sample ETNvirenome_2_30_FD_184065 | JGI IMG/M metagenome (GOLD analysis project Ga0209348, IMG submission 184065) | Marine viral communities from the Pacific Ocean - ETNP_2_30 (SPAdes) (version 2) | ecosystem: Environmental > Aquatic > Marine > Oceanic | place: Pacific Ocean | collected 2013-06-22 | reverse complement strand
GTTACCAACAATAGATGGTCTATTACTGCCACCTTCAATTCCAAAAATTATACCTTTGCCTGTAGTATCAAATCTTAAATGTTCATTTATAATTCTTACATTTCCAGACGAATCTATACGCATACGCTCAGAAGCACCAGTATCAAAACAAAGACTATTATTTCTAATTCCTAAATATGCTTTATTTACTCCAGCACGAGAAAATCCTAACATTTGACCATCAGCAGTATTTCTATTAAGAGTTAAACTAATATCATTGTCTCTCATAATATCTACTGCACCAGTAGCACCTCTAATAACAACACCACTACCACTTGTATCGTCAAAAACTGTACTACTGGTAGTTCCAATCATTACGTTTCCAGACGAATCTATACGCATACGTTCTGAATCATCAATTCTGAATTGCATTACAGTATTTGCTTCAACGTTACCTTGATCTGCTTCAAAAACTAAATCTCCCCCGCCAGCAGTTATATTTGCAAATGGGGTATTACCATCAGTATCAGCCAAACGGATAGCTGGAACTGAAGCAGCGATGTGTAAAGATACTGCTGGACTTGTTGTACCAATACCACAATTTCCAGAGGAGTCTATGACAAATCTTTCCGTTCCACCTGTTGCAATATTAAATTCATTCGCACCACCTGAAAATATACCTGTATCCAAATCGTCTCGAAATCCTAGTGCTGGTGCTGAAGCAGACCCATCTTCAAGAGTTAACGTGCCGTCAAGTTGTAGAAGTTCTATCCAAGCATTATTTGCTGAATTTCTTATTTTGAGTATTCCAGTGGAAGTATCTGCCCAAAATTGATAGGCATATGTTGTAGTCGGAGTTGAAGAACCAGAATTGTTACCAGCTAGTGCTTGAAAAGCAGATTCAATATCTTGACGGACAGCAAGACCTGTTCCATTATCTATTACAAAATCATTTTGACTCATTTGCCCATCAGTATTTATTTAATTATAGGATACACTAATTTCTAAAACAATTACACTAAGAGCCCTTACCAAAACCAACTGCTGTATATTTAAAACTTAAATCTTTAAAATTATTGCTTGAATCTCTTGTCTCAATAACAAATTGACTTCCTGTTACAGATGTAATTTTAAAATAATCACCAGAAACAGCACCTTCTAAAGTTATTCCTATAGTTGGTAGAAATGCTGTTGTTGATGAATTTATTGCTGTAGTGCCTGTATAAAAAGCATTTCCAAAAGTGACTGTTTTTGCCGCACCATTTGTAGCGCAAGCACTTGCTATAGCAGTATTAACAGTTTCTGTTCTTCTTTGCATTGATGCTGTGTATCCTAATTCATCAATTTCAATATTTTCATCAGGATCATTAGAAAATAACTCTGCCCTAAATCTAAAACCTCTAGCTCTATACTCACCATTTGCAAATTCATTAAAAGGACTAAATGCGCTTGATATATTACAATTACCGCTTGTAGTGACATTATTTCCAGAACTATCTTTAATTTTGATGAGTTCAACGCTACCAGAGGTAGCTTCGTCATTATCAGATGTTGTTATAGATATGACCCCAGCAGATTGAACTGCACCTACAACAAAATCCCCACTTTCTGCATCACCAGATAAAAATACAAGTTTTACAGTATCGCTTGCAACAAGACCAAAATGATCGCCAGTGCTAAAAATTCTTATCTCACCAGTATCTTCATTTACAATTTCATACTCAGCAAGTTGTCTTTTTGCTTCAACAACAAAAACATTTGCGTTTGTTATAGAAGTAACTTTTAAAAATCCGTCTGTAGCAGTACCACTTGTAAAATCAACAAGTGCATTATCGTTAACTGCATATCCATGAGAAGAATTTGTTATTGTTATAAGATCTTGAGTTTGAGAATATGTTGAAGATAAAGATGCAGTATTAACACCCTGACAAGTAGCAACTTGTAATTTTGCACCAACATCTTCAGCCAAAGTTCCATCCCAGTCTGGCATGCTGTCAACTAATTGAACTCTTGAATCCCATAAATCAGAAACAACAATAGCTGCCGTTTTGAAATGACGTTCTAAAGACAAATCAAAAGCTGCACCTAAATCAAGATCATCCTCAAAAGTATAAAAACCTTGAGAAGCAATACCAGCACCCAAGAAATCAAAAGTTGCAAGAGCCTCAACATCTGCTACATTATCAAAAAATTGCGTTCCATCTAAAACCAATCCATTAAATACATCACTAAATACAGTCCTTACCCTTGTGCCATTAAATACTGGTGAGGTTTGATCTTCTCTTTGTGTAAGAATTATTTGATTTGGTTGTGGATCAGGTTTTGTGATAACTATTTTCGCTGCATTTGCTGACCTTCTGCCACCATCATCAACTGCTTTAATGAAATAAGTCCCTGTCAAAGCTGGAACAAGTGCCTCTGTAACATTACCAGCCACAACTTCAATTTCTAAAGCATTTACAAAACTTGCATTAGCACTTGTGTCTGTTGAATGCCTGATTTGATGAGTGCCTCCGTGGATCACGTCAACATCCGTTGCTGGATTAAAACGTAACCTAACAAATTGATCTGATACAGGCTCAACAGTTAAACCTGACGGATCAACTGGAACAGCCGTTTTTCCTATAGCGGTAAATGATATTTCTGTAACATCTTTACTTATTTTGCCTAAAGCATTTACTGATTTTACAGCAAACTCATAACTGCCAAGTCTTGATTCAAATACTTCAAAACTTGGTCTTGCAACTCTAAACCTTTCTGGATTATCTTCATCAAATTGTGATTCCAAAATATATTCTTTTACACCTTGCACTGGTGCCCAAGTGACAAATAATTTAGAAACTGCACGATTATTTAGAACAACAATGCTTTCTGTAACAGCTAAATTACTCGGTGCTGGTTTTTCATCTATTAAAGTTGTTATATTTCTAGGATTTGCTGCTACATTTGTATCTTCAACTTGTGCATATTTGTTTGGGTCGTGAATAATTGCTGAGATACTATATTCACAATGATTTACTTCTTCGATCCCTAAAACTCTAAATGTTTGAAATTGTAAAGATGGACTTTCAATTGCATAAATACTATTTGATTGTGGTGTCGCAGAGAAAGCTGAAGAAACAGTTATTGTTGTCCCGTCTATCGTTGATATAGTTTTAGTTTCAGTAGAGCCGTCAGGCAAAATAACACTTAAAGTTGATCCAGATTCATGTGATAAATCGTTTCCCTCAATACTCATTCTATCTACAATAATTTGTGTTGTAGATACTCCTGTTTTTATTCTTCCTCCTTTTCTTACGCCTGATTTTACAGAGTCAGCAATCGCTATAATTGTTGAAGGTCTTATTATTACACCAGCTTCAAGAGTTGCTGTAAAGTTAACCATTTCAGTTTCTTTTAAATTTGTATATAAAAACCATCTAGCAAGCCGATTTGCTTGACCTCTTGATGTACAGGCAAAAGATTTTAAAGTTTTTCTGATATTTCCAAATTTTGTTGTATAGCCTGATAAAGCAGTTATTTCATCTGCACTAACATACTCAAAATTCAAATTCTGTGTATCATTATCAAAATAAGAAACCTCTACTTCAGTGAATCTACCTTTTGATCCAACACCGTTATATACAAAGCCTTCTTCTGTTACATTCGCATTTGTGAATATGTATTGAGGGTCAGATGTATTTGTTGCAGTATTTGTTGGTCTGTCTTGAGCTATAGTAAGTGATCCAACGTTATAAAATGGCATTGCTCTCATTACAGAGCATAAATCATTAATTATGGTGAAAGCATCTTGTTTTCTTTGTATTACTATATTACAACTAAATCTTGGCTCTGTTGTTTCTGTAATGGGATCAGTTATTAATTCACTGTTGTAAGCACTAGCAGAATAAAAACTAAATACATCTAGAGTGTCCTCATCAATAATGCCATCTGCCCCACCAAAACCCTTATCTGTTGTCAAAAGGTCATATAAAACCCAAGCTGGATCTGAACACCACTCTTTGTCTGTTTTAAATGTACCGTTAAAAGTATATCCATCTGGATAAACAACTCTTCCATTATTACTATCAATTGTTGTTCCATGCGGCACCTTGATCTTGGTACCCTTAATTCTATACATACGCTTTGGATAGCTCCGAAATTCCTGTGCATTAAATCGCAGCGCAACATAAGAAAAACCATCAGGAAAGCTTGAATCTGTAATTATTTCTGTAAAAGATAACCAGTTTGCCCTTCTTGAAAACTGTTTTTTTTCTTTACTGTTTCTAATGACAGTTATATTTATTGGAAAACTCATAGTTTTTTTAAAAACTATTTCATAATCTTTTGCAAAAGGGCTAAAAACTCTGCCTTTTATTATGTCACTATCAACTGGTGTTGTAACTGTACCATCATTTTCTGTGATTTTTATGGACATATCTATGCTTGTTCCGACAATATCTCCATCTTTAACTTTTTGTAGCAAAGGAATTTGTAATGTTACTCTGATTTTATTTACTTGAGTGTTTGTAATTGTTCTTGTAATTGGTGTGTCTTTTGTAACCTCAACACCGACAATAGTTGTTGTTTCTATATCATTTACAAAATCCTGTTGTGCTTCACCAGTTCCACCATGACGGACAAAAAGGTCTATATTACTAAAATTATCTTCACCCTGCGAATTTTTAACAGGTGTACCATCTAGAAATACATTTTTATGAAATCCATTAGTTCCACCTCCATCTAATATTGAATCAATTTCTCCATATCCTAATAAATCAACTACGGTTGCAAATTGTTTACTTCTTAAGGCACCTGAAATAAGGTCTGGATCTTCAACCTTTCCAATATCTCCAAATAATTGGTCATCAACTAATTTAGGCATCAGTCTATACTTTTTACTATTTGAGCTGTGTCAGTACCTGAACTTATTATAATTGAACCAGAATAAACAAGACCATATATTATTGGAATCGGTACACCACTATTCGAAACGTTTTGAATACCACTAAAGGTATATGATCCTCTTATGCTTGGATCTGTATCACCTACGGCAGAGCCATTATTAGTCGGCTGCTGTGGTGCTAAAAGTTCAGAGGCAAGGCCAGTTGCAGCCGTTACAGCCAAACCATAAAGACCACCTGTAACGTAACTTAATCCTAAGGTCAAAGCATTATCAACAACAAAATTAACAGCGTCTTTTGCAAGATTTACAGCACCTTTAAATAAATTTTTAACAAAACCTCCACCAATTGCAACAGGTATGATATGAATTTCACCTTGACCCTTAATATTTAAAAATTCTTGACTAATAACATGACCACCCATTTTGATTTTATAAACTTGGTCACTCATATGTTTTTCAATATTTGGAAAATTTGCCTTTAAAAAATTATATGCTTGTTGTGGTGAATTTACAGCAGCTTCAAAAGTTGACCTTCCTAAGAATTTTCTAAGATTGCCATAAACTTTTATTTTTCTAAGCTGCATATCTATAAACTTCTTTAAGTGTTTGCTGGTATTGAAAATCTAAAGGCTCTCTGCAACTCAAACATCTTATATTATGATTTAAAATCATCATATCACCAATATAAACAGCAACATGACTTAGTGTTTGTTTTGCACCAACAAATAATAAAACATCACCCTCTTTAAAATTTTTATTAGTTTGTTGTTTAACAAAATTTGATTCTGTAAGCACTTTTTCAAAATATGGATTTTTCACAAAATCATTTAATGTTTTTGGTCTAGGCCAGTGTTTAATCTTTATATTTTTATTTTCTTGAAACCAATCTGTCACGATAGACCAGCAATCGTATTTACCCCAGATGAACCTACGGCCAATAAGTGAGGGTGCTTTCCAGCCTGATGGTTCTATCATTTCCCAATGATCTAAAGAAATACTGTAAATATAATATGGAAAACCTAAATGTTCACAAGCAGCTTTGTCCGTATCTGAAGGTGTTGCTGAACCTACAGGATGACTATGAATTACACCAACAACTTCTCCTGTATCTTCACACTCTGCCCAATCATCAGGGTCTAGCATAAAAAAATCAAATTTTCCTTCAGCTAAATTTTTACAAGGCCAAAAAATTTCTTTACCTTTAATTACAGCAAGCAAACCACAAGCTTCATTTGGTGCTTGTTTTTTTGCATATTCTTGAAAAGATTGTTTCCAGTTCATAATTAAAAATTAACAAAAGTTCCGACTCCTGCAAAGTCGTCTCTTGTTACTAATTTTTTTGGTGCGCCTACTCCAGCTAAATCAAAACTACTTACCATTTCAAATGAAACAATATCTCTATTTTCTGAGGCTTTTCTATCAATAAAATAAACTTCTCTTGGTAATTCTGCTGTTGGATCTACTGAACCGACTTTATAAGGGTTAATATTTGAGGGAAAATTTACTTCATCAAGAAATCTTGCAAGCGTTCTTCTTCTAGTTACTTTCGCACCCTGTAAATCAATTGCAGGTGTTATTTGATTTACAATTTGTAAAATTGCAGTCACTGTACCTAATATGTTTGCAAAAGCTATAGTTGGTCTCGGCAGTGTTCCTTTACCAGAATATTTAAAACCCTCTGCTTTACAAGGCATACGTTCATATGTATTTGATTGCCAAACAATATCGAGACTATCTTTCATATTATTACCACTATGAAATAGATAAACAGTTGGATCTGTTAATGTTGAATTTACATTAAAAGATACATTACCGCTTGTTGACTGTGAACTTGTTGCTGTAACTGTAAAAGAGTTAGTTGCGACTGTTTGAATCGTATAAATATCATCAATTCCATTTCCAGAGGTAAAATTAAGACTTAAAATAAGACCAGTTGAAAATCCATGAGAATTTAACGTAATTGTAATTGTAGTGCCTGATTGCGAATATGTAGCTGTCTTTGCAACCTTTGTGAAATGAACATCAGCTTTAAGTTCAACAGAAAACAATTCAATAATAGATTTATTTGTTAATTGCTGAAGCTCTGAAACGGGATTAGCCATTAAGGTTCAAATACCTCTCTAAATGTTGTTGATATTATTGCTCTGTTGTTGTATGGAATTGTTTTAGTCCAAGAATCGCAAACATATTGACCAGCCCCAGATAATGTAATTGAAACATTACCGCTATTTGTTGCAGAGGTGGCTGCTGTAACTGTAAAAGCATCATCACTTGTGACACTCGCAACAGCGAAAGTTCCATCTGTTGCAGAACCAGTTGTGTAGTCAATTGTCAAAATATCACCTTGAGCAACTCCATGCTGTGTGATCGTGATTGTTACAGTAGTAGAACTTTGCGAATATGTACCTGTTTTTGTGAACCCTTCTGCTGGTGGGGTAAAAGTAAAGCTTGCCTGATCGTTTACTCTACTTCTTAAAAACGCCTCAATAACATCTGATTCAGTCTCAGACACGTTAAACGTAAGATCATATACTTTTGGGTCTTGAGATTGTGGTAGTCCATATAAAGACCTAAATTCATAACCATCACCTAGTTTTGTAGTTCTAATTTTTGGTGAACTTGTTTTTCTCATTCCATAAGTAGGAGTGATTGATGGAAAAGTAGCCATTATCTATTTAATAAACCTCCTGCTCTTTGTTCATCAATTAGTTTTTGTTGTACAACACCAGCTATTAATTGGCCTAAAGCATTAGAGTCTGGTGCATTACCAGCCACAGACGAACCGCTTGCATCTACATTTACAGTAACATTATTCACAGTTCCACCACCGCCTAATTTATTATTTGGAATTATATTGCCACCTTTAGAACCCATTTGCAAAATCTCAGGTCCTCTTTCTCCCACAACATAAGCACCACCAGCAGATACAGGGCCACCTCTTTCTTTGCCAAATAAACCACCTAAAAAACCACCCTTAAACCCTTTGCCACCACTAATTATGTTTCCAATACCAGAAATAGCTTTATCAAGAGCAATATCAAGAAGTCTATTTTTTAATTTATTTAAAACATTTCCAAGTGCTTGACCAAATGCTTGACTTCCATTAATTGCCTCTCTTAAATTTTCAACTAAACCTGACCTAACCTCCTTGCCAATATCTTCAAATTGCTTTTTTAATTCTTCTGCCTCTTGTTTTGCTTTTTTTTCTGCCTCGGTGAGTTGCTCCACTCCTGTTTTAAGTTCACCATTTGTTTTCTTAATGTTATTTTTTGCATCAAGTTGACCATTAACTGTAGTTTCTATTTCTTTTTCAACTTCTGAATATTCGATAATTGCTGGTATTAAGTCATCTACTGTATCTTTTATTTTTTTAAAAGGATTTTCGATTTTTGGAACTTTAATATCTAAATTAATTTTTGGTAACTCAATCCCACCAAGTAATTTCTTTATTGGCTCTGGTATAAGGTCAACTAATTTTTGAAATGCTCTTTGAAAAAACTTAACTATGTTTTGTGCAGTGCCAGAAACTAACTTACCAAGCCCCTCAAAAAATTTAACTACTGGTTGAGTTGCTTTTACAAAACCATCTACAATGCTTTTTCTCAATGTAATTAGGTTTCTAATTGTTACTCCAATAACACCTCCAATAACTTTGCCGATAAACTCAACATTTTTACTTGTTGTTGTGATTGCCTCTTTTATACCTATCCAGCCTTGTTCTAAACTAAATAATACGTTTGTTGATTCTATTCCTAAAGCTTGTGCAATATTCTTTCCTATTTCTCCTACTGCGGCTGTAACTGCTCTTATTGGTGCAAGTATTATTTCAAAAGCACTTTTCAAAGCCTCAACTGTGACAGCAGCAACTTTAAGAGATTCTCTTATGACTATTCCTATCTCAGAACCCTCTGTAGTTAGGTTTGTAAAAGCCGTTCCAAGTCTTGTTAATTGGCCTTGAATCGTATTTTGTGCTGTAAATGCAGCTTCAGCAGCTTTACCTTGTGCATTTGCTTGATTTTCTAAATTTTTATTGAAACTAACAAGCTGGTCATTTAATAAAGGTAATATTGCTGTTCTTGCTTCAACAGATCCAAAGAATTTTGCAAGTGTTTCTTCACTAGCTCCACCCTTTGCAACAAGCTCCTCTAAAACTCCCCCCAAACCTTTTGTACTCAAAGCTGTAGCACTAAAGTCTATTCCTAACTCTTTTGCCGCTTTAGCTGCCTCACTGGTCGGCTTTTGTATCGCAGCAATAACTTGTCGTAATCCAGCAAAGGTAGATTCAACAGGAACACCAGTTGCAGTGACAGTAGATATTGCCGCATTAAGTTCATCTATTCCAACACCAGCACCAGCCGCTATAGGTGCTAAACGACCTATCTGCTGTGCATATTGATCTACAACAATTTTACCATCATTCTGTGTCTGTATAAATCCGTCAACTAACTTAGCTGCCTGATCAGAACTCAAACCATAAGCATTAAGAACAGAGGTTGTAGCATCAGCAACAGTAGCTAATTCAGAAAATCCACCAGTTGCTCCTAACTGTGATGCCTTCAATACGTCTGAAAGTTCTGCCACTTCACCAAAGCCAGCAGACGCTACATCATAAGACGCTGATAGTAAATCCAAAGAAGATACCTGACCACTAAGTTCATTAGATAAACTTTTAAGTTTTGGATTCAAAGCATCTACATCAACCCCAAGAGTTTTAACTTTTGCACTAGCAAAGTCTTGTGCAGCTAAATTTGTAAATGTTTTTCCTAACGCAGCAACTAAAGTTAGTCCAGCAGTAAGTGGCCCTAAAGCTGTTGCTAACGCAGCCCCAGCAGTTCTAAAACCTAAAGCAGCCCCTTTTGCACCAGCACCAGCACCAAAAAAACCCTTGCCAAGTATAGGTAAAGCTTTATTAGCGTCTTTTAATTTGCTATTTGTTCCGTTTACAGTTTGATTAAATTTTTGTGCCTGAGTATTTACATTCTTTAATGCTGTAATCGCTTGAGTAGCACCAACTCTTAGTTCTACATTGGAAACTGCCACGACTAAACAATAACTCCTTTAACTATATCTTGATTTGCGTTTCATTGCATCTATCTCTTTTTTTTCTCTTTCTTGTTTTAGTTCATAATATCCAGCAAAAAATACCAACTCTTCCTCAGTGAGTTGTGTTCTTAATTCACTTACTGTCTTACCTAATTCTGTTGCAAGGAAAAACTCAAAATTTAACCAGTTATCCCCCCTTAGGATTCCTTTACGTTATCAATAGTTGCGTTTTGATTTACACCAAATAAAAATAACTCAATCTCATTCAATACATTTTCTGGCAACTCATTTTGCAAGTTAGCAAAATCGGCTGGGTGAAATGCTTTTGTACCATCTTCATTCTCTGCCAACTGACAAAGCATGTGTGTAGAAACTACTAAAGGATCATCACTGCCAGCCCTTTGCGTTGCTCTGGCTCTGTCTGCCCTTGTAATAGCCTTGAAATATAGACTGCATACTGTTTTGCCGTTATCATCTTTAACGTCAAATTTACGCCTTTTAGAAAGGTCAAAAGCGTCCTTCAAAAGGTCGAGGGTTTTCTTTTCTGCCATAAATTAAATGCGAAGTATTTTTAATTTACTATATGTCAGAGGTTATTGCACCTGTTGTCTGGAATGAAATGTTTATTAACTGTGTTTCTCCAAGTGTTGCACCATACTCAGCACTTGTAATAATTCCAGAAAAAGCTAACTTTTTAGAACTAGCTGAACTATCAGGGAACAGTTCAAACAATGCGTCACCAGCATCACCTGTTGTTAATATGTCCTCAACAAATGATAGATAGTCAGCATTACCAGCATTGTCATAAATTAATTCTGCTGAACCTTCACCAGAGATAAGACCACCAATAAAAGTCTTTGAAGTATTACCTTGAACTGTAGTTTCTAAAGTATCCTTTGAAACTGATAATGACCATGATCTAGTTCCAGCAATATCGGCTTCAGTACCAGCCGCATTATGAAACATGATCTTGCCTACATCACCTCTGATAGCTGCCATGACAAAAAAAAGAAAGATTTATAAATATATTAACTCTTTTCGGAAGTTTTTACATCTTTTTTAGATTTTTGTTGACTCTCCATATATCTTTTGCAATTAGGATCCCAATATTGTGGATCTCTTACACCTTTGACAGCTTCAATAGCATCTAGCATTTCTTCTGTAATAACAAGCTTTGGCATGATTAAAGATCCTCGTAAATTGTAAATGTTATTCTGATTTGAGTTTGAAACTTACCTTCTGGACTTGAGGTAAGAATCTCAGGGCCAATAGGTGCGTCAAAAATAACACTTGATACTGTAATTCTATTGTATAAGTCCCTAAGTCTTTTGCAAATTGTAAAGTTAGACCCTGCCCCAAGACCTTCTTCTGTGAATACATTTAATAAAACAAGACCATCAATCTGGTTGTCGGAATCTGTTGTGCCACCTTGAGTGAGATATGAGTTGTTTCCAAAGCTTGTAACA
>Ga0209348_1001483_pt1 | contig 11373 bp, 3 predicted proteins | sample ETNvirenome_2_30_FD_184065 | JGI IMG/M metagenome (GOLD analysis project Ga0209348, IMG submission 184065) | Marine viral communities from the Pacific Ocean - ETNP_2_30 (SPAdes) (version 2) | ecosystem: Environmental > Aquatic > Marine > Oceanic | place: Pacific Ocean | collected 2013-06-22 | reverse complement strand
AAGCTTTATTATCTTTAATGAAAAGATTATTTACTAAGTGGGAGAAAGAAGCTGGAGAGCATAAAGATAAAAACTTAAAAGCTGGTAAAGGAGCTAAAGTTTCAAAATCTTTTGATGGAAGTAAAAAACAAACTAAAATAAAATATTAATAATGTCAAAGCAAGCGTTTAACAGTAAGGGCTTTATGTTCTTGTCTCCATACTATGGTAAATCTAAAACTACAGAGATTTTAAATAGAGGATTGGAGTTAGATAAGATTAATGCTGCTAGAAAGAAAAAATTAACTGACGCAAAGGCTCCTAAACCTAACAACTGGCAACCTTCTAAAAATACACAAAAAGTTCACGCTAAATTCTCAAATGCTTTTAATAATGTGGTTGCTCAAAACTATGACTGGGCGGTATCTCAGGGTCAGAAGTTAAATAAGAACCATGAAGACTATGATGCTCAAGCTTATGCTACATGGATGAAAATGAAAAATGAGGAAACTCAATTAGCTCAATTTTTTAATGACCAAATAGCAGAGGTGGAAAATTTTCAAGAACAGTTTTCTCAAACTGATGACGCAGGCAATCCTCTTTATGACCGTTCATCTTTAAATTACGCTCCACTTGATGTTACACTTTCTGATTGGGAGCAACAAAAAAGAATGTTTGGAGGCACAGATTGGGAGTCAGATTATTTTAAAGACCAACAACTATTACGTGGTGATGATGGTTTACCTATACCAATGAATGATGGGACAAATAGATTACAAACAGTAAACGGAACTCCAGTAAAAGCTTATGATGGTTTTGGAGAAGTTGTTCAAGATGTAAGAAATGAAAAATTGATTTATAACATGAGGTGGGAAGCTGTTAATAACATGAACCCTAATGATTGGAGAACAAACCCAAGTAATGGAGAGATTTTTTACAAAGGAGGTGATTACCACAATAACCCTGATTTTGACTTTGGAGAAACTTTATATAAAAAGAACTTTATGGGTAATCCAACTACAGCTTTCCTTAAAGACATGCCAAAATGGGAAGAGGGTGATGTTCACGCAAAGAGCGGTAGAATAAAAACATCTTTTTTAAAAGATATTGCTAATCAAGTATACGCAAGTTTAAATTATAGAGAAGAAACTATAGGGGGAGAAACTCAACAGAATTTTAAAAATACTTTTGCTCCTAAAATGTATAATCATTATGCTAATGAATATTTTAATGAGCAAGGAAATCAAAACCCTAGCGCTGCTACCATAATGAACATGACTACAAATGCAAATGAGGCTAGACTAGAACCTAATCAAAAGTGGACAGCTTTTATACAAGCTATGGGATGGGATGAAGACGGAAGTGGTTATGGAGAATACACTTTCCAAAACTATGTTTTATACAAAACAATGGATGAGTATTTAGACCAGTTAGGAAGTAAGAATCCAATAGACAACGCAAATGAAGCTGAAATGTTTACTAGGTTTTATAACCTTCCTACAAACAAACTTACAAATACTTCTTATAGTGTTTATGGTTATGGTGGTAGAGGTGAAGACTCTGATTACACAGATGCTCCTACGCAAGAATATGGATATAATAATGTATACAACCACGGTAAAAAAATATCTACTCAATTTAGCATACAGCCTAATAAAAACCAAAAACCTAATGTATATATAGAAGGTTTCCCTACCCCTTATGCTAGAGATGGTCAAAGTTTAATAGCAGATATTGGCGGGCTAAACATAACATTAGAAGGTACTTGGCAAAATATATATGGAATGGTATTAAGAGAAACAGAAGCTGGAACTGGAAATATGCAGTTTTTACCAGCTGGTGTTGATTTTGATAATGATGATGAACATGTGCTAATGCTTAAAATGTTAGTTAAGAGTGACCAAATTAGCAGAATAATGGAGAAGTATCAAGAAAAAGCTGGAGGTGAAGATGGTATGAGTGATGAAGACGCTGAACTTTACGATGTATTAAAGAAATTACAAGATAGCGGTAATCACGCTACAATATGGGTTCCTGCATACGATGTGTATGACCGTAAGGCAACAGATATAGGTAGTGACTTATATAACTCTAAAGCAGGTAGGTACGACAGAACATTCAATAATTATTTAAATGACCTTTCGAATACTGTAAACCTTGAAGACGAATTATAATTAAAATTAAATAAATGCAAGACGATAACGGATATAAAATTTTAGACACTCTCTTAAAAACTAAAAGGGCTAAGGAGAATAATTTATCTATGACTCCAGACCAAATGTATGAATACGTTGAGCCTTATGGTGATGATTACGATGGTCTTATTAGAGGCTTTGCTAGAGAATACTATGATAAAGAATTAACAGATGACTTTGTCAATGGAGTTCTTAAAAGTTTTTACGATGATGGTTACATATCGGTAAAAAAAAAATCCAAAAACGAAGAAAACCAAAAACCCCTTATGGATTCTACATCAGGTTTGGGCGATGGTGTTTCGGATTCTGGAAATCAGAATAATGAAGTAACTGGAGACCCTATACAGGACAGTTATTTTTATGGATTTGAACATAATTTACCATTACAAGACGATGATAATAGTTGGCCTTGGAATAAAATAGACTATGACCAAGAAAGACACATCTCTTATAACTACGAAAATGGAGATTATTATATAAATGGAAAATTAGCCACAGAAGAAGAGATTACAGGTTTTTCCATAGAAGACTATGAACAAGCTTGGGTAAATAGCTACAATGAAATGTGGCAAGGTATACCTAAAACTGAAACTCAAGTAGTAGACGCAAACTATGGTGTGTTTAAAGAAGCTATAACAAATATGCCTGCCATAAGGATAAATCATCCTGCTCAAATAAAATATTCTATTGATGGAAACTTTGATGTACAGTCTAATACTGGCAAAGCTTACATTAACAATGAAATTGGCCTTGTTAATGAATACACTAGAAACAGTATACCCTCTTTTGATATTATAACCTCTTTAGGTGATGGAGATTATTATAAGCATTTTTATGAAACCAAAACTAGAAAAAATGTTTATGACTCTAAAAGAAAAAATTTTCAAGCAACAAACCCTTATTATGAAGATGAGAATTACAACATATCCAATCTTGATGATATGATGGGGGACTTGTTTTATTCAAACTCTGATTTTGATAAAAACTTTAAAAGGATAAATGAAATAGTTAAAATTTTAAATGAGGATAAAAATAAAAATTTTTCTGAAAGAAAATATTATGACTACACATCAAAGGATGGTGGTGGTTATAAAAAAGGTCAAGGAGAGCCAGAGCACATTTTTTATCAAGGTAGCTTAAATGAAGAGGGAAAAGAGTTATATGAAGAGCTTGTTGGTTATTATAAAGAGTTAGAAGATAATATTTTAGATGCAGAGCTTGCTGTACTTATGTCAAAAGAGCAATTTTTTCACAGCTCTAACCCAGGAGGAAACCCATTTGCTGATAATGTAGTATTAGGAGACCCTATTATAAATGAAACCTTTATGTCTGGTATTGGTGAAGATAGCTCTGTAGCAAATGATGTTATGACTTATTATTTATCTTCCGAGGGAGATAAGTTTAGCCCTGTTGGTAGATTTTTAAAGGTAGAGTCTGATAATAGAGGTTTAAGTAAAACAATGCACCTATCTGAATACTTAAGTCTTATTAAAAACGATGACCAATTACAGAAATTTTATGATGAGGTTGAGCTGTATATGGATGATAGTGAAAAGATGTTTTTGAGAACCGATAGAGAAGGTTGGAGAAAAACAGCACAGGAGGAGGAGTTTAAGTTGTTTGAATTAAATAGAAAATGGCTTAATTCTACCGAAGAAGAAAGACCTAAAATAGAAAAAGAAATACAAGAGCTAAGGGCTACTATGGACTGGATAGGTTCAGAAATGTTTGATATTGATGGAAGTAGAATTAATAAACCTGATTACGAAAAATTACCTGAGTCTAGTAAACAAAGGATAGATAGGTTTACGTCAGAGTACAATGCTGTTTACCAAGAAATATCTGGCAATACAGACAGAACAGAGCTTTTAAGCCTATATCATCAAGTTGCTTCAGAGAAAAGATATTTAGACAGTTTAAGAGATAGTTATAAAGTAACTCTTGATAATGGGGTGTCTATATCAATAAATGAACTTGTAGACAACTATCGTGAGTGGTACATGGAAACTAGAAAAAAGGGCTCAATAGAAGGTATTCTTGATACAATGTCGGATTATTCTATGGCAGGATTTATTGATAATATAATTAAAAGTTTTACTGGAGAAGTTGATATTGAAGATAGATTTGGAGATGATTTAAAGTATACAGATAGAGATAGAAAAAGAATAGCTGAGTTATTTGAAAATTACCAGGAACATGAAGAGACTTTAAACACAAGGCTATTAGCTTTAGGTAGATTTTTATTTTTAAACTCAGACCCAGGGACCATAGATGAAGCAAAGAGAGATGGGTACTTTAGGGAGAATGCTCTTGGTGAGGGTTTAGCAGAGGGTTTTATGAACCTACTGCCTTGGAACTGGGAAACTCTAGGTCAAGAAAGATATGATTACGAAGTAGTAGAGATGTTTTACAAGACATGATAACCACAGCAGAGGAGTTAGGATATGAGTTAACAGAGGACCAAAAGAAAGCAGCAGAACAAAGTATAGCGTCTCAGGTTATGTATGGAACAGGTAGCGCCTTGCCTTTAATTGTAGCTATTTCAGTTGCCACAGGACCGCTTTCTGGATACTTAATAAGAAGTGGTGTTGGAGCTGGCTCAAGAGGTATGTCATGGGCTCGTTCACGTTTAGGTAGCACGTCAACATGGGTTAATAATATTTCAAAAGTAAAAAATAATCAAGCGGCTTATTATGTAACACGTAAATCTATTCAAGAATCTGGTAAAATGGGCCAATTCACATTTAGATTTGCAGAAGAGCTTGCTAAAGGTTACATGAGTTTTGAGATGGCTGGAGCTCACGGTGAAATGGGTGCTGGTATCCACGGAGGTACAGTTTTATTTCAGTCTATATTTCCTCAAACAAAATTATCTAGAAAGATATTATGGAGTGATGATTGGAACACATCTTTAAAACCTAAAGATTTAAGGTTAGTTCAAAGAGGAGAGCAAGTTGGGGTGTATGACTGGATAGATGACGCAGGTAATATAGTAAAAACTTTTAAGCCTGCTATAGCAGATATTCCTAAGGCTACTGTGTTTGCTGAAAAAGGAATGCAATTTATTGCTAACACAACAGGTGGTACTTTTGGTATGTACTTAGGAGAAATTTTTCAGCACTGTGCTGATAATGGTATTGATTTAGAGGCTATTGGTAGAGATGTTTTTGGTATAAGTATGGAGGGCGAAGAAGGTAGGGCTATTGAAAAACTACTTGTAACCACATATATGTCTGCTCTTTTTTCTGGATTTCAAGCTGTAAAAACAAATAGTGTGTGCGAGAAGGCTTTAGTAAATATGTCTTTAAATCCAAAAGTTCCAGAACAAACTAGAAATGAGATAAAGCATTACTTGGATATGTTTGAATACTACAAAGGAAATCAATCTTTTCAAGGAAACAGATATAACAATATGTCTGCTAAACAAATTTTTGAGAACGACCCTTTTGCTTCTTTGTATAACATTGAAATAGATAGAAATGGTAATGTTGTACCTAAAGACAATAACGTTAATAATGGTTATTTCACCAAAGAAAGTTTTAAATTCAATAAAGATAAAAATGTTTTTGAGGCAGATATGCCAGACTCCAATGTTAAGTTTATGATAAAAAGAAACTCTAAAAAAGATGGAGGAGAATTTTACATAGAGGTTGGTGGTAAAAAACAAATTTTAGGTAAAAACCTAACTGAAGCTACTAAATATTTAAATGACTTTATACTTCAAAGAGAAAAAGGCATCATAGACACTCAAGACCCTAGAGCTGGAATGTTTGAGCAAATAAGGTCTTTTAATAGGGAGTCTGTAAACAAAGAACAAGCCTCAAGCCATAAGAGTAAAAAAATATCTGTATTTAATGATATGGCTGGTAATATGCTAGGTAAGGATGGATATATGTTAAAGCTCTTTCCAGAGTTAAGAGTAGAAGTAAAACCAGAAAAAGTAGAAGGAGCTTACGATTGGGGTTTACAACCTTATCAAATGGAACAAGCTATAGCTAATTATAAAAATAGCGTTAAAGAAATATTAATAAGAAATCCACATTTAGATGTAGTTACTTATCAACAGGGAGGAAAAACTTATATAGAATTAATGGCTAGAACTGAAAACATGTCAAACGCACAAAGACTAGCCAAACAATATAATATTGGAAACATATTAAATTTAAAAGATGGTAAAGATATAAAGGTAGAAATCAATGGTCCAGATATAAACAATTCTAAAACAGAAAGCATATATGATAAAAAATCTAATATGTATGACTTCACTAAATCTGGATTAAGTGGTATAGATAAAAACAACTCATACTTTGGTAAAAGTATAATAGACAGAGTAACTGATGTTGCTGATATGACCTTTATACAAACGCAAAGAGCTGGGGCTATTAAAGAAATAGACGCAAAATTAAAAAGCTTAAGTAATTCTAAAACAGGTCTTAACCCAAATACTAGCAAAAAATTCTGGAGCACTCTGCAAAAAGAATTAAAGAACGAAGATAATTTATCAATGGTAGATGCGTATAATAAAACTATTGAGATACTAAGAGAGAAGGGTGTAAACAAAAAGTTCTTAGACCAAATGGAATATATAGGGGCTGAGAAAATGTTAAATTCAATAACCCCATATCAAACTAGAATAGATTACGACCCTAATTTATTAAGAACTGATGGGATGGTTTATGACTTAAACCAAATGTTTTCTTATAGAGAGGCCCCTCCAGGAAAAACAAACACCAAACAAAGTAATTTATTCGAGCTAGATGCTAATGGAAATATTGTAAGAAAAGATAAGCAAACAATATATGAGTCAATTAATGAGTCCCTAAATAATAGATATAATTTACGGCAAGCTGTTAAGTATCTTCCAGAAAAAATGTGGGAAATGATTGGAAAAAACTTTTGGACAAGGGACAAGGCTTTTAAAGATGCTTTTAAATATAATAACAGATGGTTTCAGGGTATGTATGACAAAGTGTATAAAGAAAACCCACAGCTAGCAGCATATTTAAAAAACTTAGGTAATCAAACTATAATGTTTAAGGAAAACTCAGCGGGCTCTTCTGGTATAACAAAAATAGAAACATTTAAGATGAGACAAATGTTTGCTAAGATGACGGCACCAGAATTAAGGTTGTTTGAAAACATTATGTTTAATAGGCATGTTATAAGCATGGATAAAGCTAGAGATTCTAAGAAGGTGGATTTAGATAAAACTATAGCTCAAATAAACCTTCTTCTAAAATCTAACGCTATTCCTAGGCCTAAAGCTGAAATGGAAGCTTTAATTGAACAAGCAAAAGTAGAGGCAGAGAGCTTGGGTATGGTTTTACAAGACCCATCTTTTATTTATTCAGGCAAAAAAGCTTATGGAAAATATAGTCTTTCTACAAAAGAAAATACATTAATAGAACAATCTCAATTATTAGAGAATGGTAATATAGACGTACAACTACACACAAGAAACATTGATGGAAAGCTAATAACAGAAACTCCCTGGAGATTAAAGCATGGTGATAAAGGAGAAATTGTTCAATTAGAACAGGCTTTAATTTTTATGGAACAATCCAAAGAGCTTCATAATGGAAAAACTAATGAAGGTAAAAGTGGTAACATAAATATTTTTGACAAATACAACAATCTAAGCTTTGATAAAGTGAATGCTAAGGTTGATAAATACTTTGAGCACTTTCAATATATTGCTAGAAAAATGTATGAATCAGGTATCATAGGTAAAGATGCTTACGAAACAATGATTTCTAGAGAGTATTTACCTAGAGAGTTTGTTGATTATGTATCAACACTAAAAAATGGAACAACTAGTGGTGGAAATGTAGAAAACATCTTTGAGCCTTTACAATCTTTAAAAGGTGGTTTTGATAATGGTCCTTTAAACATGGACGCTAAAAACATGGTGTTAAACAAAAACGCTGCTGTAAATACTATGATTTGGCAAAACAATGTAAGAAGAAGTATTGCTGATAATTTAATATATCAAGAAAAGCTTGCATCTAAATATGGAAAACCTAATGAGTATAAAGACTTTGGTTTTATGTTTGACAAGACAAAAAATCAAACTCTAGAAAGTAGAGCAAAAGAATTAGGTATAGATAAAGATTTAATAAAAGATTATGTAGAGATAGAATATAGGATTGATGGACAATCTAAAACATTTGCTTTACATAAAGACATGCACAGTAGTATGATTAAAAGTAATTTTTGGTCTAGGTTTCCAGCTGCTCAAAAGCTAATTGAAATTGCATCAGGAAGTACAGCAACAAGAATGACTACTACTATTTTAGAATGGTCGTTTATGCCTGTTAACTTTATAAGAGATTCCCAAAATATATTATTTAACAGAAATATTTATTCTCCTCATATTCCTGAAGCAATTAGACAATACACTGGAGATATTAATAATGTTTCTAGTGCTGCATTTTCATTTAACAAGGCTGAAAATCCACTAATACAAAAATATTATCAAAGGGGCGGGGCTCTTGATTTTTTATCTTTAGAGGGTAGAAGAATAGGTACTGAGGAGAGTCCGTTTTTAAGTTATGGATGGTATCAAAAAATGAAAAAAAATAATAATTGGTTATACGAGGCGGATAGAGTTATTTCAAACGCCAATAAAAAAACATTTGATGTTCTGACTTACCTTGGTGAATCTAGTGAGTTATTAACGAGATTAGCTGTATTTGAAAGACAAATTGCAAATGGAACAAAAAAATTTGTAGAAGACTTTAAAAGAAGGCCGAATGAAAAAGAATTAATTGAAATAGAAATGAATGCCGCCAACGATGCTAGAAACAATATTGACTTTAGTCAAGGTGGTACTATTACAAAATTCTTAGATTCTTTTATACCTTATACAAACGCAAGTGTTCAAGGTTTTAGAGTTTTCTCCAAAAACATGATTAAAAACCCTAAGCAAACTGCTTATAAATATGCTCAATTTGCATCTTATGTTGGGGGTTTACAAATGTATAACTGGCAAACTTATCCTAAAGAAATGGAGCAATTATGGAACACAAGGCCTTATGAGTTTATGAACAATCATATTATGTTTTTACCATATAAAGATGAGGCTGGAAACCCAATGTATATAAAGCTAGCAAAAGAACATTCTCAATTAGGTATGGCCGCTATGATTGAGGGATATGTAGCTGAGGCTTTTACAGGTACAAATTATGTTACTCAAGGAGATTATGGTGTTTTTGTAAGCGATGAAAATAAAAACTTGTTACAAAAATCTATTCAATCTGGAACTCCATTCGGAGCTGGTCTTGATGTGTTAAATTTTGATATGTTTTATGATATACCTTTATTTAAAGGAATGAGAGGTTATCAAGATAACTGGGATTCTTTTAGAAACAGAAGAATCTATTACAAAGATGAACAAGACCATGGAGCAGATTTGTCAATAGAGTACAATCAACCTGGTTCTTATAATGCTACAAACCCTATGTTTAAAGATTTAGCAACTGGCCTAGAGACGATTACTGGAACTGATATATCCCCAGCAAGATTACAATATATGGCAGAAGCTTTTGGTATTAAGGGCTCTATATTTGAAGGCTTAATGTTTGGTTACAATGAGTTTTTTGACCAACCAAACTCCAATGAGCTTAAATATACTATAGATGAAAAAATTCAAATGAACTTACTGGACGCTCTTGGTGAAAAGTCTTATAATAAAATTATAGGTAGCGTTGATATGGATATGGAAGCAAGCGAAATAACAATGGATTGGCAAAGACAGCTACAGGAGAGTGAGAAGCTTAATAATACTGTTAGAGAATTAGAAAACAAAAACATTAAATACCTTACAAATGAATATTTAAATATTTACAAGAAAAAAGGTAAGCCTGGTTTTAAAGATGACCCAAGGACTTTAGATGTAGATGAGTTTGAAGAAATTTTAAAAGAAAAGAGATTGCAACTAGAGAACTATTTTCTTAGTAGATATAAAGAGGTTGATGGTATATCTATTGAGCAGCTGACAAAAAACATGAGCCGTATTATAGATAACTGTCAAGAAGAGGCTATGTTAATCTCTTCTGGAGTTACTTATGACATAAGAGATATAAAAGATATAAAAAAGTTTGACCCTGAGCAAGCTGCGGAAAAATTCTATGCCTTAATGAACTCAGTTAACCCACTTAGACAAGAAGAGTTAATGAGACAAGCTACTATTTGTAATTTGTTTACTGGTAAAAGGGGCTCTAAAACATTTGAAAAAACTTTTTACTCATTAAACGAATACGGTTGGGAGGCTTATAGAAAAGATTTAAATGAACAAGAGAGGTATGTTTTAGATGTTCAAGCTGCTATTTTAAAAGATAGAAAATATGAGGAGATGTGGCTACAAGGACTGGTCTCTGTTCAGGGGGGTATTAGCTTAAATAAAGTTCAACTTATAGCGCCTTGGCATGAACTGGTAGAAGAGAGTATGGATGAAAATGGTAATATAGACAAAGAAAGATTAATGGAAATAGCTAAACAATATATGGAGTTTGAGTATGGAAATGAATAAAAAACGTTATATTTGTAAAATGAGAAATTTAATAACTATATTTTTATTGTTCTTTTTTGTGTCTGAAGCGCAAATAAAAGACTTTTTTAAGTATTCCACTGTGTATACGTCCTCGTCAATGAGCACACCTTTCTCTGAAAGAGAAGATTACATAGCGATTGATAAAGGTTATGAAAATGTTACAAAGATTCATCCTTATGATTATAATATAACTTTCGGAATCCGAAAAATAGCAAGATTTGATTATGAATACAAAGTTAAAACATGGTATTACGGCACTGAAAAAGCCGTTGCAGATAACGTTACTATTGGTAATGCTAATGGTTGGGAGTATCTACTTAATTATTCGTTTATACGTAATCGTGGCAATAGCTTTACTGAGCAAAATTTCTGGCTTAGATACTTGGGAGCTAAAAGCGTAACTAAACTACAGTACACAGATAACCAAAGAGTAGATTTAAGATACAGTTCTTTTGACACTAGATACAGAATTAATAAAGGTAATTGGGATTTTACAGCTGGTGTTTGTTTTAGAATACATAGCCCTTATGGTATTAATCCTATAGAAGATTTCTGGACTCCAGGTGAATCAACTTTTAATCAATTAGCTGGTGACTTTGGATATTCTACTCAGTATGTAAACGGTAGGTGGCACTGGTTTAATAGTGAT
>Ga0209348_1001482_pt1 | contig 11379 bp, 16 predicted proteins | sample ETNvirenome_2_30_FD_184065 | JGI IMG/M metagenome (GOLD analysis project Ga0209348, IMG submission 184065) | Marine viral communities from the Pacific Ocean - ETNP_2_30 (SPAdes) (version 2) | ecosystem: Environmental > Aquatic > Marine > Oceanic | place: Pacific Ocean | collected 2013-06-22 | reverse complement strand
GGTGCATTTATAAACAAATGGTCTGTAGATGGTCTTACTAAACCAACCGATGAGCAACTAGCATCATACGAAAAAGCAGGAAATACTGTAGAAGCAAACAATAAAGTTCGTATGACTCGTAGGTTAGCTTATGGAGATATAGGTGAGCAACTAGACGAGATATATAAAGACATAGATGCTTGGAAAGCTCGTATTAAGAAAATTAAAGATGATAATCCAAAGGAATAAAAAATGGCATATATAGGAGTCAGTCCTTCAAATGGAGTAAGAACAGTCTTTGACTATACTGCCACAGCAGGGCAAACGAGCTTCAGTGGTAGTGACAACAATAGTCAGACACTTTCTTACACAGACAGTGCTTACATAGACGTATATCAAAATGGTGTGCTTCTTATACCATCTGACTACACTGCAACTACAGGCACAAGCGTTGTGCTAGACACAGGTGCTACCGTAAGTGACTCAGTACAGATTGTAGTCTATGATGTATTCTCAGTAGCAGACACTGTAAGTAAAGCAAATGGTGGTACGTTTGAGAGTAACATAAGTATAGGTGGCACTCTTGGTGTAACAGGTAATGTAATCAGTCCTGTGACCATAGGTGGTACAACACCGACTCTTACTATTGGTGACGCAGGAGCAGAAGATGCAAAGATAGTCTTTGATGGCAATGCTCAAGATTTTCATATAGGTTTAGATGACAGTGCTGATACTTTGGTTATAGGCAAGGGGTCGGCACTTGGCACTACTACTGCCATGTCTTTTGATGAAAATGGTATTATAACCAAACCATTACAACCTGCCTTCAATGCCACTGTTACAAGTGCTTCTACATTCGCAGTTGGCTCTTATATTGATATAGTTTTCGGCACAGAAAGATTTGACCAAAACGCAGATTATGACACCTCTAATGGTATTTTTACTGCACCAGTAACAGGTAGATATTTGTTTACTACTAATATATATCTTTTTAATAGTTTAGATTCAGCCGCAGCATATTATTATGTGAGATTAGTAACAAGCAATGAAACAGTTGATGTTTATTTTGCGACTGCTAGTTTTTTAAATGAAGATACAGCAGGATTCAATTTTCAAGTTAGTAGTATACAAGATATGGATGCTAGTGATACTGCAAAAATACAATATTATCAAGTTGGTGGGGCATCTCAAACACAAATTGCTGGTGGTCATTCAAATTTTACTGGTGCATTAATATGTTAGGAGACAATAGATGAGCAAAGCAGCAGATTTAGCATTACTAGCAGGTGGAGCAGATACATCCACAGATACAAGTAACTCAGGTAGTGTTACACTTGACTTTAGTCAGTTCCAAAACTTTATCTTGACATTCACAGGTAATGTAACATTTGCTAACCCAACAACAGAAGTGATAGGGCAATCAGGATTTATTATCTGTATACAAGATGGCACAGGCAGTAGAACATTATCATTAGGCACAGATTATGAAACAGCAGGCGGTGCAGGTATAACCCTTAGCACAGAGGCTAATGCAGTAGATATGATACCTTATGTGGTGCAATCATCAAGTAATATATTATTAGGCAAGGTACAGAAAGCATTTAGTTAATGGCACTTCTTGGTAACTTAAAAGGTTCATCACAAGTATTTCAAGACACTGATTTTTATAATGGTGTTGCTACACAGTCATTGCGATTTGATATTGGTAGCACTGCTTATTTAACTAGAACACCATCTAGTGCAAGTAATAGAAAAACATTTACTGCAAGTTTTTGGCTTAAACCAAGTAAAGCCACACTTAATAGTGGTTTTTTTGTAGCAAGAACTGGCAGCAGTGCAACTTATTCACTTTTAGCATTTAGTGCATCTGATAACAGAATAAGAATAGTTGATAACCAAACAAGTTATCCTGCACTTGAAACGAGTGCAAAATATCGTGATCTTTCTGCTTGGTATCATATGGTTTTTGCAGTAGACACCACTCAATCAACATCATCAAATAGATTGAAAGTATATGTAAATGGTGAAGAACAAAGTTATGCTGCTACAAATTATTATTCACAAGATGCTGATACAAATATAAATTCAACTGCTGAACACTATATAGGTCGTAATGCAGGAGTTGCTAACTTAGATGGTTATTTAGCTGAATATAATTTTATTGATGGTTCACAGTTAACACCAACATCATTTGGTGAAACTAAAAATGGTGTATGGATTCCTAAAGAATATACTGGCTCATATGGAACTAATGGCTTTAGATTAGAGTTTAAAAACACAAGTGTTGGCAGTGGTTCATCTAGTACGATAGGGGCTGATACAAGTGGCAACGATAATCATTTTACATCTAATGGTATAGTTGCATCTGATTGTGCATTAGCTGATAGTCCTGAGAATAATTTTGCAACAATGAATGGATTAATAAATGGTTATGGTACTAATGTAGTTTTAACTAAAGGGGCTCTCAAAGGAGCTGGTACTAATGGTGAGTATAATAATACTTTTGGTTCTATTTTAATGCAAAGTGGTAAATGGTATTGGGAAGTAACTTCTAATAATTTTAATAATTACGCAATGATTGGAGTTGCATCATTAAATGCAATTCAAACAACAGACAGTACACCTTATGGACAAACTGGTGTTGTGGTTTATGCTACTCATGGTGCTAGTTATATTGAAACTACAAGTGGAAGTTCAGCAGGTACTTATGCTTCTTTCCTTAATCAAGAAATTATAGGTGTGGCAGTAGATTTAGATTCAAGTCCAAGAACTGTTAAATTTTATAACAACAACAGTTTACAGTTTACAGAAAATTTAAGTACAAATTTTAATGTTGACTTACTTCCTATCTTTGTAATGGGTACTACTAATATAATGTATGTAAATTTTGGTGCAGACTCTAGTTTCGCAGCTCAGAAAACAGCTCAAAATAATTCAGACGAAAATGGTATAGGTGATTTTTATTACACTCCCCCATCAGGATACTTGGCATTATGCACAGAAAATTTGTCTGAACCAACAATAGGTCCTAATTCTACTTCACAAGCAGATGACCATTTCAATACAATATTATATACAGCAAATGGTTCCGCTTCAAGAGCCATAACAGGGGTTGGTTTTCAACCAGATTGGCTCTGGGTCAAATCAAGAAGTGCTACTTATTATCATGGATTATGGGATTCAAGCAGAACAAATAAAGCTGCTTTATACTCAAATACTAATGATGCTGAAGATACTTCAACAGCAGGAACATTAGGTTCACTTGATGCTGATGGTTTTACTACACCAAATGTAAGTGGTGGTGGTTTCATTAATATTGGTTCTACAACATACGTTGCTTGGAATTGGAAAGCAAATGGTGGCACAACCACAACAAATAATGATGGTTCTATAACAAGCACAGTACAAGTAAATTCAACTTCTGGGTTTAGTATTGTAAAAGCAACTTCTCCTAGTAGTGGCACATGGACAGTTGGACATGGACTTGGAGCAACACCTGATTTTATAATACAAAAATATTTAGCATCAAATTCAAGATGGACTGTGTTCCATAATACACTTACATCAGGTCAATATTTAGGTTTGAATGAATCCAACGCAGTTGCATCATCAGGAACACCTTTTAACTTTACTTTTAATTCTACTGTTATTGGTGGTAATTCAAATTATGATGCTACAAGCACAGATGTTATTTATTATGTATTTCGTGAAGTAGAAGGCTTTTCAAAATTTGGCAGCTTTACTGGTAATGGCTCAACAGATGGTACGTTTGTTTATACTGGATTTCGCCCTCAATTTGTAATAGCTAAATGTTCTAGTCATTCTAGTGCTTGGCATATAGTAGATGCAGATATTGACGTAAACCCAGTTGGATATTTAAACGCAAATACAACAGATACATACCAAGATTATAATCACTACGATCTTTTATCTAATGGATTTAAAATAAGAGACAATGGTACAGAAAGTAATAGAAGTGGTGGTGTATTTGTATACTTGGCATTTGCCAAAGCGCCTTTTAAATACGCTAATGCGAGATAGGAGAAAATAATGGTTTGGAAACACAATGGTGTTAACATAAAAGAAGGTAGAAGTTGGACAGACAAAGATGGTATAAAGCATCCTAGTAATTGGATGATATGGTCTGACGAGGACAAAAAAGGTTTTGGTCTAACGTGGGAAGCCGAAGAAGATACAAGTTTTGATGACAGATTTTACTTTGCAAAAGGTATTGAAAAAAAACTAGAAGATACAAATGAAGTAGACAAAGATGGGAAAGCAGTTATAAATCCTGAGACAGGAAAACAACTAGTTACACTTGGGTTAAAATCAAGTTGGATAAAAAAGACGAAAGAAACAGCTAATTATTTACTTGCTTTTTCTGATTGGTATGTGACCCGAAAATCGGAAACAGATACAGCTATTCCAAGTGATATTTCTAAGTATAGAGCAGATGTGAGAACTGCAACTGCAACTATAGAAACTAAAATAAATAACTGCACTAAGTTATCAGAGTTTATGAAACTGTTTGATGTGCCTGTAGATAGTGATAACATGCCAACAGGCAAAGCGCCAATTTATGATTTTCCTGATGAGGTGAAGTAATGCTTGGACATGCTGCTATTGCCGAAAGCGCTATTGCTGATGTAGGTGGTGTATTATTATTAGCAACAGCGGAGATGAACGCCCTTGCTTCAAGCTCTAGCATAGGATCTGGAACGCTTGTAGGTGTCTCATCTTTAAATGGTAACTTTACACAAACAACAGCAGGTATGTTTATAACTGGTAGTGTAAACGCAGAGGTTACTTCTAGTTTTACACAAACCACACAAGATATTAAGATAGTTAACTTTACTGATATAACTATGAGTAGTGCTTTTACACAAACAGCAGATGGCATTGCTATACTTGCAGGCGTATCTTTACAAGATTTAAATTTTACAAAAACATCATCTGGAGATATACTGTTTGTAGATGTTGTAACAGATGCCACAACAGAAACATATACAGAAATAACACCGAGTGGCACGGAGACATGGACAGAGATTACGCCTAGTGGCACAGAGACTTATACAGAAATAGTGAGGTAAGCATGGCAAGTACATATACATCAAACATAGGTGTTGAAAAGATAGGTGCTGGTGAACAAGCTGGTACTTGGGGTAACACTACAAACAACAACTTAGATATAATAGACAGAGCAATAAATGGTGTAGGTGCTATTACATTATCTGGTACAACTCATGATTTAACAACTAGTGATGGTACGTTATCAGATGGTGGTTTTAAAGTCCTTGTTTTGGGTGGGTCTCCATCTGGCACAAACACAATAACAATATCTCCTAACGATCAAGACAAAGTTTATATAGTGCAGAATGGTACAAGTCAGACTGCTACATTTACACAAGGGTCTGGCGGCAATGTGTCCGTAGCTGCTGGATCGAAGAAAATTATATTTGCAGATGGTGCAGGATCTGGTGCAGCAGTAACAGATGTAACAGATGCACTTGATGTGGCAACACTTAGACTAGCTGGTACTGCTGTATCATCGACAGCAACAGAACTAAATATTGTCGATGGAGACACAAGTGCTGGAACAACAGCAGTTGCAGCAGGTGATGGTATTGTAACAAATGATGGTGGCACAATGAGACAAACTACTGCTGCTACGTTTTCTACATACTTTAACGCAAATCTTGTAACAGTGCCAAGTGCTATAACATCTTCTTCAGCCACACTTACACCATCTTCAGCACAATCTATATATCAAAAGGTCGATACATCCAGTAATAACGTAGCTTTAACTTTAGCGATAGGCAGTTTAGCAATAGGTCAGTATATAATTGTTGATAAGACAAGTTCATCTAACACATTAACTTTGAGTTATCCATCTAACTCACAAGGTGTTAGTCTTGGTGACTCTGCATCTTTTGCAATAGCAATAAATCAAAATGGAAGTATATTTACTTTTGTAGAGTCAATTAAATATTAGGTGATACATGGCGATACCATTAATATCAAACGTAGGATTTACTGAAGTAGACTCAAGCGGTAGTTTAAATACTAAAGCTGGAGCAACTAAAACAAAATTACCAATACAATTTTTTAGATTAACTGGAGCAATTACTGGCGCTTTGACACTTGATAATAACTCTGCACATAAAAAAATAATTCTTGATACGAATGGCAACAACATAACAAACTCTAGTGGATCACCTTTGACAACAAACTCTAGCACAACACTTGATTTAAAAGGTAGCGGTAATGTGCAGTCTACATTAAAGACATTTACAAGTTCAGTAAGTAGCACTAGTAACACTGGAACAACAACTATAAGCGAAGCAGATAATTCAACTGTAGTTGTAACATCAGTTACTAGGGATGCTGATATTACATCAACAGGAGTAAGTTGCGCTCAGGGATTTAGAGGTTCTTTTTCTTCATCCACAACACATTATGTGCCTAATTCAGAAATAATAACAGCACCAAGTAACCCCGGAAGTAATACTGGTTCTTTAAGCGGTGGAGCGGCTACAACAGCCTCGGAGTTCGCTACAGTTTGTGGAACAAGTTTTGAGAATATAGGTGTATCTGGATTTTCTATTACTTTATCAAACAGTACCTTTGGGCTTGGTCCCACAACATTCACATCTCCAACAAGCACAACTTCTAATAGTAGAATTTTTGATTTAGGAACGGCTAGCATCGGTTCTGAAACATTTACAGTTGGTGTATCGATTGTAAAACGAAGTAATACTGATATTAGAATTCAAGCTAGGACTGATTTAAACACATTCGGGGCCTCCACAAGTCTTGATCCAACTATTACTAATTTAAAAATACCAAACAACACAGTATCAGGTGGTGGCAGAACAATAGCTTTTACAAACAATTTATCTATATCATGTGTGTTATCTGGGGCAGATCCTTTTGATGATGTAACGGTTGCGGCTGGTGCTACTAATACACAAACAAGATCTACGACTGACGGATCGTTCAGTTTAACTGGCACTATATCTGGCAGTGATGGTAGTAGCAGACCTTTTGCTTTAGTAGATATAAACGATGGAACTGGTAGTGTTGATGAGACAGGTTATACTGGAACTAAATCAGTGAGTGCTTTCTAATGCCTTTTAATAAACTAACATTTAAATCAGGCATAGTGTCAGATATTACTCCTTATAGTAATGAAGGCGGTTTTGTAGACTGTGATAAAATAAGATTTAGATTAGGATTTCCAGAAAAAATTGGTGGTTGGGTCAAGCAAAGCCTCAACACTTTTCAAGGCAGTGCTAGAAGAATATTTAATTGGGTTGCATTAGATGGATCTGACTTATTAGGTATAGGAACTCATTTAAAATATTATATAGAAGAAGGACAAACTTTTAATGATATTACGCCAATAAGGAACACTACAAGTGCAGGTGATATAACTTTTTCTGCAACAAATGGCTCAACTACTATAACTGTTACAGACCCTGCTCATGGTGCAAATGAGAATGATTTTGTAACATTTTCTGGTGCATCAAGTTTAGGAGGCACGATCACAGCCACAATACTCAATGCAGAGTTTCAAATTACATCATTAATAAGCTCCAATGCTTATGAAATAACATCTAGTATAGCTGCTAATTCATCTGATACTGGTAACGGTGGTGGTAGTGTTGTTGGTGAGTATCAAATTAATACGGGCCTTGATGTTACTGTTGGCGGTACAGGTTGGGGCGCTGGTCAATGGAGTGGTACAACATCTGGTGCTTTGGCAACACAATTAGCAGAAGCATTAGATGCAAGTGAAACTGCAATAGATGTAGATAGCGCAACAGGTATCACTGCTGGTGATTTAATATTAATAGAAGAAGAGCTAATAACAGTTGGCACAATAAGCTCTAATACATTAGGAACAGGTGGTGGTCCATCAACGAGAGGCGCAAGTGGCACAGATGCTGCAACACATGCAGACAACACACTTGTTAGGTTAGCCACTGGCAATGCAGATTCTGCTAATGATTTCGTTGGATGGGGCAATGCTGCATCAGTTACTGTATCAGGCGCACAGATAAGATTATGGTCACATGATAATTTTGGTGAAGATTTAATTATTAATGCAAGAGATGGTGGCATATTTTATTGGGATAAAACTAATGGCTTTAGCACTCGTGCAGTAGAGTTATCTACTAGAGCAGGGACAAAGACAAGTGTGCCTACAATAGCAAAACAAATATTAATTTCAGATCAAGACAGACATCTAATAGCATTTGGTTGTGATGGGTTAGGCGCAAGTGCTTCAGCCACACAAGGTGATGGCATACAAGATCCCTTATTAATTAGATTTTCATCACAAGAAAATCCTATAGATTTTTTTCCAACAACCACTAACACAGCAGGTGATTTGAGACTTGGTGGAGGATCTGAGTTTGTGCAGGCTGTTGAAACAAAAGAACAAATATTAGTTTATACAAATAAAACATTACATTCTATGAGATTTATAGGTCCACCATTTACTTTTGGTATAAAAGAGCTTTCAAAAAATATTACAATAATGAGTTCTTATTCAGCTATAGCTATAGACGATAGTGTTTATTGGATGGGTGTTGATACATTTTACTTGTATAATGGTCAAACACAACAGTTACCTTGTAGTGTAAAAGATAAAGTTTTTTTGGATTTAAATATCGAAGAGAGAGATAAGGTGCATGTGGGAGCAAACACAGAATTTGGAGAGGTTATCTGGTTTTACCCAAGTGCAAGTAGCACAGAGATAGACAAGTATGTAATATATAATTACATAGAAAACGTTTGGTATTTTGGAACACTGGCAAGACAAGCATGGTTAGATAGAGGAATTAGATCCTTGCCATTAGCTACTGGTGGTCAGTATTTATTTAATCATGAAACTGGGTTTGATGATGACGGATCGGCTATGACAGCGTTTGTAGAGTCTGCACCACTAGCTTTAGGTCAGGCAGATAGATTTGGATTTGTTAATTCTATAATACCAGATGTAAGTTTTTCTGGCTCTACATCTGTTAACCCAACAGTTGATTTCACAGTAAAAGCTAGAACACATAACGGTTCGGGGTTTACACAAACAGATGACAGCAATACTGCACAAAGATCAGCAACTACTCCGGTAGAGGCTTATACCAACAAACTCGATTTAAGAATTAGAGGTAGAACTTTTGCTTTGCGTGTAGAGTCTACTAGTTTAGGTACAAAATTTAAGTTAGGATCGCCTCAAGTAAATGTTGTACAAGATGGAAGAAGATAATGTTAGTTACAAGTATACCACAATATGTGCAGGGTTTAACAAACGCCAAGTTGGATTTAACAACTACAGATATAACAACATTATACACAGCACCAACTGTAGGTGATTTTAATGCATCTGTTGTAAATAGCATAATAGTTTCTAATGATTCTGGTAGTGGAGACACAATAACATTAACGGTTACAAATGGCAGTGATGTATTTAGTTTGTTTAAGGTTAAGGCAGTTGCAGCGAACACATCTATAGAATTGTTAACAAGAGACCTAATATTGCAAGAGGGCGAGATATTAAAAGCTACAGCAGCGACAGCAGATAGATTACACATTGTGGCAAGTATACAAGAGTTTGCAATACATAGAACACCACAGGTGGATTTGTAATGACAGCATTTATATTGGCATGTTATCTTAATGGAGTAGCTGATAGAGATGGAATTTATTTTAGAAGTGCGGCATCATGTATGGATTTTAGTCAAATGTTAAGTAATCAAACATACATGAAAGACAATGAACAATATACATACGAATGTATATGTAAACTTGTGCCATATGTTAATACAGATAAAGTGAGGGTATATTAATGTTACAAGCTCTTATAGGACCAGTTACAGGATTACTAGATAAATTTATACCTGATGCAGATCAAAAGGCTAAATTGGCTCACGAGATAGCCACTATGTCTGAGAAACATGCTCAGGAGGCTTTGCTTGCTCAGTTAGAAATAAACAAAGCAGAGGCTGCAAGTGGCTCTATATTTAAAGGCGGCTGGCGCCCAGCAGTTGGGTGGGTCTGTGCGATTGCTTTTGCCTATCATTTTATCGTAAAAGATCTAATTATATTTGGTGCAAGTTTTGCTGGTTTAGAACTACCAGATTTGCCTGATTTCGATATGGGTACACTTTTAACTGTTCTCGGTGGCATGCTAGGAATTGGAACTCTCAGAACCTATGAGAAGCAGAAAGGCTTGACAAAGTAATACAAGATTTATTTAGACATTTAAGGATACATGTTATGAGTTTATACGCAAATATACATAAAAAAAGAAAAAGAATAAAGGCTGGTAGTGGAGAGAAGATGAGAAAGAGAGGCGCTAAAGGCGCACCTACTGCAAAAAACTTTGCACAAGCCAAAAAAACACAAAGAAAGAAATAAAATGGTAGCTAAACTTCACACAATTAGAAGAAAATTAGCTAAGAAACAAAAGCTAGGATTTAGTGAAAGAGCAAGAGCAGTAAATAAAGGGTTATTACCTAGTAAGGCTAAGAAAGATGGCAAAAAAAAGAGATCCTAAAGTTGGAACAGGAAAAAAACCAAAAGGTTCTGGCAGGCGTTTATACACAGATGAGAACCCAAAAGATACAGTCGGTATCAAATTTGCCACAGAAGCAGACGCAAGAGCTACGGTTGCAAAAGTTAAGAGAGTCAGTAAACCTTTTGCGAGAAAGATACAGATCCTTACAGTTGGAGAGCAAAGAGCAAAGGTAATGGGTAAAAATAAAGTAGCTAGTATATTCAAAAGAGGCAAAGAAAGCATACGAAAGGCGCACAAAAAATGATGTGGTTTTGGTTAAGTTTATCTAAATTTTTTAATAAAATAGGAAACTATTTTTATCACAAACATGTTATGTGTGTTAAAACAAAGACAAGGGAGTCAGTAAATGGACATACAAAAACTGCGACAGGAAATAGAGGCAGACGAAGGAAACGTACATGAAATTTATTTGGATCACCTCAACTTGCCTACTTTTGGGATTGGTCATCTGGTCCGTGATACTGACCCAGAGTATGGACAAGATGTAGGCACACCTGTAAGTGAAGAGCGTGTAAATAGTTGTTTTGATAATGATATACAAGGAACTATAACAGATTGTAAAAACTTATTTGGAAACTTTGATGACTTGCCAGAAGAGGCGCAATTAATTTTATGCAACATGATGTACAATTTGGGGTACACAAGACTGAGTAAATTTAGTAAACTTAGAGCAAGTATATCAATTATGGACTTTACGGAGAGTGCAAATCAGATGTATGACTCGAAATGGAGAACACAAGTGCCTAACAGAGCAGAACGTTTAATTAATAGAATGAAAGCATTAGGAGCGTAATATGTTACCAGCAATATTAGGATAT
>Ga0209348_1001481_pt1 | contig 11387 bp, 13 predicted proteins | sample ETNvirenome_2_30_FD_184065 | JGI IMG/M metagenome (GOLD analysis project Ga0209348, IMG submission 184065) | Marine viral communities from the Pacific Ocean - ETNP_2_30 (SPAdes) (version 2) | ecosystem: Environmental > Aquatic > Marine > Oceanic | place: Pacific Ocean | collected 2013-06-22 | reverse complement strand
ATGAATATCCTTAAGTATTACAGGCTCGTTAGAAAATGGGCCTGTAAAACTTACGGGTTAAAAGACGCAGACTTAGAATTATTAATTTATTTAGATTGTAAAAAAAGATTTACACGACAAGAATTTATCGACGGTACATATACATACTCATGGGATAAAAACAGATGGGAACGATTAAGACGTGACGGTTGGATAGAAGCTTGGAGACATAGAAATAGAACAACGATTAAATACTCTGTATTTAAAACGTCGTTTAAATGCTCTCAATTAATAACTAGAATATATAGAGTGTTACTAGGTGAAGAAGATTTACCTGTTTCTGAACGTAGCACTTTTTTTAACAATAAATCATATACAGATAAAGTTTATAATAAAGCTATTGATGATATGATAAAAGATAATACAAGATGAAAAAAGGACCATTTAAAATGAAAGGTTTTAGCGGCTTTGGTGTTTCACCAGTAAAACAAAATGGAGAAAGAGATAAGCCACAGACAGAACCTAAAAAGCCTAAAAGAACTAACTTTAACGTATCAAACCCTCCTCCAAAGCCTAATGGAAACGGTGGTACTTTAAGACCAATATCAGGTTTTGAATCTGATTTTCCAAAAACTAAAAAAGTTATAGATTTTATGGTAGATGCTTATAGCCCAAAACAAGTTATGAAACGTTCAAAAAGGTTAGTTAAAAATGTTAGCAAAAAAGCTAAACAAGGTATTGATTATTTTAGAGCTAGATAATGGCATATAAATTAGGCAAAGGCTATAAGCCTTATATGACAAGTGGTAGTTTAAGAACTAAAATGAGATTTGGTCAAGAAGCTGGTGGTGATGCTTCTGTACCTGGCACACCTGTTATTAGAAAACCTTTAGCACCTGGTGTTATGGGTGAAGCTAATATGGACGGTACAATATATATAAATCAAAATATAGTACCTGGAAGTGAAGAAGAAAAAGAAGTTATAAATCATGAGATGAGACATGCTACTGATATGAAAATTGGTAAATTATCTTATAGTGATGACTTTGTTAAGTTTAACGGCGTTACATACGAAAGAAAAGATATTAACGGTAAAGATATGATTATTGTTGATGGTGTAGCTAAAGAAGCTGGTAGCACTGACTTTCCTTGGGAGCATGACGCAAATAATGGTATGAAATGAGTTTTGTAACAAATATAGATGGTGTACCTGTTTACACTACAATAGCAGAAGCTGAACTTTGGGGTAGTCAATACGGTTTAACAGGTTATCACACTCATGTGATAAACGGACAAGTTACATATATGGGTGGTGTTGATCATGCTACTATTACGGCAGCAATGAATCAAGGGCCTGTAAACACTATAACAATTCAACAAGTGCAAAACGTACAACCAAATATTATAACTTCAATGACAACTTCTGGCTCAAGCGGAGGTGGTGGTGGATATTAAAAAATAAATTATGAGTATATTAAGTAAAGTATTTTCAGCCGGAGCTGGTAAATTAGTGCAAGATGTAGGTAATGTTATAGATAACCTACATACGTCAAAAGAAGAAAAGCTAGCAGCTGAAGCAAAGATAAAAGATTTGATAATGGGTTACGAGGCTGAAATGCAAAAGCAAGTAACTGAAAGGTGGAAGTTAGACATGAACTCTGACTCGTGGTTAAGCAAAAACATAAGACCATTAGTATTAGTGTTCTTAGTAATAAGCACAGTATTATTAGTATTTATAGATGCTGGCTTTATAAAATTTAACGTAAAAGACTCATACGTAGATCTTTTACAATTAGTATTAATAACTGTGATCGGTGCTTATTTTGGCGGTAGATCACTAGAAAAAGTAAAAAAATAAAATGGCATTATATAATAAAACAACTACAAAAGTAATACCAACAATAGCCGCTAGTATACAAGCTGGAGCAGCTTTTGCAGATAAAGATATACTATTTGACTGGCATAAAGTTGATGGTTTTAAAGGGGTAGAAATAAATGGTATCACAGCTATAATTAGAGGTACAAACGGTGCTGATCAAAGTATGGTTGATTTTGAATTACTATTTGCTACTAGTGGAATTAAAGAAGACACTAGAGGTATAAATGTTGATATTGCTCCACCTAGTTTAGGTACTGTAAACGCTGGCGTGAGCACGTATCAATGGAAAAACAATTTAACAGGTCACTTTTTATTCGACGTAGATGTTGCAAATACAACATTTAACGACGGAGATTTAGACGTTTTAAACATAGTAACAGCTTCAGGATTAAATATACCTGTAGGTCAAGATTTGTATGTAGCTGCTATAGTAAAAGGTGCTCTTGATTTTAGATCAACAGTACAAGTTAGTACACAAACAGCTACTAACACTACAGATGTAGTAGTAAAAACTACAGGTGCTTTAATAAACTTTGCGCCTGGAGATATTCTTCACGATGAAGACGATCAAGTTATTGGTACTGTTAAATCAGTTACTGATGACAACAATATTGTATTAGCAGAAAACTGTGCTAGTGTTAGCGCTGTAAATAAAGACTTATACAACATACACCCTGTGCAGCTTATATTATCTGCATCATCTTAATAAATAAATTAACTTAAATTAAATAAAATGGCAAAAAAGAAAGAAAAGTTGGTTGACTTAAAACCAGAAAAAATAACTGACGAACAATTAAATAAAATACAAACAATCGTTAGCAATATTAACAAAGCTCAAATGGAAATAGGTAGATATGAAGCGGGTAAACACACCTTGTTACATACTGTTCAATCATTACAAGGTGAGCTTAAAGTAGTTCAAGATGAACTTGAAAAAGATTACGGAACTGTAAATGTTAATATTGAAACCGGTGCAATACAATATCCAGACAATGAGCAAGCTGATAAGAAAAATTAGTGTCGGTAAAGATTATAAAAACGATGCAATGCATTATGCTGTAGGTCAAGAAGTTTATGGTGGTCATACTATTTGTGATATAATAGAAGAAGATGAAAAGTTTTCTATATATATTAGAAAAAATAAAGACGTGTTACCTTGGAAAGACTTCAACAAAAACATGGCAGTATCAGTTGAATATAATCTAGAATATTAATGAAAAGCGTTTACAACTTTGTTGTAACGCCTGTAGGTAAAAGATATAACAACGTAAAGAAGGTTGGAGATAAAGAGTTAATACTTAACACTGAAATCTTCAACCATCAATACGTTAACAGAAAAGCAACTGTAATATCAAAACCTATTATTGGCGATACAGATATAGACGTAGGTAGTGATGTTGTATTACATCATAATGTATTTAGACGTTGGCATAATGTTAAAGGTATAGAAAAAAATAGTAAAAGCTATTTTAATGAAAATACTTATATAGTAAATCTAGATCAAATATTTTTATATAAAAAATTTTGGGAATGGAAGTCGCCTAAAGGTTTTTGTTGGGTTAAACCTATAAAAAACAAAGATAAATACGCTAATAGTGAAGTGCAAGAAAACGTTGGTATTATAAAATATACTGATGGTAGTTTTAAAATTAATGATCTTGTAGGTTTTACACCAATATCTAATTACGAGTTTGTTATTGATGGTGAATTACTATATAGAGTATATACTAAATTTATTACAATTAAATATGAATATCAAGGAAACGAAGAAGCTTATAATCCAAGCTGGGCACAGAGCAGTTGAAGAATTAATCAATGTTGCTAAAGAAAAAATAATAACTAACACAGAAGATGATGTTAGTGCTGATAGATTAAAAAACGCCGCTGCTACTAAAAAGCTAGCAATATTCGATGCGTTTGAAATACTAAACAGAATACAAGAAGAAGAGAATATACTTGATGGCAAAGAAACTAAAACTAACAAGGCTTTTAAAGGTTTTGCTGAAGGTAGATCAAAATGAGTTACGAACAAACATTAGTTAAAATAATAGAACCTATTAAACGTACGACTTTAACTCGTATGAATAGGGGTAAAAAATGGAAATATGGATATAATAAAGAAAACGATATTGTCGTTATATCAAAAAATGGAACAGTTGGCGAAGTCATTGAAGTGCAAGGTTTACGAATTGCGTTACCAAAGATGCCAACCAACGTGTACGTGCATGCCAAACGTAAATGGCAAAAGCTAGAATATCCTAAAGAATTATCTAAACTAAAAAATATATTTGACTGGCGTAGCTATCCTGAAGAAGCTAAAGATCAGTGGTATGATTATATAGACGAAGAGTTTAAACGTAGAGATGAAGGCTTTTGGTTTAACAACAATGGTAAACCAACGTACATAACAGGTAGTCACTATATGTATTTACAATGGAGTAAAATAGATGTAGGTGCACCTGATTTTAGAGAAGCTAATAGAATATTTTACATATTTTGGGAAGCGTGTAAGGCTGATAACAGGTGTTACGGTATGTGTTATTTAAAAAATAGACGTTCTGGTTTTTCGTTTATGTCATCAGCTGAAACAGTTAATTTAGCTACTATATCAAGTGATAGTAGATATGGTATATTATCAAAAAGTGGAGCAGATGCAAAGAAAATGTTTACAGACAAAGTTGTACCAATATCTGTTAACTATCCGTTTTTCTTTAAACCGATACAAGATGGTATGGATAGACCTAAGTCTGAGCTTGCTTACCGTGTACCTGCGAGTAAGTTTACTCGTAAAAAAATTACTGCGAACGAACAGCAAGAAGACTTGGTTGGACTTGATACTACTATTGACTGGAAAAATACAGGTGACAACAGTTATGATGGAGAAAAACTTAATTTGCTAGTACATGATGAAAGTGGTAAATGGGAAAGACCAGATAACATACTAAACAATTGGCGAGTTACAAAAACTTGTTTGCGTTTAGGTAGTAGAGTAGTTGGTAAGTGTATGATGGGTAGTACTAGCAACTCTCTTGACAAAGGAGGTAATAACTTTAAAAAACTATATAATGATTCAGATGTATCAAGACGAAATCGTAATGGACAAACAAAGTCTGGCTTATATTCTCTCTTTATCCCAATGGAGTGGAACTACGAAGGATTTATTGATGAATACGGAAATCCAGTCTTTGATAATCCAAATAATGATGTCTACGGTCCAGACGGAGAATTAATAGATTACGGAATAATAGATCACTGGCAAAATGAAGCTGAAGGATTAAAAGGTGATCAAGACGCATTAAATGAGTTTTACAGGCAGTTTCCAAGAACTACTGAACATGCATTTAGAGATGAAACAAAAAATAGTATATTTAACTTGGTTAAATTATACGAGCAAATAGATTATAATGAAGAAATGTCAAGAACACTTGGTGTTTCTACAGGTAATTTTCAATGGGTTAATGGAATAAAAGATACACAAGTTATATTTTATCCGGATCCAAAAGGTAGATTTAAAATAAGCTGGGTACCACCTAGTAGTTTACAAAATAGAATAATAATAAAAAATGGAATCAAATATCCTGGCAACGATCATCTGGGCGCTTTTGGCTGCGACAGCTACGATATTAGCGGTACTGTAGATGGTAAAGGCTCTAAAGGAGCACTTCATGGTTTAACTAAATTTAGTATGGAAGACTGTCCACCAAATCAGTTTTTTTTAGAATATATAGCTAGACCACAAACAGCTGATATGTTTTTTGAAGATGTGCTTATGGCTTTAGTGTTTTATGGTATGCCATTATTAGCAGAAAACAATAAACCAAGATTATTGTATTATTTAAGAAGAAGAGGATATAGAGGTTACAGTATGAACAGGCCTGATAAAATATGGAATAAATTATCTACAGCTGAAAAAGAAATAGGTGGTATACCAAATACGAGTGAAGATATTAAACAAGCTCATGCCGCTGCAATTGAAATGTATATTCAAAACCATGTTGGTATGGATAGTCAAGGGCAGTTTGGTAATTGTTATTTTAACGAGTTGTTAAATGATTGGGCTAAGTTTGATATAAATAAGAGAACTAAATTTGATGCTTCTATTAGTTCTGGTCTAGCTATAATGGCTTGCAATAGACATTTGTATAGACCAAACGCTAAAATAGAAAGACCAAAAGTAAATATAAGTATTGCTAAATATTCAAATAAAGGTAATACATCTAAATTAATTAAAAGATAAATATGGCAGAGTCTGCAAAAAGTTATTTTCCAAGTCAAGTTGTAAGTGACGCTGAAAAATTAAGTTATGATTACGGTTTAAAAGTAGCAAAAGCTATTGAAGCTGAGTGGTTTTATGATAATAATAATCAATCAAGATATACTAGTAATAAAAATAATTTTCACGAGTTAAGATTATATGCTAGAGGTGAACAGTCAGTACAAAAATATAAAAATGAATTATCTATAAACGGTGATTTATCTTATCTTAATTTAGACTGGACACCAGTACCAATTATACCTAAGTTTGTTGATATATTAGTAAACGGCATGTCACAAAGAACTTATGATATAAAAGCATACTCGCAAGATCCGTTTGGTACAAAAGAAAGAACTAACTACATGGAAGATATGTTAGCTGATATGGAACTAAAACAATTTCACGCTAAAAATCAAGAAATGTTTGGCTTAAACACAAGAAGCACTGAAGGCCAGTTACCAGAGACAGAAGAAGAACTACAAGTTCACATGCAGTTAAAATACAAGCAACCTATAGAACTAGCAGAAGAACAAGCTATAAACTTATTATTTGAAGGTAACAAATACGATTTAACACAAAAACGTTTTTATTATGATTTAACAGTTTTAGGTATAGGCGCTGTTAAAACAGAATTTAACACATCAGAAGGTGTTGTTATTAAATATGTTGATCCTGCAGATTTAGTTTATTCATACTCTGAATCTCCTTATTTTGAAGATGTATATTATGTTGGTGAAGCTAAAATGGTTCCAATTAATGAGTTAGCTAAACAGTTTCCGTTTTTAGAGCAAGAAGATTTAGAAGATATAATTAAAAACAAAAAAACATATCAACGTAATTATCAAAAAGGTTCTTCTGGTTATAAAGAAGAAGATAATAACAAAGTTCAAGTTTTATATTTTGATTATAAAACTTATATGAACGAAGTTTATAAAATAAAAGAAACAGGTACAGGTGCTGATAAAGCTATAGAAAAAGATGATAGCTTTAATCCGCCAGAAGATAAAGAAGGTAATTTTACAAGACTACAAAGAAATATAGAAGTACTATATGAAGGTGCTTTAATACTTGGTAGCAACAAACTTTTAAAATGGGAATTATCTAAAAACATGATGAGACCTAAAAGTAATTATACTAAAGTTATGATGAACTATAGTATGGTTGCTCCAAGACTATACAAAGGTAGAATTGAAAGTTTAGTAAGACGTATAACTAGCTTTGCTGATATGATACAGATTACTCATTTAAAACTACAACAAGTTTTAAATCGTATGGTGCCAGATGGTGTTTATCTTGATGCTGATGGTTTAGCAGAAGTTGATTTAGGTAATGGAACAAACTATAATCCGCAAGAGGCTTTAAATATGTTCTTTCAAACAGGTAGTATAATTGGTAGATCTTATACTCAAGAAGGTGATCCTAATCTTGGTAAAGTACCAATACAAGAAATAACTAGTGGTAGCGGTGGTAATAAAATAGCTGCATTAATAAATAATTATAATTATTATATGCAAATGATAAGAGATACTACCGGGCTTAATGAAGCTAGAGATGGTAGTAATCCAGATAAAAATGCTTTAGTTGGAGTACAAAAACTAGCAGCTGCAAATAGTAACACAGCTACAAGACATATATTGCAAGCTGGTTTATTTTTAACAGCTGAAACAGCAGAGAAGTTGTCGTTAAGAATATCTGATATTATAGAATATTCTCCAACAAAAGATGCTTTTATACATGCTATTGGTTCTCATAATGTAGCAACTTTAGAAGAGATACAAGATTTATATTTATATGACTTTGGAATATTTATCGAGCTTCAACCAGATGAAGAAGAAAGAGCAAAGCTTGAAAACAATATTCAAATGGCGTTACAACAAAAAACAATAGAGCTTGAAGATGCTATTGATGTTAGAGAAATAAAAAACATTAAGTTAGCTAATCAAGTTTTAAAATTAAGAAGAAATAAAAAAGAGCAAAAAGATAGACAAACTCAGTTGCAAAATATAGAAGCTCAAACACAGTCTAACGCTAAAGCAGCTCAAGCTGCTGCTCAAGTTGAAGTACAAAAAAACCAAGCAATGACTGCTAGTAAAGTAGATTTAGCTAATACGCAAGCACAACTTGATATGCAAAAAATGCAACAAGAGTTATCTATTAAAAAAGAACTTATGGCTATGGAGTTTCAATACAACATGCAGCTTAAAGCAATGGAAACTCAAGGCATTTCAAATAGAGAGAGAACAAAAGAAGATAGAAAAGATAAAAGAACTAAGTTACAAGCTACTCAACAATCAGAAATGATAGATCAAAGAAAAACAGGTAAACCACCTAAAAACTTTGAGTCAATGAGTGATAATAATCCATTAGGAAGATTTGACTTAGGTTCTATGAAATCTTAAAATTTATTAATTATTATTATATTATATTATGGCAAAAAAGAAAAAAGAAACTGTAGCTGAAGAGGCTACTAAAGACAACGTTACAAAAGTTGAAATTAAACAAACAAATGAAGATGACAACGTCATCAAAGTAGATTTAACTAAAAAACCAGAAACAGATGCCGTTCAGAAGCAAAGCACAGATGAGGTTCCTGTACGCAACGAATCCGAAACTAGCGGAGAGGTTCAGGAAGAAAACAAAGAAGTCGTTGAAGAAGTTACCGGAGAAGGTGAAAAGATCGCCGAAGAGGTTCAGTCTGAACAACCCGTTGTTGAGGAAATAACAGAAGAAAAAATTGAAGAGCAAGTAGAGGATTTAGTTGAAGAAACTAAAGAAGCTATTGCTGAAGCACAAGAAACTGGTAAAGAGTTACCAGAAAATATACAAAAGCTAGTTGATTTTATGGAAGAAACTGGTGGTGATATAAACGATTACGTACGTCTTAATCAAGATTACAGTAGTTATGATGACAATAGTATATTAAGAGAGTATTATAAACAAACAAAAAAACATCTTACAGATGATGAAATTAGTTTTTTAATGCAAGACTCTTTTACTATTGATGAAGAAGAAGACGATGAAAGAGAAATAAAGAAAAAGAAAATAGCGTTAAAAGAGCAAGTTGCCAGCGCTAAAGCCTACTTAGACGGGCAGAAGTCTAAATATTACGAAGAAATTAAAGCAGGGTCAAAGTTGACAACTGAACAGCAAAAAGCTGTAGATTTCTTCAATAGATACAACAAAGAATCAGAAGAGAATAAAAAAGTTGTAAATAATAATACTAAAGTTTTTGAACAAAAAACTAATAATCTTTTTAATGATAAATTTAAAGGTTTTAACTTTAATGTTGGTGAAAAGAAATTTAGATTTAATATTAAAAACAAAAGTGAAGTAAAGCAAAAACAAAGTAATATAAATAATTTTATGACAAAGTTTGTTGATAAAAATTCTACTTTAGTTGATGCTGAAGGTTATCACAAGTCTTTATTTACAGCGATGAACGCCGATGCTGTTGCTAAACACTTCTATGAACAAGGCAAAGCTGATGCTTTAAAAGAAAGCATTGCTAAGTCTAAAAATATTGATATGAATCCAAGACAAGCTTTTGGTGAAGTAGAAAAAGGAGGTCTTAAAGTAAGAGTATTAGGCGAAAATTCTAATGATTTTAAGTTTAAAATTAAAAATAAATAACAATTTAAAATTACAAAATTATGGCAATTACAGCTGGAGATAATTTGAATAGCGTACCTGCTCCAAGAAAGCAAACGCTAAATACAAATTACTTAGATTTCACGGGAACTGCAAACTCGTGGGGACAACAATATCTGCCTGATTTGATGGAAAAAGAAGCTGAGGTTTTCGGACCTAGAACAATTTCTGGTTTTCTTGCTCAAATCGGTGCGGAAGAAGCAATGCAGTCTGATCAAGTAGTCTGGTCAGAACAAGGAAGACTACACTTATCTTACAAAGGTAAAATTATTGATGGATCTGGTGGTACTACTGGTGGTACGTCTGTAAATGGACAAGCTGCTTGTATCATTACAATAGAAAAAGACATTGATGGTAAAGCTCTTCACTCTAACGGTCACGGTATTAGAGTTAACGATTTAGTTATCGTTTCTGATACTACAAACGGTATCGTAAAGTGTTTAGTAACTAAAGTTACAGCTACTACTGCTGAAGTATTACCTTACGACAGAGGAGCTGCTACTTTATCTGCTTCTGCTACTGCTGAATCAGTACGTATATTAGTTTTTGGTTCTGAGTTTGGTAAAGGTATGTCTTATGTTTCTGCTGCTTCCTCAAGAGGTGCTAATGAGCCAAGATTCCAAACTTTTACTAACAAGCCAATAATCATGAAAGATTACTACGAAGTATCAGGATCTGACGCTTCTAGAATTGGTTGGGTAGAAGTTTCTGCTGAAAACGGACAATCAGGTTACTTATGGTACTTAAAAGCTGAAGCTGATACTAGAGCTAGATTTAATGACTATATTGAAATGGCTATGCTAGAAAGTGAGCTTAACGATAGTTCTTCTGTTATTGATGGTGCTACAGATTATATAGCAGGTTCTGCTTCTGGTGATGGTACTGTAGGAACTGAAGGTTTATTCGCTGCTATCGAATCAAGAGGTAATATTACTACTGGTGTAACTGGTGTTAATGCTGCTACTGATTTAGCTGAGTTCGATGCAATACTTGCTGAGTTTGATAAGCAAGGAGCTATTGAAGAATACATGATGTTTGTTAACAGATCAACTAGCTTAGCTATTGATGATATGTTAGCTTCAATGAACTCTTACGGAGCTGGTGGTACATCTTACGGTGTATTTAACAACTCTGAAGATATGGCTTTAAATTTAGGTTTCACTGGTTTCAGAAGAGGTTCTTATGACTTTTATAAGTCTGACTTCAGATACTTAAATGACTTAGCAACAAGAGGATCTATTAATGCTCAGTCACCTGTTAATGCAATTAGAGGTGTCATGATTCCTGCTGGTACAACTTCGGTTTATGACCAAACTGTTGGATCAAGTATTAAGAGACCTTTCTTGCACGTAAGATTTAGAGCTTCAGCAACTGATGACCGAAGAATGAAAACTTGGGTTACTGGTTCAGTTGGTGCTGCTACTACTGCTTTAGATGCAATGCAATTACACTTCTTAACTGAAAGATGTTTAATTACACAGGCTGCTAACAATTTCATGTTAATGAAATAAGCAACTCATTATTTAAGGATCGAGGCTTCGGCCTCGACCCTTTCTTTTTATTAATTTTATTATATATTATATTATGGCAAAAAAACAAAAAACACAAGAGGTAGAGGTACCTGTT
>Ga0209348_1001480_pt1 | contig 11388 bp, 15 predicted proteins | sample ETNvirenome_2_30_FD_184065 | JGI IMG/M metagenome (GOLD analysis project Ga0209348, IMG submission 184065) | Marine viral communities from the Pacific Ocean - ETNP_2_30 (SPAdes) (version 2) | ecosystem: Environmental > Aquatic > Marine > Oceanic | place: Pacific Ocean | collected 2013-06-22 | reverse complement strand
AACCGATCCAGTAGCCGCCGACCCAGTAGCCGCCGACCCAGTAGCCGCCGACCCAGTAGCAACCGATCCCGTAGATACAACGCTGGCAGATACGACATCTGCCGAAACCACCACGGGAGCTGCGGCGCCGGTAGGAACTTTTCAAACCGATCCTGTTTACTTGCCCCCTGCAGAGGTAGCCCCTGTGGTTGCTGGGCCATCTGCAGCAGAAATATTAGCCGCAGAGCAGGCGGCAGCAGACTTACTTGCAGCACAAGAGGCCGAACAAATCCGGATTGCAGAAGAAGAGGCTGTACGCGTCGCTGCAGAACAAGAAGCCATTCGTATTGCAAACGAGCAGGCGGCAGCGGACCTACTAGCGCAGCAAGAAGCGGCTCGCATTGCTCAAGAACAAGCCGCCGCCGAAGAAGCTCAAAGGCTTGCATCCGAGTTGCTTGCTGCCCAAGAAGCAGAAAAGGCCTTGATAGCAGAGCAGTTGGCTGCTGAACAATTAGCGGCAGAACAGCTTGCAGCACAACAAGCTGCACAGTTAGCCGCAGATCAAGAAGCCGCCGCCCAGCTTCAAGCAGCGGAGCAGTTGGCTGCCCAGCAAGCAGCGGATCGTGTTGCAATGGAAGCACAGATAGCTGCTACGCCTGATCCCGATCCTATTTACGAGGCACCTACACAAGGTGAGCTTTTGCAGGCCGCAGAAACCGCACAAGCAGCTGAAGCCCCGTTGTTTACTACACCGACAGAAACAGACACGGCAATCGACCGAGGTGCATATGGTCGACCGACCGGTCTAGGTCTTGCCGGTATTCAAACATTACTCAATCAAGTGGATCTCGATGTGGCGGACACCATATCGCCATACACCACCGGATTCCCGACAACCCAAGGTATGGACATTCAGCGCACGTACATGCCGTTTGAGGGTACAGAAGAAGAGCGTGCAACAGGCTACACGATGCCTGTGTACAAACCCGTAGCTCAACAGGCGGTACCGTCGTTGTTCGACACGACTGATTATTCTGACATGGATACCGATGCGTTTACCGCAGGGTCAGCGGCACCGGGCCCTGAATCGGGCATCATTAATACGGGCACCCAAAGCACCGCTCCCGGCGCGTATGGACTTGAACCCACGCAAATCTATCGATGCGGTAACGGTTACACATTGCAGTTTGTAAATGGTAAACCCGTTTGTGTACGAACCGGTGGCGGTGGTCCGGGCAAGCCGCCTCGTAAAGATCCCGAAATTGTTGACATAGCGAATCCGGGTGGTATGCGCTACGGGGGTGATGTAGGCTTGAATCGAGGCATTGGTAGCTTTGGAGCTTAGATATGGCAAATGGTGACACACCTCCTGTTTCTTTGATGGATCGTCAAGGCATGGATCTTGACCTAGACGACGTGCAGGCGGTGGAAGTCGAGGCTTTGCCCGGCGACATAGCGACACGTGTAGAGATAGAAGGCGTCGAAATCGTTCAAGAAGACGATGGCGGCGCTACTTTGGACTTTGACCCGTTCCGTAATCGCGATCGAGAAGACGACTTTTACGACAATTTGGCAGAGTTTCTACCGGATTCGGTGCTTTCCCAAGTTTCAAACGAACTGATGGACCAATACAGCGCCAACCGTGCGTCGCGGCAGGAGTGGGAGGACGCGTACTCCAAGGGCCTTGAGCTTTTGGGTTTCAACTACGAAGAGCGTACAGAGCCCTTTCGGGGCGCTACTGGCGTAACACACCCACTTTTGGCAGAAGCAGCGGTTCAGTTTCAAGCGCAGGCGTTCAACGAGCTATTGCCAGCGAGCGGCCCAGTACGAACCACGGTCCTCGGCTCACAGAGCACGGACAAAATGGACCAAGCCAAGCGTGTTCAAGACTTTATGAACTACTACATCACCAATGTGATGGAGGAATACACGCCTGAGTTTGACCAAATGCTGTTTTATTTGCCCTTGGCAGGCTCAACATTTAAAAAAGTGTACTTTGACGACGCTTTGGGGCGGCCTGTTTGTAAATTTATACCGGCAGAGCATCTTGTCGTGCCGTATGAGAGCAACGATCTGGAGACTTGCCCGAACATAACGCACATCGTGCGTATGTCATTGAACGATTTGCGCAAACAACAGGTAAGTGGCTTCTATCGAGACATCAAAGTGCTGCCTTCGCAGCCTGATTCGACTAGTGTAAGCGACGAAATTGACTACATTGACGGTACTCGGGCTTCTAGCGTCGACTATGACTGCACTTTGTTGGAGTGCCACGTCGATTTAGACCTTGAAGGGTACGAAGACACGGACGAAGACGGTGAAATGACAGGTATCAAGGTGCCTTACATCGTCACGATTAGCGAAGACAACGGCAAAGTGTTGTCAGTGCGCAGAAATTACCGTGAAGACGACCCTTTGACGGCTAAAATCCAGTATTTTGTTCATTACAAGTTCCTACCGGGCTTCGGTTTCTATGGAATGGGCTTGATTCACACGATTGGCGGTCTTTCTAGGACTGCAACGGCAGCTTTACGTCAATTAATCGACGCAGGCACGCTTTCTAACCTGCCTGCAGGCTTCAAAGCACGTGGTTTGAGGATCAGAGACGACGATGACCCTCTACAACCCGGTGAATTCAGAGATGTAGACGCTCCGGGTGGCGTTATACGCGATAGTTTGATGCCTTTGCCCTTCAAAGGACCGGATGGCACGTTATTTCAACTTTTAGGCTTTGTAGTCAGCGCGGCTCAACGATTTGCAACTATTACCGATATGAAGGTAGGTGATGGCAATCAATCGGCAGCGGTTGGCACGACGATTGCTATGATTGAGCAAGGCGGTCGTGTTATGAGCGCCATACATAAGCGCCTACATTACGCCATGAAAGTAGAATTTCGGATTTTGGCGCGTGTTATGAACGAAAGCTTGCCAGATGTGTACCCGTACGCCGTTGCGGGGGCCGATCAGGCGGTGAAATCCAAGGATTTTGATGAACGTGTAGACGTATTACCGGTTTCTGACCCAAATATCTTCTCGCAAAGCCAGAGGATCGCTTTGGCTCAGACTGAACTACAACTTGCTATGCAGGCGCCGCAGATACACAACATGCCGCAGGTATATCGTCGAGTTTACGACGCTATGGGTGTCAGAAATGTAGATCAGATCTTAAATGCTGAAGTGCCCGACGAAGTGCGCCCGAAAGATCCTGCGCAGGAAAACATGGACGCCCTTGAGAACGTGCCTTTAGAGGCTTTTAAGGGTCAAGATCACATGGCGCACATACAGTCCCACTTGTTGTTTGTAACGGGCGGTGTGGCCGCTACGTTGCCGCAGGTGGTGCTTACAATACAGAAGCACATCTTGAACCATATTCAGTTGATGGCAGAAGAGCAGGCAGAGGCTGCGTTTGCTCAACAGAACCCGAATGTGGCCATTGCAGATCCTACGAACAACGCACCGTTCCAAGCGATGGTCGCGCAGTTTGTAGCACAAGGCATGCAACAAGTTGTCGCACTGGGTCAGCAGATACAGCAGGCAGGTCAGCCACAAGAGCAACAAGGACCCGATCCGTTGATTGCGTTGAAAGAGCAAGAACTGCAACTTAAGGCGCAGCAAGAGCAGAACGATGTGGCAGAAGAGCAGGCCAAACTGCAGTTGGAGCGTGAGAAACTTGCTCAACGTGAAGCAAACTTCCAGCAAAGGCTGGCAAGTCAAGAATCTCAGACTCAAGCACGCATTCAAGCGGGTATTGAGCGGGAGCTTTTGAAACAAAGAGGTGACGCATGAGAACAGTCAAAGTAAATGGCGTAACGCCAAAAGAACCGCCTACGCCCGTTGCGAAAGCGGAGATACAGAACCAAGGCAGTATTCCGTACGCAGTTGCAAAGGAAGAAGCTACGCCAAACACAATGACAGCAAAAATTACACGCGGTAAAAAGCGTGGAATGGGTGCTGCTTTGCGTGGCGGGGACTTTACAATCGCATAAAACGCGATAGTATCGGAGTTGCTCGGATAATAAACGACGAGGAAACTCATTGAACGATCTAGATGTCGTACAGTTTGTACAAAAAACATTAAAAGGTCGCAAAGCCCAAATTCAGGAACTCATGTCTGAAGGCGGGATCAAAGATATGGAACATTACAGAGAATGCATGGGTGAAATCAGAGCGTGCGATTACGTTTTGGTTGAGCTCTCTGAAATGCTTGAAAAACAGGAACAAAGAGATGCCTGATACGAATGAAGCACTGGATGTGTCCGGTTGCTACGTCGCAGATGAAAACCGGGTCTTAGACCCGTCCTTAGTAGACAAAGAGCTTATCGAACGCTTGCCACAGCCAACCGGCTGGCGCATTTTGATTATGCCTTTCCGCCCACCTGAAAAAAGCGACGGCGGTATTTTACTTGCTCCTAAAACTCTAGAAGAGGACGTAATACAGACTCAGGTCGGTTACGTGCTTAAAGCTGGACCGCTTGCTTACAAGGATAAAGAACGCTATCCGACAGGCGAGTGGTGCAAAGAAGGCGATTGGGTAATTTTTGCCCGCTACGCTGGTTCTCGTTTTCGTCTGAACGGCGACAAAAAAGCTGCCTTTGGTAGCGAAGTTCGCATGCTCAATGACGACGAAATATTGGGAACGATTCTAGATCCGAAAGATATTTATCACGGTTAGGGGATAACACATGGCAGAATCAAGACCCGCCCATGAAGCGGATGATGGTCAAATCGACCTAGAATTCACAGAAGACGCGCAAGAAATTATTCTAGATGAGCCGGAAACGGCAGCAGAAAGCACCGCTGAAACCGTCGTAAGCGAAGAAACGACGGAAGACGAGCACGAACAGTACGGTAAGTCTGTTCAAAAACGAATCAATCAGCTTACAAAACGAGCGCGTGAAGCAGAACGAGAGCGCGAAGAAGCGGTTAAATTCGCTCAAGCCGTTCAACAAGAAAACAGCAGTGTCAAACAACGTCTCCATAACTTAGATAAAAGTTACATCGACGAGTATGGCAACCGCGTTTCTTCTGAACAGCAGCGCGCTAAAGACGAATATAAAACGGCGATCGAGACGGGTGACACCGATCGCCAGTTAGCTGCCCAAGAGAAAATGCAGCAATTAGCTGTAGCAGCAGATCGTCACGCACAGGCGAGAGCACAGAGAGAAGCGCAAGCGGCTCAAGTTCAAGCCGAGATCGAACAGCCTGTTTACCAGCCTGCCCCGGTCACACAAAAACCAGACCCACGCGCTGAAGATTGGGCTGAATCAAACCCTTGGTTTGGTGAAGACTCCGCTATGACCTTCGCGGCCTTTGGCATCCACAAAGAATTGATCCAAGAAAAAGGTATGGACGGCACTAGTGACGAATACTATAGTGCTTTGGACTCAAGAATTAGAGAGTCTTTTCCTCATAAGTTTGCGGACCAAGAGGAAGAGATTACGAATACACGTCGGACTACACAAACTGTAGCCGGGGTATCTCGTCCGTCGAAAGGCGGGCGCGGCAAAAAGGTTAGACTCTCCCCTAGCCAAGTAACTATTGCCAAACGATTGGGAGTGCCGCTTGAAGAATACGCGAAGTACGTGAAGGAGTAGACATGACAGATTCAACAGACAGAGAGATTGAGGCTATCAAGAAGACTTCTCGCGCTAAATCATCGAGGGCTGCGACGGCTAAACGCACGCCGTGGTCCCCCAAGTCAAATTTAGATGCTCCACCCGCGCCGGATGGATATAAGCATCGTTGGATTAGGGCAGAAACCCGTGGGTATGACGACACTAGCAATATTAGTGCTCGGCTACGCGAGGGTTATGAACTTGTTCGACGGGACGAATATCCAGATTTTGAGGCCCCTACTATAGATTCGGGTAGATATGAAGGAGTATTTGGAGTTGGCGGATTGCTTCTGGCTAGGATTCCATTGGAAACAGTAGCAGAAAGAAACGCTTACTTTACACAAAAGCATGCGGATCAAGTTGAAGCTGTTGAAACTGATGTCCTACGCGAGAATGCACACTCAACGATGCGGATTGGCAAACCTGAACGCCAATCTCGTGTTACTTTTGGTGGTCCTCGTAATAATTAGGTATTAGGAGACTTTTATGGCAAATCAGGAAACCGCGTACGGTCTACGCCCAATCGGGTTGGTAGGTAGTGCGACGAACTCCACAGGTGTGACTAAGTATGAGATCGCATCTGACAATACAAACGCTATCTTCCAGTACAGCATTGTTGTCCCTCTCGCCGCAGGCGTGATTGACCAAGCTGGCGCTACTGATGGCGGTACTACACAAGCCCTTGGGGTTCTGGTAGGTATTGAGTACGTCGATAGCACAACTAAAAAGACCACGTTCTTAAACTATTGGCCCGGAGCCAACAGCGTAAGCGTTGACACGAACTTCCCTGTCAAAGCCCTCGTTGCTGACAATCCGATGCAAACTTTCCAAGTAGCAAGTGACGCGACTTTAACTAATCGCGCAACTGCTTTGGCTGGCGTTTTCGCAAACGCAAGCCTTGGAACTTCTGCTCGTTCGGGTTCTACAGACACCGGTCGATCTACTTCGGCGTTGGGTGTGTCAACTATTGCAACTACAGCTACGTTGCCGCTGAAAATCATGGGCATCGTCGATGACGACGCTAACAGTGATTTTACTGCAGCCGGTATACCGCTGATTGTTCGCATTAATGCGCACTACAACTCACCGAATGCTCGATTCGATTCACAAACCACTGCCACTACAACTGGCATCTAAGGTAGGAGAAATTCAATGCCTATTACTCGCGCACAATTAGCGAAAGAGCTTGAACCCGGCCTAAATGCTTTGTTCGGCTTGGAGTATGATCGTTACGATCAAGAGCACGCTGAAATTTTTGACGAAGAAACTTCTGACCGAGCGTTTGAAGAAGAAGTCATGCTTTCAGGGTTTGGTACTGCCCCTGTGAAATCAGAAGGCACCGCAATTTCATTTGATGACGCGCAGGAGACTTACACTGCACGATATACGATGGAAACAATAGCGTTGGCTTTTTCGATCACCGAGGAAGCCATAGAAGACAATTTGTACGACCGTCTGGCAGCACGTTATACACGCGCACTAGCTCGTTCAATGTCTCAAACCAAGCAAATCCGTGCAGCTACCGTTCTGAACAATGCATTCAGCACTGGATCACCGATTGGTGATGGTGCGGCTCTTTGTTCAGCGGCTCACCCCTCTATCTCTGGTAATCAAACAAACCTTTTGGCAACTGCTGCCGACCTCAATGAGACGTCGCTAGAGCAAATGCTGATTGAGATTGCTGGTTTGACCGACGAAAGAGGTCTGAAGATTGCTGTTCGTGGAATGAAATTGATCATTCCAAAAGAACTGCAATTCATCGCAGAACGAGTGCTGAACTCAAACCTGCGTTCCGGAACGGCGGATAATGATATTAACGCCAACAAGTCAATGGGTATGCTTCCTGACGGTGCAGTAGTGAACCACTTCCTTACGGACAGTGACGCTTTCTTCATCAAAACAGACGCTCCTAACGGCTTCAAACTGTTCAACAGAACCCCCATCAAAACAGCGATGGAAGGGGACTTTGACACCGGCAACATGCGCTTCAAAGCTCGCGAAAGATACTCTTTCGGCGTCAGCGATTGGCGTGCCGTGTTTGGTACACCGGGCGCGTAAAGCAAGCTTTTGCTGCTTTGGAAGGGCGACTATGTCGCCCTTTCTTTTTGCCTGTTGTTTAGTTATTGTTGACTGATCCTGACAGCCGCATTCCGTGGCTGACACCGGCCAAGACAGGAGAAAATCATGGCTAATACTACTTTCAACGGTCCCGTCCGTTCTGAGAACGGTTTTACTGTAGTTTCAAAAAATGCCACCACTGGCGCTTTTACAGATGTTGCAAACATTGCCTCTACGGGCATTGTTACTAACAAGTACGTCAAGCACGTAGGTTTTGCCACAGGTGTAACGGTAAACACCACTGCTGGCGATAGTCCTTCCATTGGCGAGTTTACGCAGCCTGCAAACACAATTATCACTGATATCAAGATCTTCTGTGACACCTCACCAGTTATTGGTACGGGGGACATTGGTTATGAGGTTGGTACTTCGTCTTCTGGCGCACAGATTGTCGCGGCAGTGACAGATGAGATTTTGGACGGCGGTACGACTGTTGTGGAGCACAACGTAACTACAACAACGCTTGTGACTCAGACGCAAAGCGGCACTACGGCTCCTGCTTCTGTTCAGTACACTTCTGCTGCAAGAACGATCTTCTGCAACATCACTAATACCGTTGATGCGACGACTGCAGGCTCTTTTACTTTCATCATTGAGTATGTGCAGATCGCTTAATAGGAGAAGTCTATGTCAGGCTCAGATGTAATTTCAGTTACTATTACGGCTGACACTGTTGCAGCGGATGATGATGGAATATCCGCAAATGCGGCAGTAGGCAACAACGCCGCCTTGACGATAGGTGGCGCATTAGCCTCCGGTGGATCTGTGACACTTAGTCATGCTAGAAAAGTGACTATCACTTCAGCGGGCGATGACGACGAAATATCTTTTACCGTAGTCGGTACAGACGTAAACGGCGATTCTCAAACTGAAACGGTCACTGGTGCGAACGCAGGTGTTGCAACTAGTAGTAACTTCTTTTTGACGATAGCGAGTATTACGGCAGTAGGCGATCCAGCGGGCAACGTGAAAGCAGGCATTAGCGCCGACGCTTCCGACGTCATTTTTGCAGGCAGGGCTCGATTAAAAGGCGCCTTTTTGACCAGCACGGCAAACGCGGGCAACGTGGATTTTTTGACCACTAGTCCTTCGGGCACTAGTTTGATGAAGATAAGCTCCGTGGGGTCTGCTACTGCGACAAGAGACGTGATCGTGCCAGAGGAAGGTGTTTTGTTCACTGCCGGTATTTTCGTGCAATATACGGTAAGCACGTTTTTGACTCTTACTACCTTTCATGCATAACGATGGCGACAACCAAAGACGTTAAAAGAACACCCTCGGGACGCTTACAGTACCGAGGTGAAACTTTTTCTGGGTATAACCAGCCGAAGAGAACGCCGGGCAAAAACAAGAAGTCCGCAGTTCTTGCAAAAAAAGGCACCGAAGTAAAGATAGTACGGTTTGGAGATCCAGACATGACTATCAAGAAAAGCCAACCGGGTCGTCGTAAGAACTTTAGAGCCCGTCACGGTTGTGATACGGCAAAGGCAAAAGACAAATTTACCGCTAGGTATTGGAGTTGTGACGCATGGTAATGACACGCGGAGACATGCCCAGAGGTTTGACCTATTACGCCAAGGGCGGCGGCGCCTCCAAAAAAAGTAAGGGCAGCAAAATATGCCCTGCAGGCAAAGCATGGGCCAAACGCACTTTCGACACTTATCCGTCAGCTTACGCAAACATGGCGGCTTCTAAGTACTGTAAAGACCCTAATTACGCCAAAGGCAGCAAAAAGAAGAAGTAGTGGACATTTACCGCGTGCAGACAGGGACTAAATACGGGACATTGTTTGCAAACGATGACGACAATCTTGCTGAACTCAAATCTTGGTTTATGACTCAGGTAAAAGCTGACTTAAAGGAAGATAGCACTCTTACCGACAGTGTAATTGATCAAACGATGGCGAACTGGCAAAACACTTTCGACGAGTTGTCCAAAACTATTTCATACGAGGCAACAGACAAAGGGCTTTGCGAGTCTCTAGCAGGCGGATACGTCGCTGCAGGTGGTAACACCATCATTAACAAAAGCATGGGTCTTGAGGCGTGGAGCTAGATAGATGGGCGAGTTAAAGAAATGGCGCGATCAAAACTGGGTTCGTATCAACGCCGCAGGGGACATTGTTGGCAAATGTGGTACATCTCCTGACAAGCGTAATCCTGATCGTTGTTTACCAGAGTCGAAAGCAAGAAGTTTGACGAAAGCAGAGCGTGCCGCAACCGCACGCAAAAAGAAGAAAGAAGGCAAAAAGGGCAAAACAGTAGTGGCAAACACGAAGAAAGCTACTGTAAAGATGCGGAATGGGGGCGAGGTTCGTCAACAGATCGCCAGAGGTTGCGGCGCTATTATGAGCGATCGCAGGAAAAAAACGAAGTATCTGTGAGGTTGATATGTCTAGAGTAAATCTTGGAATGGGCGGATTTAAGAAAAAAGCATCGCCTAAAAAGAAAAACATGAAAAGTAAGGGTAGCGCACAAGGCGTCAAAATGAAGTCAAAAGGCGGCGCTATGGGCGGTAAAAAAGAAATGATGCCCGGCGGCATGAAGAACGGTGGCGGCGTTAAGCCAAAAGGCATGAAGAATGGCGGCAAGATGGCTACTAAAGGCTACCGAATGGGCGGCAAGGTCAAGAAAAAAGGTGACAAGGTAGGTGGCAAAATCTAAGAATGGCCTATCTACAATCTAACATCCCGCACTTTAAGTGCTGGGTGCGGCGTGAATACACGCACAACCATGAGAAATACCACGGGCAATTTCTTCATGCAATGGTGATTGGTGTTACCACGATGCCGTGTAGGTGCTTGAGTTTTCAAGTAATTTTTACCGGCATTGAAGCGGAAGGCGAAGAAGAGGACACGGTGCATGGTGGTGCAATGTGGGCTCGTATGCCGATTACCGCTTTAGTAGGTGATATCCCATTAGAAGAGTGGCCGGAAGCTATGCCTGTGTGGGCTGCACAGCCTTGGGATTGTAGTTCGCACCACCACGCGGTCTACGTTTTGGATCGAGCTACACCTTGCCCTTGGTTAGCAAAGATTGACGGTGAAATGTATCCGGCAAAGTATTTGTTTACGGTGGACTACACAGAGAGCGAGATTGCAGATGATCCTGCCCAGCACAAGCAAAGTCATGTTTTGCAGTTGCTTGATGCAGGAAGTTGGACCGGTAATATAGTGGCTCTGCCTAATAACAGGGTTCGTGTTACGCATCCGGCATGGTTTGAAACAGGAGAGGGTGGACCAGACTTTAAGCCATCTGCGCATATACATTACTCAAAATCCGATTTAGATTACACGCTTGATGTAAACCAAATTTTTGACAACTTATACAATGACAACTAGCAGCAGCAAAGACTTTGAATTAGACGTTGCCGAATATGTCGAAGAGGCATTTGAACGCTGTGGGCTAGAGGTTCGCACGGGCTACGATTTAAAAACCGCCCGCAGGTCGTTGAATTTGTTGTTTGCAGATTGGGCAAACCGTGGGCTCAATCAGTGGACGATAGAACAAACTACGATACCCCTAGCAACAGGTATAACAGAGTACCCCGGCGGCACTTTGACAATGACTGTTGGAGGTTCGGGTTCTTTTTCCGTAGCAGAAACCATCACGGGTGGCACTAGCGGCGCCACGGCGTCGATTACTAGCAAACCTAGTTCTACTACGCTCGCGATTAC
>Ga0209348_1001479_pt1 | contig 11396 bp, 12 predicted proteins | sample ETNvirenome_2_30_FD_184065 | JGI IMG/M metagenome (GOLD analysis project Ga0209348, IMG submission 184065) | Marine viral communities from the Pacific Ocean - ETNP_2_30 (SPAdes) (version 2) | ecosystem: Environmental > Aquatic > Marine > Oceanic | place: Pacific Ocean | collected 2013-06-22 | reverse complement strand
TGACCAAACTTATATCCATAATTCTGTGACTCAGTTTCCGTGGTCTCCCGAATGATTGAGGAAGTAACAAGGCTTCCGTGCATAGCAGCAAACAAAGCCCCGCCAAAAACACCCGCAACTCCGAGCATATGAAAGGGGTGCATAAGGATGTTGTGCTCCGCTTGGAAGACAAACATGAAGTTAAATGTTCCACTTATTCCTAAAGGCATACCATCAGAGAAAGATCCCTGACCAAATGGGTAAACAAGAAATACTGCTAGGGCTGCTGACAGTGGAGCTGTGTATGCAACAAAGATCCAAGGTCTCATACCTAGTCTGTAAGATAGTTCCCACTGTCTACCAGCGTATGCTGCCACTCCTATCAAGAAGTGAAAGACAATGAGTTGATATGGTCCGCCGTTGTATAACCATTCGTCTAAGGTTCCAGCTTCCCATATGGGATAAAAATGTAGTCCGATTGCGTTCGAGGAGGGGACGACAGCTCCTGATATTATGTTGTTTCCGTACATTAACGAGCCGGAAACTGGCTCACGTATGCCATCTATATCGACAGGCGGAGCTGCGATAAAGGCGAGTATAAAGCAAGTAGTTGCAGCTAGTAAGCAAGGGATCATTAACACACCGAACCAACCTACATATAGGCGGTTCTCTGTGCTAGTAACCCACTCGCAAAACTTCTGCCAGTTTGATGTGCCTTCTCTTTGAAAGGAGATTGCTGCCATTAAAATACACCGGGGATAATTTGTCCTGTTGTTACGTAGGCTCCAAGAGCTGCTACGAAGCCGAGCATTGCTGCCCAACCATTAAATCTTTCTGCTTCAGGTGACATTAGTTTTTGTTTTGGTAAAAGTTGTATAGGGGGTTCGTACGCATACTCGTTTTCGAGTAGCGTATCGAGGTCTTTAGTTTTCATTTTTTAGGTGGTCTACCTTTTTTAGTACCGTAAGTACCTTTTCCTTTAGGCATAATTAAAAATTAATTTTTGATCTATCAAGTTTGCTGATTACGTCTTGGCGATAGGCAGGGTCGTTGTCATAACGAGGATCACCCATTGCTGCGACAAGCTCAGCTTGGCTTCTGAAAGTATCAGTAGATGCAGATGGTGGTTTACCTGTTATCAGCTGTCCTTCTACACCAACTGCGTTTTCGTATTTATTCATAACTGTTTGAAGAGCAAAATAACAAGCAAGCGGATCTCCACGATCCACCACTGCGTCATACATTTGCTGTTCTTTTTCTGGTAAATTCTTTGTTGCCCATTCAACTAATTGGTCATACTTTTCTGGACCTCCAGCTATCGCTTTGAGATCAGTAACATCTTTATCAGATAAACCTCTAGGTTGTTGGGATTGTCTATAACGTAAATACTCTTTAGCTAATTCTCCGGGATTTGTTTTTGCTAAATTCTTTAAGGTTTCATCATCAAAACCTTTTTCCCTTTGATTCCACAACTCTTCTAATACTTGTGGTGGTGCATCTTCTTTCTTTTCTTCTTTAACTTCTTCTTCAGCTTTAGGTTCCTCTGCTACAGGTTCTTCTTTAGGTTCTGAACGTTCTCCTAATTTCTTTTGAAGTTCTAAGTGAGCTTTTTCTAGCTCCTCAGCATTCTTATATTTACCAGCTAATAATTGTTCTTGCTGGTTTTCCATTGCTTCTCCAACTTGGAGAGAGTCTTGTTCTTCTGGAGTTAACTCAGGCTGTTCCGCTTGAGCTTCGTCCATTGTTAATGTCTCAGACATACGTATTAATTATTTGTAGGTAGATCAGCTGGTTGAGGTGATGCTTGTCCGCCTTCAGCTAGTTGTTGTGCTAGTGCAGGGTTCTTAGTTGGGTCAGCCATAGGTGTTTTCATAGCTTGGATTTCCATCTCTTGACGTTGCATTTCCATAGCTTGTTGTTGAGCACCTTGTTGTTCTTGTTGTATCTCTTGCATACTTCTTACAAGATTTAATACATCAATACCTTGTGCAGCTGCTAAACGCTTAATAGCTTCTTCTGGGTTTATGTATTGCATCAGTGCTTCTGGTCCCATTGCCTGAGCAATAGTTGTCATGAACTGGATAAGACTTTCTCTATCCTGTCCACGTCCAAGAGCATTGACACCAGCTACGATTGTAGGCTTAACCATATCCCCGGGTATTTGTGGTATCTCTCCAGACTTCTGGAATACCATTAGTTTTCTAGATAGATATGGAACCAATAGATCTATAGTTAGCAGCGAATATAATCCACCGAGTTGTTGATCTAGTTCCATCTGTGTCATACGTACTTCTTCAGCTGTAGTTCTTTCAGACTGTCTGACATTAAGAATTAGGAAAGCTTCTCCTAAGCGTTTCTCTAATTGCATTGCCATTTCAAATGCTGTTCTGAAGTCAGCTGTTTTTCCTACGTTGACAACTCCTATATCATCAGGTCTACCCTGTATGATTGCACCGTTACCGGCTTGAGCTAAAGTCTGGGGTTTTGTAGTTGAGCTTGGACTGACTGTAAAGACAACCTTTGCTGCACTAGCACTACCTTCAACAAGAGCTTGCATTAATGCTTCAAGAGATTTTAAATCTCCCATAAACTCTTCGACTCTGCCCCTTCCGTATGCTTCACCATCTACAGTATTGAATCTCAATGGTAGCCATGGTGTAGCGTTGGCTGGTGCTTTACCTTTTGAAGCAGGGATGATCTGGTCATATACTTCTTGATGCCATTCGTATCTTTCACCCACACGTAAACAGTGTGTGTATATATCTACTTCCTGACGATCTACATATTCACCATCTTCGGTGACATCTTGTTCTTGATCTAACATGAAATCTTCTGGAACTATATTTTCCAAAAGAGATTTGTTAATTCTTTCTTTAGTGACAATCTCTATAACATTACCGTTGCCATCACGCTCTAATACATATCTATTTAATGGGAACATCTTTAAACCAGATTGACCCATAAATACAAGAACATTACCAGCAACAATTAAATGTTTAAGAGCTTGATGAATAATTACACGATCACTTGACGCAGCTATTGCTTCAAGAATAGTTCTTTCTATTTTGGCAAAAGATAAATCTAATTCTGATCTCATCTCTGGAGGTACTTGACCTTGCAGAGCATTTTCATCTAGCTGTAATTTAAAAAAGCTTGTTTGTGGAGGAAGTAAAGCAAGCATTAGTTTTGATGCAAGTGTAACTACACCTTTTGCACCAACACTTTGCCATGGAGTTGTAAGATTTCTTGCACCTCCGTTATGTTCCTCTTCACCCCTTACTAAATAAGGAAGTGTAAGCTTGGTTGCCTGTTCAGCTATGTTTAAGAACTGTGATCTGTCACTAGAAAGCGCATCGTATCTAGCTTTCGCAGTCATAATTATATGTTAAGTGTTTTTAATTTCATTGAACGACTTAGCTGACCAGTACCAGTATTTACTGCACCAGATTTGTAAGCTTTCGATCTTCTCATTTTTACTCCGCCAGCACTATCTCCTAGCATTCTGTAATTCATCATTGAACCAAGTCTGCCTATTCTGTCATCGACAGACCTAGAAGCATCATCAATTCTTTTACTTAGACTTTCTTCTTGTGCTCGTAAGTTTTCTCCAAACCTACCAGATAATTCAGAGATAGCTTGTTCTCTAGTTTTATATACATCTTGGAATCCACGTGAAGCTTCTTCAGCTAATCTTGCTCTTTCTGCTTGAGCTGATTGTAAACCAGCTTCTCTAGCAGAAGCTTCTGATGCTAAACCAGACTGTCTAGCTGCTGCTTCAGAACCTAATGCTCCAGTTAGATCAGATCTTAATTCTTCTCTAGCTGTTGCTCCGGCTCTTTCACTTCCAAGTATTCTATCTGTGTAATCTGTTTGTACTCTAGACAAACCTTCTGTTAAAGAACCGCTTAGATCACCAATTTCACCTTCTAATGCTCTTCTAACATTTCCTAAATTAGTTGCAGCATCTGATTTAAAATCACCAAATGAACTTTTTAATGAGTCTAAGTTTTGACCAAGTGTTCCTACATTAGTAGTTAAGCCAGCAACACTAACATCTTGTGCTAAAGATCTACCAAATAAATCTTGTATGTCAGCTCCTAGTTCTTGTCTTGCTAGTCTACTTTCCTCTTGACCTTTACCGAAAGTGTCAGTTAAATCAAATATCTGATCACCATATTCTTGTCTAATGTTGAAAGCCATCTTTTCGATGTCTGACAAACGCTCATCTTTGATTTCTTGTTTTGTTCTTATTAAATCCGCTGCTCTATCTTGTCCTATCCCGCCCCGTAGCTTATCTTCTAATTTACCAAGTTCTAATTCTCTTTCAGTACCAACAATACCTCTTAGATCTGTTAAGTCATCTTTAAATTGGTCTTGATAATCAGTTAATCTATCTCCATAACCAAGTAGTTGTGTTGATAAATTATCTATATCATAACCTTGACCAGCTAATTGATCAGCTAGTGCTTGTCTTGCATCTGAACCTTCCCTAGATAATCTATTTTCTAGTTGTTCTCTAGCTGTCTGAGCACCACTTGTAAATGCATCTAAATCACCTTGTAAATTTAATTTAGTTTCACCTATTAAGTTAGTTAAAGCGTCAGTCTGTCCGCCAAGAAGATTTGAAAATCTATCTTCTGCACTTGATAAACTAGTACCAAAATTACTAGCTTGATCAGCAAAACGTTTATCAAACCCTTGAAGTCCTAAGTCAGTAACCCAACTAACATCTTTAGACAACCCAGCAAAATTGTCTGATAACTTATCTAACTTACCTTCTGCTTTAGTAAGTTCATCACCAACTGTATCTAAATTTAAACGTTGTATTTCACTACCAAAGTCACCCTTTACTGTATCTCTTAAAGTACCAAGTCTTTGTTCCATGGCTTGTTCAAAAGTCATGTCACCCATAAACTGATTTACACCAAGATTACTTATTGCTGTCTCTAGTTGGTCTGCTGTAGTTAAACCTGATAGGTCTGGAGCTTCATACTCTGGTATCTCTAACGAATCATACTGACTTTGAAGATTAGAAATAATGTTTTCTAAACCAGTAACATCTCCAATTCCTGTTACAGGTGTAGTCGAACCTAGTTTTTCTAAATCTCCAACTCTTGTAAGTAAGCTTTGAACCTTACTTGTATTTGATTCTATATCTCCTAATCCTGAGAAGTCTAATTTATTTAATTTATTAAGACTTTCAGTATTAGTTGCTAAGCCTTGCTGTAAATCTTTAAAGTCTGTTGATCTCCAATCTTCTAAGCCACTAATCGTACTACTTAAATCACCATACTGTTGACCTAGTTTAGTTTGAGCCGCACCAAGGTCTTCAATCTCTTGTACTCTAGCTAAATTGTTTTTTAGATTTTGTATGTACCGATCATAAAGTTCTACATCAGTAGGGTTGTAAATATTACCTAAGCCTTTTTTACCAAGCTCTTTATATAATTTACTTTTGTCAAATAGATTACCCTTGGTTGCTCTTTCGGTTAATAGGTCATGTTCAAAAGAAAATTTTAGGTCGTCAGCCGTAATTTTTTGCTGCTTTCCAACTAAGTCTATTTGTTTCTTAGTTTGTTTAACATGTTCTTTACTTCTATCAAATGCTGATGGCATAGTTTACTCCTCCAATAAATCTTTAGTCACTACTGAGTATTTGTGTTTCCATTTTAATTTTTTTACAAAACCTTTTCTTACCCATGCAGATACTGAAGTGCATCCCATTGCTCTACCAAAATCTTCGACAACTTCAAAGGTTTCATTCCATAATTCAAAGTCTCGTCCAGATTTTGTAGCTGCAAGAGTTACTTGCAACACTTTCTTACGAGGATAATATAATATTTCTGCTATACAAACAGAAGCTAATTCATTTGCTTCAATGCCAGCAAACAATATCATTTCTTTGTTTAATAATTTTTGAAGAACATCTTCAGATAACTGTTCACCATCTGCACGTGCTAATGCTTTATCAACAAGTGGCTTAACTTCATGCCAAATACGTGGCACTTCTGATGCGAACACAGGTTCTAAAAACATTATTCTTCAATTCTTTTTTTAATCCACTCCACTACTGATCGTTGACCAGCTTTGTACATTATTGATCCTATCTCTTCTTTAGGATGTGGGTTTACTTGAGGAAAATTTTCTTCAAGTTCCTCGAGCACAAAGGGTAAAGTGGGTCCAATGATAGGCTCAAGAATATTGGGGGAGGTTGGTGTTTGCATGTTCAAAGAAGGCAGGCATTCTCGCTGCCTTTGTTTCGGTTAATTGTGGAGCTTTGCCTTCATACATAAGTCGATCACTAGCATCCAGCCAAAATTTTTTGTCCAAATATTTATCGACATTGGCTGACAGTGGTTGCATGATCCAATTAATAGTGGCTCTCCGTAACTTGTCTAGTGATTGACTAGGTGTAAGACCAAGCTCTGCACAGACAAGACTATTTGTAGCGACGTGTATCTGTTCGTCTCTAGATATATCAGCACTTACAGTACGTAAACCAGCATCACCATTAAACCTAAAGAAAGGCAATATCACAAAGAATATTGCTCTTTCAATTACTAAGGCTTTTAATATGGTGTGGTCTGGATGTGCTATCCATGCTTCTTTTAGGCGAAGGGCTTCAGCTTCAGCTTTGTCATCAACGCCTATAGCATTAGCGATATATCCAAGAGCTAAGTCATGGTTGTCTTCATCTTTTATGTTTGATTCCAAAAGTTCTCGACTTTTCTCAGGAATCTCAGAGAGTGAATCAGATACAAACGCGCCAACTGGACATTCCATGTTGCGTACAGCGAGAGCACGGTACACCGCTTCTTCTGCTCCATCTTTTATCTTTCCTTTGGTGGTCTGGACTGGTGTCCATTTTCTTTTTCTATTTAATAGTTTTTCGTAGGGGTTCATTGTTGACAGTCACAAGCAATTTCATCAGGTTTGTTGCTCATTAAACTTTCCAAGTATTCCTCAACGTCGGACTGATCAAGTGCAGCGTAAGCATCTGACTTGTCCTGTACGTCACCCATTACTTGTAAAGAATAATAGAGAGACGTCTGTGGACTTTTGAGCCACTCCGTCACAAATGCTTCATCGTAAGTCACCATATCACTCCAAGAATTGAAGCTATAGCCATGAAGCAAACCAGTTCTATCTAGCATGATCATTATTTGATCAGCTACTTTTTTATAATTATCCCAGCCAACTTGACTGGCAATTTCAACGTTGCCATATTGCACTTGTTCTACCCCAAATTCACCGGAATCTCTGTCAACTGTGCGAGCGATTGGTGGAGCGATCTCTGGAGTTGCTGTGTAGCCTTTGAGATCTTTACTTCTATAGGAACAACTAGCTGTAGGTGCTATGGCAAATGCTCTCTGCATGTTGTTCGCTCTTGCTATGTTCGCTGCATCTAATACGCCCAAGTAAAGTTCACGGGCAGCGAGTCCCGCGTAACCTTCGTAGCTTCTGCCTTCATTAATGGCTTCTAAAGCTTCGCCAAACTGGGCGTAGGTTATGTTGTTGTTTGCTAGGAAGTTAGCTAGACCTAAGAGTCCGAATCCAACTTGCCTGTCGATATCTGGCGATAAGTATTCTCCAGATTCTCCAACCCCTGTCCTACCATGTAACTCACACAGCGAGGACATGCCTTCACGGAAACCTGATCGTATGTCGCCGATACGACAGGCAGACATATTAAGGTGCTGTAAGAGACACGTTCCTCGTGAGGGCAAGTAAACCTCAAGACAGACGTTGGAGTATATTCTTTTTTCATTTTGATACTTTATTTTATTGAGCCAGATATCCCCTTTTGCAATTCCTCGTAAGATTGCTTCCTTTGTTTCAGTATCTGTTTCAGACCACGCGGATTGGGTGAGGTCAACACATCGTTTGACCCATGGAAGTTCTTGTCGAGGACATTGCACGAAATCAAGAATATCGGGATGTGTAATATCGAGATGAATAACACACGCCCCGTTACGGTACGTACCACCTCGCCTGAGAATTTCATTTAATGTTGAGTAGATTTTTGCGAATGATGTGGGACCTGACGCAACAAGTTTGTCACTTCCCTTAAGAGATTCAGTACCCTTGGGTCTGAGTTTTGACAAGTGGACCGCGACGCCTGCTCCATATCGAAGAGCGTGTGATACAAATCTCCATGATGCTTCGATTCCATTTGGACCTTCCATTGAGTCTTCAACAACGAAGACAGTACAAGATACGGGTAGACGTGATGATGGATTATCAATCCATTGCTGGACTCGACCAGTCCTAGCTATGATGTTTGGTTCGGTATTCAATTTCGTTCTGTAAATAGTGGACAGCTTTTTTTAAATCTTCTATATCGTTATCTTTATAACCGGCTCGGCAAACATATTTAATTACGTTTCCGAGGTGGAATCCCAATCCTTGCGCTCTAATAAAATCCCAAACATCAATGGAACCTCGTCGGTAGTAGGACGGTCCGTGGTCGTTGGTGGTTTCGGCCATTTCTTTATTAAATTTTCAAGACAGTTTGCAAGTATAAAACTTTGCTTTTGTAGGGCAAGGAAGACAGTAACAATATCTTCCTTAGTTGCTTCTGGACTATTAATAGCTATTTCAATAGCTCTTAGTCTGAAGTCTTGTTCAGTCGTTAACTTGGTAATTGGAGGGGGCGGTCCATAAGATTGGTTCTTTTTTTGCTTCGTCATAATCATTGATAGTTAATATTCGAGCAAGCCTTGCATTAGTAAGTGCGTCAGCTTCAGTCATGCCCTTTTCCTCGAAGGTTTCTACGACAGCTTGCCATGTGTAACCTTTTTCAGAAAATATCTTTTCAGCACGTTTGATTCCAATTCCGGGGACCCCAGAATAACCGTCAGTGTTATCGCCACTCATAGTTTGAATGAGATGCCATCTAGCACCTTCTTCTGGTGTGATGTCGACTGTTTCATCAAAGTTATATAGTTTCCCGGGGATCTGTTTCATATCCTTGTCAGGTGAGACAATAATGTTTCCCGGGTACTTTGTTGCATAGATACCCATGGTATCGTCAGCTTCTAAAGTATCCTTCACAATAACTTTGTAATCCTTTTTGAGTTGATTAATTACCCGTTTAAATCCACAGGGCTTTTTTCTATTTCTATGACCCTTGTATTCCGGTAAAATTTTTTTCCTAAAATTATTAGGGCTTGTAAAAAATAAAATTATCTCCTCATAAAAGGGAAATTCACGTTTTATTTTATCTATATCACGTTGTACGCATTTATAAGCATCACTGAATTTAGAAGTAACGACTATAACGTCATCACCAAAATCCAACTCAGTTTCAGCTGCTGCACAACATTTATAAACAATATAATCGCAATCTATTAATAATTTCATAAATTAATGTACATCTGCCCATGTATTGCCAGTTTGTGCTTCTGCTGCAATAGGGCATCGCAATTTATAGTATTCACCAGCCATTTTTGCTGATATTTCTAATACGCTCATTATTTCTTCGGCATAAGCCGGTAAGGTTTCGTATTGAAGTTCATCGTGTACGAACGCAAGTTGATGAGTGTGGACATCGTGTCGCAAGTTGTCATCAGCTATTACCATCCAACGCTTGGCGATAATACCCGCACCACATTGGAGTAAATAATTTAATCCTTTGTGTGGGCTATCGACCAGCACCCGTCGTCCGTCACATGCCATGAGGTAACCGTTAGAAGCCTTATTTGAAACCGCTGCCAATAACTCGGCGAGTCCATCGATAGCAGATACGTAAGCTTTTCTAATTTCGGATCCTTTTTTACTGGCTTCCTTGGGTTGTAGAGAGTTATCATAACTCAGACCTAATTTAAGATTTCCCGCACCATACAAGAAGGCATAAGTCACAGTCTTAACTTGTCGGCGGGTGATTCCTATTTTGTCAGCGTTAACCTGATGTATATCATCGTTCAGTAGTATGTCGGCATATCGACCTCCGTCATACCGTCCAAGGTAATGTGCAAGCATTCTAAGTTCTATGCCTGATAGGTCAGCACCTACCATGACGTTCCCGGGACTAGCTTTAAATAGTTCTCTAAACTGTGCGTCAGCTGGAACTTGGGCTAGATTCGGTTTTCTATGAGCACATCTAAATGTGTTAGTAGAAACGGAACAATGGTGATGTATGCGACTAGATGTCGTACATAACTTTTGCCATGCGTTCACGCCTTGCGATATCATGCCTAGCTTCTTCTTCAGATCCAAAGCTTTCGCACATAATTTGCAGAAGGGATGTGATATCTCCTTCAATGTAATCTCGTCGATAATTGGTTTCCCAGTCGTCGTAGTCTGGGTTAACGTAATCTTCAGACGATTCTGTAGTATCCATGCAATATGGTCTCGTGATGTTGGGTTAAATTCAACTAATCTTTGAGAGTCGGCTCCTTCGACGTATCCGGTGGATGAGTTATTTCGTTTAGGAGTGAACATCTTTCCTCCAACGAAAGGGAATTGTCCTCGAAGTATTTCAACAGTGTCTTCCATCTCTCCTCGGAGATGTGACTCAAGTTGCTGAGCCTTTGATTCATCAAAGTACCATCCATGTATTTCCTGTTCTGTAAGTATTTCAGCGACTCGATGCTCTAACGCGCACCAGTCAGGTAAGGGCGGAAGTGCTCGCATAATTTAGTGGTAACGTGTACGTCTTGTACACAGTAATCTTGCATTTCTTGTGACCAGTCTTGCCAGTCAGTAGTTTTGCCAAACTCTCCTTTGTATTCTCCTAGCCTGTAACCGTATGCTTCTAATGAATGTCTGCCATATAGTTGTAATGGCATTCGTGGTATGTTTCTTCTCTTATCTATCTCCATCATGTTTGGATGATATAACCGAGATAGCACAAGAGTATCGACAATATCAGCATCAGTATCAAACCAAGAATAAACTTTCCGAAAAACAGGTATGTCGTAGCCAATAATGTTATGACCAGCAATGACATCAGCTGAATTGAGCCAATGTAAACCTTCCGTGATCGGGTAGCAGTCACCACCGTTATTGTTAAATACGAAGGTCTCTTCTTTTTCGGAGTCGTAGATGGCAAGGCAATGTATCTGAGAAACGTCATGTAATAGTCCGTTAGTTTCGCAATCAAACACCAGCATTTGTTTTTCCGGCATAAGTCTTATCCACAAATTTTGCTTTTTTCTTTGCTTTTTTTGTGGGTGGGTTTGGTTTTTTCAACTCAGAAGTCTGTGCTTGGGTTGAAAATTGGTGTAATCGTAGTTTCATTGAATCTACAAGTGTTTTTGTCGTATTTCAGTGCAGCTGCCACACCTGTTTCACCGCTGTATCTATTCTTTAATACTCTTAAAGTAGATGTGTCATCACCCGCTTGCTGATCTCTTTCGAGTGCAAGTACTGTATCTGACAATTGGCTTATAGCTTGGCTTCCGCGTAGTTGTCCC
>Ga0209348_1001478_pt1 | contig 11400 bp, 20 predicted proteins | sample ETNvirenome_2_30_FD_184065 | JGI IMG/M metagenome (GOLD analysis project Ga0209348, IMG submission 184065) | Marine viral communities from the Pacific Ocean - ETNP_2_30 (SPAdes) (version 2) | ecosystem: Environmental > Aquatic > Marine > Oceanic | place: Pacific Ocean | collected 2013-06-22 | reverse complement strand
GCTTAATGCGGCGCCTACTGCGGTTACCCAAGCAGAACCTGTGTTAATTACTAAGCAATACTCGTCATCGCCTGAACCATTGTCATTGATTATATAAACTGTTCCTTCAGCAGTATCGGCTGCTGCAGGTAAATCAGCAGTTGCTACTACTGGATATTCAAAACCATTGTTGGACTTCACGGGTCCTGTAAAAGTTGATCGAGCCATGTGTTTCTCCTTGTCGTGGCTAGTGTCTGCTTATGCAGTCAAGGTTAATAGTAAAAGGAGAGGAGACTAGCCCCTCTCCATTAGCGAGGTAATTATGCAGCACCTTCTGTACCAAAAACACCACGCCAGTCAGTGAAGCCAAAAGAATATCTTTCTCTCACTTTATAACGAATGTTTCCAGTCTCGAAGTCGCCTTCCATGCCCTTCTTCATTGGGCTTCTTTGGAACATCTTAAGTCCATCAGGAACATCAGTCTTAACAAAGAATGCATCACTGTCTGTTAATCTTCTCATCACATGATAGCCTTGTGGTAAGTATCCACCAGACTTGATAGCGTTGAGATCGTTATCAGCAGTTCCTGTTCTTAATTGGCTCTCTAATAATCTTTCAGCTACGAAAGTATAAGCAGTTGGGATAATAAGCATTGTGCCTTGTGCAGCAATTCTTAATCCTCTGTCATCCTTCATATCTGCAATGTTTATCAAGATGCTCTCTAAAGAAGTCTCTGATAAATCAGCCGCAGTAGCTAAAGTGTTACTTTGGTTGCCATTTTGGGTTGGGTGTGATGTGCTCAATAATGAAACGCCATCGCCACCATTTGTTGAAGTAGCGTTATTTAAAACATTCGCTGCTTTGATTTCTTTAGTAGAAGCCATAGACCTAGCTAATGCTTTTGTATAACGTGATGCGATTGACCCATAAAGACCATCTTCTTCAGCTTCTTCAGTAACTGAGAAAGCTAAAGCAATAGTTTCATGCTGATATCTAGCAGTCCACTGTTGAGATGCACTGTCGTAACTTACGCTTGCACCTTCGTCTTTAGTTGGAGCCGCTCCAAAACCTGTCAACAATACATCTTCTTCAAATGCTTTTTGAGATGTGTTGCTTTCAAATACTGCAGCATACTCTGGTGGGTAACTATCATATTCTAAGCCGAACAAGGTATTCAAACCAGGCTCAAGCATTTTTGCAAATTGTGCTCTATTCATTGCCATTGTTTAAATCTCCCTTATATTCCAGCACTATCTTTGAGCAAGTGCTCATTGATAAGAACTTCCATGATTGCATTTGCACCAAAGGCGTTATCTGGAGCATCATATAGAGCTATGATTTTTGCAGTAGCCGCAGTGGCTGCCATAGTTCCTGATATTTCAAATCCAGATTGTCCAGTGGTTGTAGAACCAGCGCCAGCAACGACATCAGCACAGTTACCAATGTTTGTCTGAGCAGTAGTTCCTGCAGATTGAACTTTAAACACAGTATAAGGATCGTCATAAACGTAAGCTTTAATATCTGTAGCAGTAGTTCCTGACGGCCAGTATTGTGAATAAACATAAGAGCCATCTGAAGCAGTGTATGACACTCCTGCGAAAACGCCTATATTATTAACTTCTGTGGCAGTATGAGGTGTTACCACACCATCTGCAGTGATTATGCAGAGATCACCAGTAAAGATGTTCTCAGCTAAACCCGAAGTAATTGTATATACATTTGCACGAGAGTAACCATTACCACTAAGATGACGTACGGGTACAAACCCAAAAGCAGCATCAACATTTGCCATTTTTTATCTCCTAGTTAATAGTTAGTCTTCCATAGCAGACAATTGTCTGCCACCACTAACTGAACTCTTCCTCTCTTGATAGATTCTTTGTCCAGTTCTTTGCCCTAATGCATCGAGGTCGCCTGCAAGTGATTCATTTTGTTCTACGTTCCTATTAGAGTAGTAAGCTTTCATCTGCTTATGTTTCTCTATAGGCATTTCGCATAACAACATGCCTTCAATTCCAATACAACCTTCCCACTGTCCATGATTAATAGTTGGGAACAACTTACTCTTCACAGTACTAGCAGGGCGAGCTTCCCACCCTTCTCGCATTCTCTTGAATACGTTATCAGGTGTGTCCTTCCCCTGAATCGAGGTAGCTACCCATCGTTGAACATAACCAGGTCTCGGTTCTGGTGCATCCAACAATGCTGGTGGTGTCCAATGTGTCTGAGGTCTTGACTCCTCGTCTCGTACACCAGTTCGGGTTTCGCTTGCTCTCACATTTCTATTTTCAGCCATGATTAACTCCTTTGACTTTTCTGAATTTCTGAAGCGTATTTTTTCAAACTTGCTTCATCATTTATTCCAAGCTCTCTAGCCATTCGTAACTGATCCTGTGTCATTCGAACCCTATTACCTCTATACGATGAGCCACCCGTAGTTGGTGTTACTATCTTTCTACTCTTACCCTTCGCACTTTGGTCGTTACTTGATACTAACTCTGGAAACACCTTTTGTAAACGACTATTTAATTGGTTGTAATAGTCGTCTGAGTTCTTGTCGAACCCTTCCAAGTCGAGTTGTACATCTATGGCTCTAGCCGCTGCCGTTTCTCTTTCGTATCCTGTAGCGTTGAACCATTGGTTTCGTTGCCACCAAGTCATCGCTTTTGGAGGTGCTGGATTAACTGCAGCTTGTTGTGCTCTGCCAACTGTAGGCGATTGTGTTTGTTGTTGTTGCCTTAGTTGTTTTTGCATTTCGCTAACTCTCATAGCTGCTCTCATATCAGCTAATTGTTCTGAGAAATTAACTTGAGCGTCAGTATCGCCTTCTTCAACTGCCTTATGCAAAGCTTGCTTTGTGAGTTGGTAACGATTTTCAAACTCACTTTGTGCTCTAGCAGTTTGTTGCTCTACATTTGTGTTTTCCAATCTAGCTAACCTAGCTTGTAATTGAGCAACTTCTTCTTGATACTTCTTGGCTTCTGTTTCAGCTTGTCGCCTTTGAGCAGACATTTTGTTTAATCTAGCTTGCACTGCTTCGCTATACTTTCTGTCTTTCTCTTCTTTAGATTCAGAAACTTCTTCGACCTCTTCAGTGTTTTCTTCAGATTTAGCTTCAGCTTTATTTTCTTCAGCTATCTCTATTTCGAAATCTTCAGATTTGGCTTTACGCCTTGTCTCTTCTATTTCCTTTTCAATCTCTTCGATTGCATTGTTTTTCTCTTCCATTACAACCCCCTATTATATGTATGCAGTTACATCTACGCCTTCGGGCAGTATGCTTGTAACCTCATCATCGTTTAATAAAAGAAACCTAACGCCATTGATTGTAAGTTTTTGTCCAGCATATTTACCATATGTGACCTTATCACCTACCTTTGGCTTGTTATAGATACGCCAACTTGCTCCACTTTCTCTTTCTCTGTAAGCAAGCTCACCAATAGCTGCAACTGTTCCATGAGCAGTAAGATATGCTTCGTTCTCTTTTGCCTTTTCTGGAAGTATTATGCCACTTTTGGTTTTTTGTTTGGCTTGGTTTGGTTGTATTAGAATTTTCCAACCCATAGGTGTTGGAAGTTGGTGGGAACCGATTGTAGCCTTTGACTCTTCATCGGTATATAGCTTTGCTACGTCATGTTGATGAGACATGTTTATTCATCTCCTTGATCTAAGTCAGTTAATGTTTTGTCGATTATAGCACAAGCATCTTCAAGTCCTTGAGCTATACCAACGTCTTTTTGATATGATTGAAAGTCTGTTTCTCTACCCTCAATCATCTTCTCTGCTATCGCAGATTTCTGTTCTCGTAGGTTGTTCTTTATTCTCTTCAGTAGTTCTATTGTGTTCATTTAGTTTTACCTCTCCAGACATAGAGACGCCAGTGACCACAATCTCTACGTCTTTACTTTTTTCCATACTTCTTGCCTTTTTTCTTCGTTGTTTTTTTCTTTGTAGTGGTTTTTTTGCCATACATTTTCATTTTGTTTCCTTTCGTCATTAGTGATGGAAATGAAGTTCTATTCATGACAAATATAATAACGAATTAAAAATAAAAGCCAAATATTATTTTTTTATCTCTATAATTGGTTCTGCGATGGCACTTTCAGAGTATACATACCCTGCTGAGACTTTTTGTACTTTTCCATACTCCAATTCGTTCACAGCCTTGGGGTCATCCTCAAAAACATTCCCACCATCAGATTCGTCAGTATTTGGGTTCATTGCATCTTTGCAAGCTTTAACAAATTCGTAATTAGGTCTGTTTTCAGCTACAAGACAATCTGAGCAACATCTAGCGGCGTATCTTTTTTGAACTTGTTTTAGCCTAGTTCCACATCGTTTACAGAAGTCAAAATTATTTTTCCCAACTGTAGAAGACATGATCACCAATTATCCTTATCTTACGTTTGGCATTAACCCAATAAGGTCTAACATAAATTGCATGATAATGTGTGGCATCTTTCACTAAATCTATATTATCTAAATGCCCTTCATGTATAGACTTAGCTAAATGTAACGAATAATCCCAAGATTGCAAATCTTTTGGTTTATCTGACTTACCATCACACCACCAACTAAACTGACATTTGTTTTTTATTGGCTCATTGTTTTTGTATTTACCTTGTAGGACTACGCCACATATTGTGTTTGGAAACCTTTCGTCTTTAACCCTATTTATAGTTACCATTGCCACTGCTAATTTGCCCACTGTGGGTTGATTTCGTGCTTCGTGGTATATGTTAAGGGCTAAACAGTTGACCTCATCACTGCGACAGTTATGGGCGAACATCGTGACTAATGCTAACACTGTTAGCGTTAAAAGTATCTTCATAATAAACCTCCCAGTCTATTAGATTATTTATTTTACTAGTTTTGCCTCCTTGTTTCTACAAAATTAATCACATCTGCCCAATCAAACGAGGTATACATTATATTATAACCACGTTTAATCATTGTATTTCTTACCTCAAATGGGATGCCAGTATCAGCATCCCCTTCGCTAGTTATTTCCATAAAATCATGACGATATGTTTTTTCGTCTACTTTTTTCCAATTTATTGGTATTACTTTTGCTTTTAACAATGTTGCCTCCTTTTTTAATTAACTTTAAAATGCCTTCAGCTAATTCTTTTCTGTTGATAGCAATCTCTGTAGCTTCCTCTGACATATGAAATGCAGGATTTTTAGCATTTAATCTTAGTTCTTGATACCAAACTTCTCTTTCAAGACGTTCTTTGATTTCCTCTAATAAATTTAAATTGTCCATTAGTTTCCTCCTTAATAGCCATACTGTTTATAAAATGCTTGATTCTCTTCTTCTGTATTAGTCGCAGTAACTAAATTGACGATATCTACAAACGCCTTATAAGGGTCATCACTAGATATTGTGTAATCTTCACCATCCCATTTCACAGATGCATTTACGCCATCCAAAGGAAAAGCAGTAACACACCCAACTGTTTCATAATTATAACCATCTTCAGTATATTTAATGTTCCATATAGGAGTGTCTGTATCCCAACCATATATGTGCACTGATCTATTGTTAGTAAGTATTCTTTCAAAGTTAAATTGAATATTTGTAGGATGACCTTTTTTATTTACATAACTATTGTAGCTACCATAACCTACGATTTCTTTTGATAAAACTGTTTGCATTTTTTACTCCAAATTTTGTTAATCGTTATTTGCTCAATAATTGATTCTACCATATGTAAATATACAAGTCAACCCCTATTATGGGTTAAAAAAACATTTATTAAGGGTTGACATTACTTTTAGTATGTGTTATAATGTATGTAACGAACAACAAAATAAGGAAAACTAAAATGAATTTAAATTTAATTAACCAAATAATTTCAAACGAAAAATCTAAAGAGTTAGTTATAAACATAATTGTTGATGGCAAAGTATACATGATTGATACAATGCAAAGTGACTTTGAAAATGGAGTGTTAAAATTAATTGTTATAGAAAAACAATAATAATATTTGGGGGATTGATTTCCCCCACTCCTTTTATGGGTTGACATCTTAAAAGGGTTGTGTCATAATAATAAAAACGAACAACTAAATAAGGAAAAACAAAATGAGCAAATACAAAAACTTTCTAATGGATATAGAAGAAACAATTACCAATAACATCACTGTTAATATGGTTTCTGAGTGTGAGCATGTTTCTGAATTGTATAAAAAAGCTACTACCAAAATTAAATCTTTAGCTAATGGTAAGGTTATAGTTAGCTCATATTCAGATATGATTAGAGATGTTTGTGATTGGGCTTGGGATGAGTATTGGTCACAATATAGGGAGGGTTGCTAATGGAGGTAGATTACAGATATCACGATGGTGGTAGGTCAAAGTATTTTAAAGGTAATGCTGGGGATTGTGTCGTAAGGGCAATCTCCATCTCTACCAATACTGACTATAAGGTTATTTATGACGAGTTATACCAACTCAACAAAGACTATAAGAAGTCACGAAATAACAAGGTATCTAAGAAAATGAAAAGTGCCACACCTAGAAATGGCAATTTTAAGAAGGTGTATCATGATTTTATTCTTGGGAAAGGTTATCGATATGTGCCATTAATTAAGTTTGGTTCTAAAGAAAGGACTAAGCTTGACCAACTGAGTAAGCTCAAAAACATTATTGTCTGCATAAATAGTCATATGATGGCTATGAAAGATGGTATTGTTTACGATACTTGGGATACTAGGTACTCATATTGGGAAGGCGTCAAAGCTATTAGGACTGTTAACGCTTATTACGAGAGGATAGAGGCATGACAATGATGAGTATGATAAAAGGGCACACCTCAGTATTTCAGTGCATAGGTGACGCTTATATCAAGAGAGATGACCAAAGGTTTTATTATGCATACTTACTTTGCATAAAAGCTAAGACTGATTTAAAGGCATTGCATAAATATTTAATTAATAGATATAATTTCAATAGATTAGTTTGTGCACAATTACTGAGAAAGGCTAGAATGAAATGAAGGGTTTTGTAATTACAATTTTACTTCTATTGTCATTAAGTTCTTGCACCTACAAATACCAAGTATCCAAATGGGATAACAGTGTCTTATTAGGAACGATTATAGGTACTTTAGTTAGCTTAAACTAGGTAGCATTAGCTTGGGTACTAGGCATATTGCTTAGTGCCCCATAGTCTTCGTTATTCATGGTTGCACCCAAACCTATCGCACCTCCTGTAGCTGAGAATAATGGTATACCACTTCTAACCTTTTCTTGCATTTTTGGCGTAACATTTATTGCAAAGGTTTCTTGGTTTGTTCTTCTTTCTTCAATCATGTCAGCATATGCATCTGCTTCTTCTTTAGTATTAAAGTACTTGCCATCAAGGGGCTTGTCTGAGCCTATATTGTTAACAAAATATCTGCCATCACTTGCCATACTTAAACCTATTGGATTATCCATAGGTATAGGTATATTAATTTTTTCAGTAGTTATGCCAAGACTTTTTGGTAGTTTAGATGCAACTTGTGGTATTATCTTATTGTAGTAATCTACAAGAGATAGTTTGCCCCATCTATCATACTGAACTTCACCTGGCGTAAAGGCAATTGCATCATAATCGCCTTCATCAGCTAACTTAATTAGTCTCTTTATGGCAAGACCAGTCCATTTATTTCTATCTGTCACAAATGGTGCGGATGGAACACCACCTTGAACTTGATTCAATTTTTTTAAATAGTCTTTGGATAGCTCTTTCATAAATTTATTGCCATCAGCATTAAATCTTGGTTGGTTTATTTGTCCAAATAAGAAATCTGCATCTTTATCATCAAAATATTTGTTTATAGAGTTATCTTTGTCTATGATACTATCTAGTCTATATTTTAATGATTGATCACTAAGTTCACCTTTTCTGTATTCACCCATTGTATCATAAAAATTCATATACTGACCAAATGTCATTGTCCTGAACTCTTCTGGCATACGACTTTGAGAATAGTCAAAATCATAATCTTTAACATTGGCATTGGTATCATAATATTTAGCAGGGTTTTCGTGCTGTGCTTGAAAGTCTTTAGGTTTTTTGTATGGTATTCTAATTGGAGGTCTGTTAGGAAAAGCAAATTTATAAAGCGTTTCTTGTTCATAGCCATCAAGTTGTACACCACCTTTTTTCAAATCTAAAATTTGTTTTTGCACATCTTTCAGTTCTTTTTCTGCTTGTTTGAGTTTGCTTCCTTCTAATTTAAATCCACGACCCGCACCTCTTTGCCCCCAATCACTTTGCAATTCTTCGACATATAGTATTTTTCTACCATCTGACGATATTCTATCTTTAGTTCTTATGTGAAATAGTGGATTAAACTCATCAAAGTGTGTTCTGTACTGAAAATCTTTTCCTTTTTGATATATTTTAGGATTCTCTAATTGAACTTCACCAAAACGATTCTCACCTTTTGGTGGCAATCTCAATAAATACTCTTTGTAGTTTGTACCACCATTTTGTGTGCTTGCTTCCCATTTGGCAACATCACCTGGATCAAAATCCCCATATTCTATAGCCGCACTTTTCAGCCTAACTACTGCCTCATCAAAACTTTGGGCAGTATGGTCTTGTATCATTTCTGCTAAGTCATCTAAGATTAAATCTTTAGTTGATGCCATGCCTTTTTCTCTAATAAATCTTTGTGCCTCAACAGAGTTTCTCCAATCCTTTACGTCTGCATCTGGTCTAAAAGTAAAATATATGTCACTTATGTCTTGACCTTCATCGCTTAGATTTTCAAACATTACAGTTTTATATCCTGTTGGAACATGAGTATTAATAGTGCCATACAACTTCATTGGTTTAGGATCATCATTAACAAACTCAAAAACCTTTGCATCATACTCTATGGTAGGTCTTGAGTAATTGCCTGTTTCGTATGCCTCTTTAATTTCGTCTGCACTTTTAAAAGCCTCTTCGCCATTTCTAATATCTGTAAATGATTCAGGTGAAAAATAATCATCCATATCTATGTTGTCACCTAACGACTTTGATTTTTTTGTTTCTATCAAAGCAACTTTGTTTAACTCTATTGTATCTATAATTTCTTTTTTAGTTACATTGGCATTATTCTCAAATAAATCAGTAAGCCCAACTGCATCTAATTCATCTTGTTTTACGCCTTTGTTTAATAAAAGACCAGCAAACTGTGCTCCTGACCCTTTGTTCTGTTGCATCATTTTTGCTTGACGCTCTGCCTCAGAATAAAAACCAAAATCATCTACGACTTTTGGGTCAGTCATCACATTACCACCACCTGGTGGCATTCTTTTTGTGCTTGCTAACATTTTAGGTTCAGCTTTAGGTAACGCTCCTATGGTTGGTGCTGATACTTCTGTTTCACCTTTGATTTTATCTGCTAAAGATTTAGCAAAATTTTTAAATTTTTTTGCTACTGGTTTAGCTAAATAAGCAAACCCCATACCCTCAACTGCCCCAGATGCAATATCAAATAATGGTGTTGCTACTTCTGGTCTATCTAGATATGTTTGTAAAGGTTTTCTCATAAAACTTAGTGATGCCATTTGTCTTTTAAATGCATTTGGTTCAGCTTTTATTAATTTTCTTTGCCCTTCTTGGGCAGCAAACAATGAACCTATAGGCGTAGCATCAACAAGACCAATACTATCTTCTGTACCAGTAAATGATTCTGTTGTATCTTTAAGCGTTCTTTTGCCTTCTCGAACATCTTTACCTACAATACCTTTTGACTTAAGGTATTCCAAAGCTGACTGTACATATTTTTGACTTGTATCTCTCATGGTAGGGCTGTAAGCAGGCTCTAACATATAACCTTGGGATTGTTGTATATTCTTCTCTAACTGATTTAAAGGTACGCTAGAGTTGTATATCATAGATGCATATCTTGGGTCTTCAAAAACGCTAGGATTAACGCTTTGTGCTTCCTTAATTCTGTTCTCTCTAAAAAACCTATCTAGCTCAGTCTCAGCCATTTAGAACCTATACTCTATATTTGCCCCAATATTCTTTTCTTTACCAAGTGGCATACCATCCACTTCATCAACATAGTAGGGGTTTATTTGACCTTGTATATTAAGGCTTGTATTTTCTGTTATTGGCAAACCTAAGTAAGCCCTTAATTGATTTACGCTAAGACCTTTACCAAACTGTTGGCTTTCTGGTGCTCCATATGCTTGTAATTCTTGTGGAAAGTTTACTTGCCCTTGCATATAGTTACCACTACCACCAACACCAAATACAGTAGGTTGCCCTTCTACCATAGATGGTGCAGTAAAGTTTAAATCTACACTACCTTCTGCTCTGTTTTTTGTTCTAATAGCCTCAGTCTTTCCTGTAGGTAGATATATAGGCATTTCGTTTACAGAACGCCCACCACTTATATTAACCTCTGGGGCTTTCATTTTTAAATTACTTAAAAAACTTTTAATATCCATTACACTTGTCCTGCTGATAGTGTTCTAGCCAATATCTCTAATGTTTCTTGGAAACCTTTATCTAGTTTCTTAGCTGCAGTAGCAAACTTCTTTGGGCTTACCTCATCTGATTCTAGACCTTTTGATTTTAAAAATTTCTTAGCAGCTCTTATTTCAGCGTTAGCTACCTTTTTTATTTTTGTTTTCTTAGCCATTGTAACTCCTTAAGTGCCCTCATCTACGCCTGCCAACGCTCCAAGACCACTAAATGCAGTATATCCTACGCCAGCTAATATGTCACCTGAATCAGCTTTTTTGGGGTCAAATTTGGCAAACTTAGACCTAATATTTTTGGGGTCAAATACAACATAATCGTTTCTGTTTATACCTATATCAGTCATGCTATTCTCTATTAGTATCCCATCATGACCTTCGTTTTTTAATTTATCTCTAAAAGCTTTGCTACCTTGTTCTTCATACCAAGGTTTGTTTCTATTTATGTTATACATAAAGTCTTCAAACTCTGATTCTAAAGTTTCGTAACCATCGTACACTTTAGGATTTTCAAGCTTTAATTTTACTGGGTAAACCTGTGAATTTATTCTTTCTCCAGCAAACCAATTTGCAACCTCTGGCTCTTCAGAAAACCAATTACCCAAGTCTTGTATCGCTGTAGTGTCACCTTCAGAGATATCCTTGTCTACAAATGCTTTAATTGGTGCACCTTCATCTTCTATCAAAACCTCTTCTGGCTTACCATCAAATATTCTCATTTGTGGATTTAGTGCAACTTCTTGGTGTGTTCCATGATAGGCATCAATGTTGTATTTATCTTTGAAGCTTTTTGCAAAGTCAACGAGATCATTGATTGGTTTTTTTACTATTTTTGATAACGCTCCACTAACCATTATGTACTCTCATCTAAGCCTGCTAGTGCACCCAAGCCAACTGCAGTAGTCGCTGGTGGTATTATAGATGCATATATATTGCCTTTGTCTGA
>Ga0209348_1001476_pt1 | contig 11411 bp, 28 predicted proteins | sample ETNvirenome_2_30_FD_184065 | JGI IMG/M metagenome (GOLD analysis project Ga0209348, IMG submission 184065) | Marine viral communities from the Pacific Ocean - ETNP_2_30 (SPAdes) (version 2) | ecosystem: Environmental > Aquatic > Marine > Oceanic | place: Pacific Ocean | collected 2013-06-22 | reverse complement strand
CACAACAAATATCAGCGATGATGTTACAAGAACACCAGACTCGTAATAAAATCACAAGCGTGTAAATTGTTAAAACCACTTGTATAATATAAACACCAATAAAACAAAAGGAAATCCACTATGTCAAACTCATATACACAACAAGAAGTAGAAGAACGAGCACAACGTATACTAAATCAATCACCCAATATAAAACGTGGAACCATTAACGAGTTTCTTAATATGGCAAACGGTGAAACTGAATACGGTCTTCGTGAGACTTATTATCCTGGAAAACCAGACCAGTTCTTCAAAGATGTTCTAGAAATCATTCGCAATTCAGGAGGTCAAGATCGATGAAAACAAGACACACACTTAAAGAAGTCGAACAGCTTGGGCTCAAGATACTTGGCATGCCCGTATATGAACGCATGAGCATTCTAACAGAAATGGCTGAGTACGCTTCAACACAAGATCACGCACTTAGAGAAGACTTCTATCCTCATAAGACACCCAAGTATTTCAGAGCTGTGATCTCATATGTCTTTCAGAACGGTTCACTAAGTTAACCCTATGATCTCAGAAGAGGAGGGCACGAGACGTCTTGCGCCCCGTGTACACGATGTAGAATCCTCTTCGTTCGGCAGTGGCCAAAGAGCCACTGCCCTGGGCTCATGGAGCAGCCCTAGTACACAGTCATGAATAGCCTAAAAAACCTTTACAGTCCCTTCCGGAAAAGATACTGTGCGCCCCGCGCGTGTTGTTTGGACTTAGGGCGCGAGATGACTTGCGCTCGAGAACACGTTTTTTTGATGACAACACAGCTTTTTCATTGACAGACAGTACTCGAGTGCACTCCCGCCGGACCCAGAGTCAATCCCAGACACCCCGTCATCACCCGGCAGCACTTTCGGACAAGATGGCTCGCGCCCCGAGTGAGCGCGCGCACGTAGACACATCCCCACGCGTCGCAGACAGCAACAAAGTGCGAAAAGTGCGCGCCCTCGAATCAACTTTTCGTGTAAACCCCATCACTACACCGTATAATATAAACATATTCCAAACCATCAGGAGCAATCATGTCACTCGATCATCTCATCCCCCAAGACCTATTCATAGACGGGCTCGTCAATGGAGTACCCATTCCAGCGCAGTCGTCCACAGAGCTCTACACATTCGGCGCGCGGCTCATCGACTTCGTTAACAACGCAAACAACGAGTACTGGGCAGGTTGGCATCCGGAACGTACAGATCAGTTGATCATTGATCGCAACAACATACACATGATCGACATCGCCTTGGAAGCAGGCAAGTTACTATTCCTTATGCCCGCAAACGGCGCCGCACAGGATTTGCCAAAGGAGTTTGGACACGGCGCAGTTGGTGTCATGCTCTTTTGCATGCTCGAGAACGAACAGATCAAGGAGACGTCTACTCCACCCGTCATTACAGAGGAGAAGCCGAAGCGGCCGCGGCCCAATTTTGATATGCTGTAATGCACTCCCCTCTCAATAATTGCCACAAAAAACCGAGGCATGCACAAAACACGTGCATATTCTCTTGGGCTCCTGTATAATATAGGGGCAACCAACCAAGGAGTTATTATGAGTGTTTTACGTAGAGTCAAAGGTCAAGAGCTGAAGCTGGGAATGTATTGGGAGTATGAGCGGTATTTTGCTCCTATCAAGGATAAGAACACCGGTAAGACTATTATGATACCGATGAAAAAGAAGATAGGACCGTTTTATAACCATGTGTTTGTATGGACTGGCAGCTTCTGGTGCCCTAAGACCCGCTTTACAAGATGGAGTGGCACGGATATGTTAACTCGAGTTAACCAACGTTATGCTGATAGACCAACACATTTTGTGGACCGCGTATTCGGTACCGATGAGGACGGCAACTCTAAGTTTGCTTAGAGTTCGTGCATATTTCAAAACCACTTATTATAATATAAACACCACCAACCAATGGAGATATTATGTCACAACATAAAACAAAATCAAATCAAGAGTTCTGGATCGAAAGACCGGTCAAAAAGTCACGAAAGGAGCATAAGTGTTGTAGTTGCAAAAAAACTATTCCAGCTAAATCCAGTTATATCAGAACAGTCGGAGTAGCTGAGAGTCATAGATATAACGGCAACGACTTCTTTTCAAATGCATGGCATCCAGCATGTTTGGCTGACCATCGAGGCTATGTTGCTTGGAACCTTCGCAGGCAGGGATAGCAATATCCCGTGCAAATTTGTAGAGCACACTGTATAATATAAACACCACCAACCAATGGAGATACAACATGTTCAGAGTTTATGTTACATTCAAGACTGGAGATCAACACCTTGACACCGACTGGTGTGATGATAAGGAGATGATTCAGTCCCTGTATCGTCTTATTCATGGACCGGTCGCTCGGTTAAACATCATCAAGGAGATACGCGTTGTCGATCAAGGCGATCACACAGTATTCCTCAGCCAACAAGGCAAACAAATATTTCCACCTATTCCACAGCAGGAGAACAATCATGTCATTCAAAACTAAAATCCTTCGTATCATTCAGTTCTCACTCAGAGAGTTCGGTCAAGAGAATAGCAGAATAGCTATCAAGGTTCTAGAAGCTCTAGAACGCGAACATATCAAAGAAGAAGAGAAGTGGCTGCGAATCAATGGCCGTAACTGGAAAATCAGCAGGTGATAACACACGTGCAAAACACTAAACCAATCTGTATAATAACAACACAACAACCAATCGGAGTCAACATGGACTTTATTATTCTCAATCTTATCTTCTGGCCAGTTTTCACACTCTGCGTCATTATAAATCTTGCTGCTCACGTTTTCGTGCAAAGCTGGTATGAATAACGTATAATATAAACACAACCAATAATAGGAGCCAACATGGTAACAGAAATCATCATCACAGTTTTAGTCAAGAATATAGTTTGGGACACAGATAGTCAAGAGGATATTATTGAAAATAACCTCCCAAAACAGGTCCCTGTTCAAGTCGATCTAGCTTCAATACATAGTTTTGATTGTATCAATCAACAAATATGCAATCACCTTTCAGATGAATATGGATGGTTGATCTCTGAATATGATTTAGAAGGCTATTCAAAATAAATCAAAACACGTGCAAAATCAATGAGAGTACTGTATAATATAAACACAACCAAAATAATAGGAGTTATTATGAAAAACACATCACCAACAAAACCTTTTTTCGATCTTATGGAAAAAGAGTTGAAAGAATATGAAAAACAAATCCAACAAAAAAATGGATATCAATCAAAAACACGTGCAAAATCAAAATAAACACTGTATAATATAAACACCTAATAAATAATAAAACAATCAACCATAGGATAAAATATGTCTATTTCAACAAAAACAACCCTTCAAGAGCTTATCAACCTTGGCCTATTTTCAGAAGCTGATATCGAAAAGTTCAATAAAAAACTCAAAAGAGCGGCTGATAGCCAAGCTCGTAAAGCCTTAGTAGATGGTACTGTATCAGCTATTAAAGCTCTAGTTCAATCAGAAGTCCATAATGGAAATAAGTATTGGTCTGTTAAAACAGCGGCTCACAGCCTAGGTTTTATGAGTTATATCGAAGCTGATAGAGGGATCGTTCTCAAAGCTCTTACACAGTTAACTGAGGAAGGGTATTTAACTAAGATAGGCCTTAAAACCGTCGACGGTAAGCTAACAGAGTTAACTCCAAAACAAGTTAACGCATTCCAAATCCGTTATGTAGTTACCCCCGTTGAAGCTGAAGGTGCTATCGTTCCAGTGGCCAAATAAGGCCCTGGAGGTGGGTGGACTTTAACCGGTCCCCCACCACCTCTCTATTCTATTTTCGTGCAAATTCAATATCATAATTGTATAATATGAACACCTCTAACCAAAGGAATATTATGATTTATTTTTCAATTGACTACAGATCCCCTCCATCAGGAATGGGACAAATTATTGATACTCGTAAACCCGAAAAAGTCATCAATAAACTGGGAACTGAAGTCTACAATTACACATTAGTCTCATATCCGGGATGTGGATCTGAAAATGATCCCAGTTATATCCTCACTGCCTATTTCAATTCTCGAGAAGCTGAGGAGCAGGGATGGGCCGGACCAATTTTCCCACAATTATTTCAATTCCTTCATGATCAAGGAGTCACTCACGTTTATGACGGAGAGTTATCATATGAAGAGGAAGGTGCAGACGAGGATGGGTATTTCCTATTAGATCGTTGGATCGAAATTATGAATTCATATTTATAGGAGTCAATAATGGATGTCAGTACACTTACACTCAAAGAGTTGGCAGACCTAGGTCTTATTTCAAAGGAGATGATCACACGGATACAAACCCGTGCTGATCGTCGACTTGAGAGGTTGGCACAAAAGCACAAACCCGACTCTTATATAAAACGAAAAAAATAAACTTTTTTTTAAGTTGGTCATTTTTTGACCGGTTTTCAATACAAAGGCTTTTGAAATATGGTATAATATATTCATACCAACCAATAAGGAGTTTATTTATGAAAATCAATATTAATGAATATATAAAGCTTGTTCACCATATAGCACACAAATACCGATGGGCAGGAGCTACTCATGAAGAGTTAGTAAGTGCTGGGATAGAGGGATTAGTTGAGGCTAAGGAAAGATTTGACCCTGAGGTAGGGACCAAATACATTACCTATGCACATTGGTGGGTACGAGCTTATATTCAAAAAGCTGTCAATTCTCATATCAAAAACAATCACAAATCATTGAACCAAGAGGATAGCCTTGGGCGTCAGGGAATAGATAAGGTGGCTTCCGAATATGAAGCTGATACCGAATCAATCATGGCCCCTTATATTGAAAGACTCTTGGCTGTATTAGCTCCCTCCGAACGAGTTATTATTTCAAAAAGATTTGATTTAAATGCCCCGACACCCACCAAAAGAGAAGAGGCCCTTGAGGAAGCCCGATCTGAGCTAGCAGCTTTAATGGTATAAAACCCCGAGAGGGAGCTATAAATAAAGCAATAAATACGTGTAAAACCTAATATTTAGAAGTATAATATAACCATATAATAAAACAACCCAAATCAACAAATCAAGGAAACAAACATGACAAATTTATTAGAAGGAAGCAAGACCTTAAAACCCAAGACACCTATCATTGACAGTGTAGCAGAGTTCACACCTGAAGCACTAAATCAAGATGGCATATGGGCACATGCTTTCGATGAGTCAAATGATATCGAGATACCAGACTATCTAGATAACCCAATCAAAACGGGTCTAGGTTACATGGACTATATTCTCGGTGATGCTGGATTCTATCCTACTCAGTGCACCATCTTAACAGGTGATCCTGGATGTGGAAAGACCACCATGACTCTCGAGATGGCATCTGCTATGCGTGGACTCGGTGCTAACGTCGCATTTGCTTCCTGTGAGATGCGGAGAGAGATGGTCGCAAAGTTTCAAAAGCGGCTTGGTGCAGAACATCCAATCAAGGTTATTACAGATAAGATTGTAAGAACTGCACGAGGCTCCACACGTGTTCCCTTCGCATCTCACGTTCCAACTCTCATTGAGACATGCGAGCGGATCCGTGCGCAAGATCCAAAGAAGCCGTTCATCCTTATTGTTGACTCCCTTCAGGAGCTAGATGATGGACACTTCGGGACCGGGCGCAAGACATCGAAGACCGCATATCGTGCACTGGACCGACTCAACAGCTATTGCAAGCAGACAGAGTGTGCCTTGCTAGTCATTGGACAAGTCACAAAGTCGGGTCAAATGGCCGGTAGCAATGATATCAAGCACCTTATTGATGCACATCTTCATCTATCAGTGGAGCAAAAGGATGAAGAGATGCGAGGTGCTAGAATACTCCAAGCAACAAAGAATAGGTTTGCTGGATGTGGTCAACTGGTTTTCCTCCAGATGAAGTCCAATGGATTACAGGAAATCGCACGTCTCAAGGAGAGTTCTTTATAAGGTATTAGATGTTAGACGGGTGTCGTTCACAGGTTGGTTACCTTTCGGGCGGTAGGTTAGAACGACACAAACTCCGATGGTTGGGCCTACCGCCCACCTCTCAGCACCATCTCAGCAGGGAGTAAGGTGAGCAGGTTCGACTCCTGCATGGTGCTCAAAATTTACATAAGCGAACCGGTTCTGGGTTCGGGTGCTATGGTGGAGCTGGTTCGTTCCTTGGTTGACCATAGCACCCATTTTTTTGCGTGTAACTTTTGGATCAACAGCGTATAATATGTGTACCATTTAAATAGGAGGTGGTTATGAGTAGTATATTATGTGAAGATGGAGGATTGTTTAGTAGGGTATTTTGTTTCCAAAGAAGGTTGAATGAAGGTTCAGCATTTGAAGAGATAAGAACCCAGTTAGGGAAGCTAGGATTGGATTGTGGTTCTCCACTTAAAAGTCCGCAAGGAAAGGCACTCTACTTTATATGTGTTTATTCTCAGAAGGAAGGAGAGGTTGAAAAGGCTTTGCCGGTTTTTGAGAAGCTAAGCAAGAACAGTAAGTCCAAAGCTCGTCTTCCATTTGTTATGAGTAGAGAGACTATCACACCATTTATTCCAATGAACCAATAGGAGGTAATATGAAAAGAGGAACAAAGGTCACCATCATCAAGCATGACATATGTCATGCTATAGGTGTGAGTGGTGTCATTACAGCTGCACACTGCGTGACAGGATCGATCCGCTATCACGTGACAACAAAGACCGGTCTAGTATATTATTGTGCAGTATCACAACTCAAAATAAACAACTAAATTGCGTGCAAATAAACACTAATACCCGTATAATAGATACACACCCAAACAATAAAGGAAACATTATGACCCATACAAAACAACAAGTTCTGGACCTCCTTCAAGACCCTGACTATGTCGGTGCTGCAATCATCCTTATCGGACAAAATCAGACACAGGATGAATTGAGAACAAAGCATACTCACAATCTGAATGGCAAAGGATTTTCAGCCGCATATGCAAAGACTGGAACGAGATTTTATGAGTTCGTAACCGGTATTCAAGTTGCAACAGGTAAGAAGAAGTGGAAATCACGTTCACTCGCTCATCCAAAAGCTGAACAAGTCTTTAACCGCAGAAGAACAATCGGTCGCTTTGCTACTGTGATAGAATATGCAAGACACATCGCTGCTCTTCATTGGAGGCAGTTAGGAGCTATGTTTGAAGTTGGTTTCACTGTACCATCATATGATGTTCAAGTTGGAGAAGCTGAAGCAGCACCAGCTAGACAAGAGGAAGCTAGAATCCTGTTAGCTTGTCAGTTTATCAAAGTCAGCGGTAAGGCTGTTCAAGTTAAGATGAACGGCAACGGCAAAAAGGTTTGGTTGCCAAAGTCACAAGTCCAGAACACTGAGGATGGATTGAGCATTCCAAAGTGGTTAGCTTCCAACAAAGGACTCCTATAAGGAGTCCAAATCCATCTTTCATTTTCGTGTAAAACTCTAAATCAATCTGTATAATATAAACACATCATCCAAATAATATCAATCAAGGAGAATATTATGTCATTCAATCAAAAAACCCTTCAAGAGCTTGTAGATTCAGGTGTCATTACAGCAGCCGATGTTGCTAAGTTTGAAAAACGTTTAGCTCGTTTAGATAAGAAAGCAGCTAAGGAAGCTCGAGCAGCTGAAGTCCTTACCAGAGTTGGAGATGCTTTTCATGAGCTAACCAAGGAAGGTAACCCAACAAAGCATCGTGCAATTTGGGAAAAAGTTGGCCGAGAAGCTCATAGCCGAGATGAAGTCCTAGATGCTCTTAGAACTCTTAGAGACAATGGAGAAGCTCGTACCTATAAGTTGAGTAATAACAATTTTCAAATCTTTTGGGCTCAACCTCTACCTGTTGTAGAAGAAGCTGATGAAGATGCAGATGCTGAGGCACCTGTTGCAATCCCTGGTGTGGATGAGGTTTAGGCCTCACCACCCAGCGTGTAAACATCAATTTAGATTTGTATAATATAAACATACCAACCAAGGAGCCACAATGACCATCACCTTCAAATCATTCTTTTCAGCAGTCATGACACTATTCCTCCCAGGACTAGGACAACTATTCTACGGAAAGTGGGCATGGGCATTCTTCTGGCTCTTTGCTGGAATATTCACAGCAGGCCTAGCAAATTGGGCTGCAGCAATTCATTGTCTCGTTATTGGTAACGAGTAGGAGCAATCATGAAAAACTTAAGAGATCTAACAGCAGTACTAGATAAACTAACACCACTAGAACGACAACAAGTCGAAGCAGCAAAGAGTAGCTACATGTTACACGTTGCTATGGTAACATCTGAATATATTCAGCAAAAGGAGGAGTTGGAGAACTTTGAACTACTAACCGATCCTGAAGATGCCATATCACAGCAAACACTAGCATTGATCCGCAAGCAAGTCACAGAGATGGAGATGAAGGTGTCACAGTTAGCATGCGAGTTGGAGAATCATTTCAATATCAGTGCATGACGTGCATTTCCTAGATAGGTATAGTATAATATAAACACATACCAACTAGGAGTTATTATGACAACAATCACTTGGACGAACAAACAAGGTACCCATACCAGATCGTTCCCCCATTCAGTCGCACGTGTGTTTATGGTGAAACTACGCACACTTGGCCACACCTTCACTGCAACCCAGGAGTAACCATGCTAGCAATACTATTCTTATTCGTCTGCTTTATTATGGTCTGTGATATCGCAAACAACATTGACAAACAATACAACCCCAATCGTAACAACAACAAAAGGAAGTAACCATGACTATCAAACAACTATCTGACTACATTAATACATATAAGAACAATCCACTTGGTGTCTGTGTCGACGCACTTGAGGATATGATACACCACTTTGATCATCCTGAAGCTGATGGCTATGTCTCAGCAATAGTTGGCGACGCTGATGTTCTACTTATGCGTGCCTATGAAGCTCAGAATGCAGCAATTGACGCAGAAGTAGCAGCTGAGGTGTATCCATGTTGTTAGCACTATACAACATCTTTGTTTTAGTTGTAGGATCAGCAGCAATCATATGTGCTTCACTATGTGCTGTTGCTCTCGTCAACATCTTTGCAGCCTCTGCAATCACCTATCGCGACGATAAGCTACTACTTGCATGGTCCCTACCATGCACAATGCTTTTTGTTGGGTTGCTAATGCTGATGTTAGGTTATATATAAAGGACGTTGATCGCAGCCAAACTGCAGCATGCTAAATAGGTTAACCTAGGTACAATGAAAGAAGAAGCAACCAACAGCAAAGCTATTGAAGACGCACCACTTCGCGCTGGTGACTTGGTGCTTTGCAAGCTACGCAACGGTTATCAACGACACGTCCTCGTCCTCGAGGTTCTACCATATCAACTGTGGCAGGGAGACACTAGTGGTTATAGGTACCGCTACAAAGTACTTTATAGACGAGGTACGATCGGCAAGATGGGACTGCGAAGTCACTGGTTGGTGCAGAGAGGAGAAGAATGAGTGAGGCTGCAAGTACTTTTTGCGTGGGAGATGTGGTGGAATTGCTGTTCCAGTACCGCATCAAGAATGGCAGCATCTACGACGACCGCGCATTACAACGTGGCATCATCATCTGGGTGGACGACGCATGGGAAGCATACGACGTGATGTGGACAGACGGATCCGTAAGTCGCAACATGTTCCTAGATGAAACTACAACTGAATGCATTGTCAGAGCAAAAGGAACTTCGCGCTCGAGCACAGCACGGCGAACTTTGCGCCCGGGACATGCTGCATCAGACTGGATACTATGTGTCAGCGGAAGTGCACTTACTTAAGTAAGGCAGTGAGCTCCTCACGTGCAGCTGCAAGAGCGGCTTCTCGGCGGGGTTCTGCTGTCATATCAAAATCAAACCTTCTAGCAATAATAACTCTTTCCTTTGGGGAGAGTACTGCCAACATACGGTCCACATATGGGCCCATGATATCTTGCATGCTGGGGCCTGAAGTATCTGGTACCTCAGCTAACTTTTCATGCATGGATTTGCCACAGCTGTCTTGCGTTTCAATGGAGCACAAGCCACTTTGTACCCGAATATGCTTATCAGCCGCTTGCTGTACTTTACCCCGAATCCAATGCCATGCATAGGTGATGAACTTATTGCCCGTATCCGGATTGAAACGGTCCTTTGCTATTTGCAATCCTACAAATCCCTCTGCGACAAGGTCATCATACTCGGCCCCGCACCACGCATATCTTTTTGCCATCTTATGGATAAGAGGGACTAAATCTGGATATTCTTCATTTTTCATAATATACTCCTTGGTTGTTTGTATAGATATATTATACCATATTATTTGAGGGTCTGTATTTGAAACCGGTCAAAAAATGACCAACTTAAAAAAAAGTTTAAAAAAGTTTTTTGACTTCGTGCCCCGTTGTGCACAGCTGATGCCCATCTCGCGCTCAGCCCTGGAGCGCCTAGGCCCTGCCCGGGGGCGCTGCGTTGGGGCCCGCGTCTAGCCCACCGGCGCGGCCTGCGCCAGCCCCTAGGGGACCTAAGGACGTTCACTCTGCTCGAGAAATTTTCAAAAACTTTTAGTACAGCCAGTCACTCACTGTATACAATTAACACGAATGTGACACGAAACGAACGAATAAACTCATTTTCTGCACGGAAGAGCAGTGGCTATAGCCCAAAATCAAAAAAAATTCTTCGGGAAATTTTGAAAACTTTTTCCTATTTATCTCTATACAGGAGTAACGAATGAAACTTACGAGAACAAAACTAAGAAGACTGATCATCGAAACGCTTTCAGAGAATCGATCATTAGCCGATATCTTTTATAAGCATGCAAAACAAGCTGGAGAGTTAGAAGGTAAAGTCGTTGATTTCAAAACTGCAAAAGAACATGCCCGTGAGAACGGTAAAGCTTACTTTATTCAGAATGACGATGAAGTTACAGAGTTAATCAGAGATGAGTCCGGAAGAGTTAACGCTAATATCATCAACAAAGTACCAGACCCTATCGATGCACAAGTCTTTATGAGTACATATGTTAACATTTAGGATTCTAGATGCGAATAAATAGTCAGCAACTTAGGCAACTCATTGAATCAAGTGTGATCAAGCGAGACGACGACTACGTCGCTCCCGTTGAAGCACCACTCACAGATCCGCGAGATTTTGATTTTGACCTATCAGATGAAAACAAAAAGAAACTTTTTGACTTGGTAGGAGGAGATGATGCATCACAGGCTCAGGCAGATAGCCTAGCTGACACTCTAGAATTCCCCAGTTCAGGTCGTTTCGGTGCAGATACTCTAAGCAAGCAAACGAAAATGTATGACATGGGCTTGGATGTAATCAATGATTCGGAAATTGATCGAATACTAGATCGTGCAATTGAACTTTAT
>Ga0209348_1001475_pt1 | contig 11414 bp, 9 predicted proteins | sample ETNvirenome_2_30_FD_184065 | JGI IMG/M metagenome (GOLD analysis project Ga0209348, IMG submission 184065) | Marine viral communities from the Pacific Ocean - ETNP_2_30 (SPAdes) (version 2) | ecosystem: Environmental > Aquatic > Marine > Oceanic | place: Pacific Ocean | collected 2013-06-22 | reverse complement strand
AAAGAATCTAAAACCTCTTTTAATTTTTCATAATAAAGTGGTTCACCACGCAACTCTGCAAGTTTTGCAATCGCAACAGATTCAACACAAGTCCAATATGTTTCTCCACTTACAACGTGCTCATCAGTAAAGTACGCTGCAATATCCTCTTGAAGATATTGAAGTTCTCTTAGTGTTTCTCTCTGAATTTCCATAGTTTAATTACTGAGTATGCTTTATTTATTAACTTGTTCTTCTGTCATAATGATATCCAGCAATTGAATACTGATCGTTCTTGCCTGGATAATCTTCGGGTGTGTTTCCTTCATACTCTGGAATCAAACGTTCACCATCTTTTCTCTCACCATATACATGATAGAAGCAATCTATCCATGTGTTCTCAGAATCTATAATTATTTTTTCATTATCAAATTCTTTGACAATAATTTTTTGAGGGTGTCCAATTGGTTGCAATTGAACAGTAATACTATCTTCACGAACCAAATCTTTCCAGTAGTCTGGTAAAGTTATTTCATTTGTTCTAGTTCTACCTCGGTGATATACACCACCCTCTGGGCCTTCCAAACAAACATATCTGAGTCGATGATTTTCTTTGGTTGGGTGTTTGATGTCAAATCCTTTCCAACCTTGAACATTTATAGTTCCTTGAACAGATGCATATGTTGTACCACTGACTCTAAGATCTTTTGTAATTCTTTGATTTCCTGCTACATAAACATCATCAAAAAATTTACTGGTTCCTAAAACATAAAGAGAATCAGAGAAAGGAAGTTTAGATACTGAATCTACTGTGCCTATTGTGACTACTGCCTTTCCACTAGTTTTAGAACAGTCTCCAAATATTGATATACCAGAACAAGTTAAAACACCAGATTTTTTATAAGGAATTTGTTGAGATGTAGTCTTAGAGTAATCTTTATACCCAACATGTAGACCAATTGTTTCTAGAGAGAGATTTTTTATTGCCATGTCTATCCGTCGTTTTGGTTATAAGAATCAATTTTAGATAAAGCTGGAATATTTTCATCATGAAATGGAGTTATGTCCTGATAGAAATCAGGTGCCATATCTTCGTCAAGTCCAGAACTTGTGTGAATTACTTCTGATTCACAATGAATTCCAACAGCACCACCACCATTTATGAATATTTCTTTTGTTGCATCAGCAGTGAAGTCAGCACCTGCAACCATTTCTGTGTCAGCACCTGAAAAAGTTTTAATATTTTTTCCTGCATTTAGATATATGTTTTGTTGTGCAACTAAGGATATATTTCTACCATTTAATTCAATGTCACTTGATTTTGCTTCAATATGTATTCTTCCATTTCTACATTCTAGTTTAATTGCAATGGCACCCTCACCAGTTACTTCACCATTGGCAACATCTGCATCATGTCCAGAATATACTTCAAAAGATCTATTTGATGCTAACTTCCCAACTCCACCTTCATAAAAATGAAGTATCTGTCCTTCATTTGTGGTTAGTGCGTATTCAATTTTACCATGCTTTACAGATGGCCCACCGCCAGTTATTTGAAAAGTAGGATATTTTCTACGATAAAACTTTTCAAATTCATCTTTAAATACTTTCCTTATTTCTTCTTCGGTCATTAGTATCCTCCATATCCACCACCGTCATTAGGTGTACTTGGTGGAGTGCTAGTTTCAGAAGATGTATCTGTGGGAGTTGTATCCATAGTTGGAGTTGAAGTTGTGGTAGGTGTTGTCGTTACAATTGTTGGTGTAGTTTCAACTTCTGTCTCTGCCACAGTTGTTGTTGTTGATGTTGTTACTCCAACATTAATAACTTGAGAGACAGTTGCTCGTTGTCCTAGACTTTCTTCCATTGTATCATAAATTATGAAATCTGTCTCACTATGTGTTGCACCTGTCATTTTTAATCCATTGGACATTACATGATAAGGCCCAGAATAAGCAACACCATTTACGTATCCAACCACTTCTTTATTATCACCAATACAATCAATGACACTTGGAATTCCAATGAGTGGTTTGGTTCTTCTCTCGTCAGCACCAGTATCAGTTGTAAATAATGGTTTATATGACATAATTGGAATTATATTTGCACCAACACCAGTTTTTGAATTAACCGTAAGAATTGGAATAGTTGTAAATTCTGTGTTTATATTATTTGGAAAATCAACTACAGCTATAGATCCACTTGGTGTTGTAGTGATTGGAATGTTTGTACCATCATCAATACCTTCAAAAATTATTGTGTCTTCTGGATCATATTTTATACCTGGTGTCACGATGTAAACATCTTTTACTGTACCAACCACATTAGTTCCAATACCCACATTGGTTGTTGAATCAGGATCACTAGTTGGAGTTAAACTAGCATTTAAACAATAACCAGATCCAGAAGAAAGAATAACTACCTCTTTTATAACACCATCTTCAACTATGGCTCTAACATCTGCACCAGATCCATTACCAGTATTATCAATGATTGTTATATTTGTATCAGTGTCATTATATCCACTACCACCATTGATAACCTCAATTGAAAAAATTCTTCGGTCATTACCAACTACAATGAACAACTCCGCACCTGTTCCAGATCCTATCACTTGAACCTCTGGTGGAATACACTTAGGATATATGTAACCTGGTTTAACTGGAACAACATCTTGTTGAGAAGTTGGATTATTGTTTTTATTATTACATACATCAAATTGATTATTTCCATTACCAAATAAGGATATCTGATCTATTGCTCTCTCGATTGAACCCATGCTTGAACCTGCAGATACTTTTGATTCCTCATCATTTCCAAATATCTTGCTTATCCTATTATCAATTCCTGTTCCTGCATTTGCAAGAGTATCTTTTAATCCACCTAGTGTTCCCACTTTATCCATAAATTTACCGTAATCCTCTGGTGGTTTTAGAGATTGTCCAATATTTGATGCCCAATCTGTTGGTTTTGCACATTTCTCTGCATTACATCCAATGAAATCAAATATTTTTTTTGCTAATCCACTTACACTTCTTAATACATTAGTGACTGAACCTAGTCCACCCACTAACCAATTTAAACCACTCATCACTGTTCCCAGTGCACCCTCTAGACTATCAAATACCTTTGCAAATATTCCTGCAGTAAACTGTTCAATCGCACATAATGCTCCATTTACAACATTTCCAATCAGATTTTGAAACATGTTACTGATAAATCCACTAATTTTTCCAAGAACATTTTCAAAAGCACAATATATTAATCCCATTACACCATTAAATCCTTTCTTTAATTTTTTTGCCTCAAAGAAAGAGTCTATTCCTTTCGCACCTGCTTTTAGGGGGCCTAAAAGTTTTTTAAATTTTTTATTTAAGTTCTTTAAAAGATTAGTTTTAATTGAATTTATAGTTCCTTTCATGATACCAGACATTTGTCCTGTGACAAATGCCAACTCTGCTTGTATATTAACAACGGAGTTTGTCAATGGATCAATCCAACTACTACCAACATTTTCAAGTCCCTGTAGTATTGTTATGAAATCTGTGATTGCTTGCGTACTTTTTCCAATGACAGAATCATTACAAGGTGTCCAAGGAGTATTTTTTTTAGTATTTTTACCTTCAGCAACAGTACTTGCCAAACTATTCTCTAGATTTTTAGGGACAACTGCTATTCTGGTTCCATCTTGAAGTCTTGAATTAGAATCAATGGCATGAGCAGATCCTGCCAAGTCAGCCTCAAATGGTTTGAAGCAACTACTCTTTATTTGTCTTGACTCTACATTATTATATGCTTCTTCAACTCTATTAAATTTAGGAAGCAAACCCATAATAACTGGTTGTTGTGCATCCTCACCATCTAAAAAGAAACCAATACAAGTCTCTCCACCAGTGAGAATCATGGTTTCACTAAGACTTGACTGACCAGATCCTGAATGAGTAGGAATCATTACCTCTGCCCACGGTAAATCATCATCAGGAAGTATCACTCCTTCACAATCGAAAGGATGGTATCCTATAATACGAACTTTAACTCGATTATGTTTATGATCTGCTTTTTGTGATAAGTAAGCGTTTATAGGTCTCCACGATTCAGGAGGAGCAATCTGACCGATCCACCAATTGAATCCGTCCTTTCCTAAAAAATTTGTTTTCCCTAATGCGGTAAACTGGTCAATCATTAGTCGTCATATACTAAACACTCTGGTTCATCAGGGTGCATTTCACAAAATAATTCTAACACGTTAGGATCGTGATGATCACCTGCTTCTATTTCATCGTGATGATGGTCAGCATATACTTCGAGTTCATGTAACTCTTCAAGCATATGTCTCTTCATTGGTTCAGAAGTAGTTGGATCGGCAAGAACTTCCTTGTCGTGTTCGATATGTTCTTCTATGCTTTTCATTTTTTTACCTCCATGTACAGTATGTACGTTATTATTTAGATATGTTAAAGGAACCTTCTGGGAAACTGTTTCCATATTGTGCGGTATCAGCTCTTACCAACATTCCTGTATTCTTAATATTCTTTTTACTTATAGTATAACCACCCTCAACAGCTGCGTCAGAAACTTTTGGAGATTTGACTTGTGCATATCCATAAGAGTCTCGAATTAAATTCATTGATGTAAAACATGCGTTTACTTGGAGGTGATGACTTAATCTTGCGATTAAATAATTTCCACTTGCACTTGTATCTAAAGATTTAGTTTGACCCTCTTGCAAATCAGGAAACACACAATTAATTATATCACCTACTTTGAGATTTATATTGCATGGCACTTGAATATTCAAGGACTGTGAAAATAGTGCATTGTATCTAGATATAGACTTTGCTTGATCTGCCTCATCTCTTCCTGAAGTATCAAATCCACCAGTTCCAATTCCAAGTGCTCCATGATCAGATACTCGAACAAAAAGTCTACTATTTAAAGTTCTCAAATCACTTGGGTCTGGAAGATTCTCTTCATTACCTAACTTATTTTCAACATTATCATAGAGTTTATAATCGTATACAGATGTTACATGTGATAAAGAGTTGAAGAAAATAGTTTTATTCGCATACTGTCCAACAGATAATGCTTTACGAATATCAGATCCTCGATCAACATTATAAAAATTTATTTTATAATTCTCTTCAAGTTTATATAAATTTCCAACTGCACCTTTTCCTTGATATATGTATGGCCCATGTATATCGGTTCCTTTTTCTTTTGAATTAGAACTATCATCATAATCTCTAGTTCGAGATACTAAACTCTCAATACTTCTGAAGTTAAATCCTTTTCTATTTTCAAAAAACAAATATCCTGCAGTTCCAACTGCCTCTGCAGATTGACCCTCTCCTTTCACACCTTGCTTAGAACTTGTAATTGCTTTTGGACATAACCACTGAATAGTATGAAAAGGTTTTTTTGTATTACCAATAAATGCGTATGGGTTTTTTGATTTTTCTATAATTCCAAGTCTACTTTCTTTTATCTTCATGTCACTTAATAATATATCTTTTACATGATTATCAATAGTTGTTGACTTATATTTTTTCATACACCTTGAAGTTTCATTTGAAAAGTATTCTGGTGATGTTATGTGTAGAGTAAATGACTGTGATTGAGATGGTTGACTTAAGTTTTTAACTGAGTAAACATATAACTCTCCTGATCCTGGTATTATACCCTCCTCCTTTTCAACCTTACCAAATTTAAATGTTCCACCTAAAGTTTCAATCTCCATTGATATTCTCTCACCACCACGAATTGGTAATCTACTTACAAAATTAAAAGTAGATTGTATCTTCATATTCATAGTGATTGTCGGACTCATTATATTTTCAAAGTATTCAATATGTTGAAGGTGTGCAGTCAAATCGACTGGTTTCCCTCCAATCGGTTGGATGAAAACATATTTGTATCTAAGTGCCTGAGATGCTATAGCCATTATTGATTCAGTTTATGTAAAAGTATATCATCACCTATATTTAATGGTTCAAAAGGAAGTAAACTTAAATCAACTCCACCTGTTCGAGTTGGTATATTATTACCACTACTCATATTAGTGTTTTGTTGATTCTGAGGAACCACTATGATATTATTTGAACCAGTTCCTTGTGCGTCCACAAATTTCTGTCGAGCTACGTCATTTTGTCTTTCAATTATATTCATATTTCTTTGAAATTGTTTCAAAAGAATTCTTTCGTCTGAAGATTCACTTCGATAAATTTTTAATTTTTCAGGATCATTTTCGAATATCTTATTATTAATTGATACATACAAATCATATAAAGAATAAGCAAGATTATCTTTTGGATTGAATATTTGTTTTCCAGATTGAATTGCATTATATAAATCAAGACCAAAAAGCACAACTTTTGCAGCTGGATTATTAACTAATTTAGAAAGCATAGAAAATTTAGGGCCTTTATAAGACATACCAAGAAAATTATCTCTTGTTATCTTTGGATTTTTACTTTTATTAATAAACATTCGAGTTAATTTAGCAAGAGGGCCTTTTTCTGGAAAAGTTCTTTTTGAAAGAGTATTAGTAACTCTTCCTGATGGATCTCGATCAGTGGCACCCATGACACCCTCTCTTAAGTTTTTAAATCTTCTGCTAATTGGTTTCCTACGATTCTTTAAATATTTTTGACCCCTAAAGAAATCATCAACATCTACATCTGGTGGTGGTGATGTTTTACTTGCATCTTTTATTATTTTTTCTACTTCTGGATCTCCTGCTTTTAAATATTCTGCTAATAGACTTTCATCAGCACTTTTAAAAGCTTCCAACGGATCAATTTTTAATGGGTCAATTTTAATACTCGGTTTCTTTTTATTTAATTTTTTTCCTATTTTTTTACCTGCTTCAATATTTTTTTTCATATAATCAGGAATAGTGCTGGTACTACCCACCTCACCAGATTTAACCAACTGTTTAGTTTGAGTATAGTTTTCACTAAAACGTTTATTATATCGTCCTTTTTCTCTTAACTCATCTGCTCTTCTTTCAGCAAAACCTGGTTTAATTTTTAATCCTTCATCACCACTACGGCCTCTTGTTACACTAGTTCTTGTTCCTTCATCAAATTTTTCAAATAAGTCGGGTTTTGGTTTTTGAAATACTCCACGACTTCCTAGAGAAAAGGTAGGTGTAGTTTTAATTCCAGGTTTATTTCTCCTTCCTATCGCAGCAAAAAGATCAACATCTTCATCTAATCCCTTTCCTTTTTCAAATTCATCATCTTTATCTTTTACAGCGGCTGCACCAAATAATCCAGCAATACCCAATCCACCTAAACCAATTGCTCCAACTTTCAAAGCAGATTTTATTTTATTTTCTTTTGGTTTTTTAACTCCCTTTAATTCTTTTGTCTGATCTTGAATGAACTTTAAAAATTTTTTAAAATCAGATTTTTGCTGAAACTTTAGTAAAGATATGGGGGATTTACCCTTGACTGATTTTATTTTTTCCATACTTATACAACATTAAGACTTGACTTATTAATTAATGCCACAAAATTATCGTGATCAACATTAGCGTATAATCTCATGGAAGGGCCACTTGTTAAACCACCTGTATCATTTCTTACAAGATCTGGTTGTGTTGAATTGTTACCCATCGGTAATACTGATATATTAGTTCCATTTCTTCCACCCACTCCAGATCCTCTTTGTTTTCGCATATTTTCATTAAGATAATTTTTTACTTTTGGTTCTATAATTTTCTCAGAAAAAGGAAGACTTTGCAATTCTCTTACAAATTGTTTATCTATTTTTTCATTATTTTCAAGAGGATCTCTAGATGTATTAAGATCAAGAAAGTCTATTATATCTAATGCTTGTTGTGCTTGATTTTTATTTAACAAATTACCTTTTCTAAGTTCTCTCTGATAAATTAATTTTGCTTTTGATATATCCTCTCTATTTTCAAATTCTCTTAATGTACTTTTAACTAAATTTAATCTTTCTGCTGCTGATAAATTCTCAACATTTTTAGTTGAATATATTCCTTGTTCAGCAGTAACATCTCCTGCAAATTTTCCTATAAAATCAAATTGTTTAGTAAACTCAGGTAATTGTCTTCTTTTTCCAGATAAAATACCTAATGTTTTAAAAGGTTTTTCAACAGGAACTCTTCCTGTTTGTAATTCAGTTATTCTATCATTAAATGCTTTAAGTTGATTCCTATAAAATTCTTTCTCTGCAGATGATGCTCGCAATCCAGGATTTTCATTTTCTTTAAATTGTTTTCTCTCTTCTTTTAGTATTCTAATCTCGTTCTCAGTTTCATCTATTATTGCACTCTGAGAACTAACTCCCGATTCTTCAGCCTTTTTAATTCTTGCATCTAATCTTGATTGACTTCCTCTTTTAAGAGTCTGAAACTCTTTGGACATTGCTCTAGAAACAATAAATTCAGCAATAATATTTTTAATATAAGATGTAAATCCTTTTGCTTTGGATTTAATTGCATCAAATATTTTACTTGCAATTTCACTTCTTTCAAAAAATTCAAGAATTTGATCTTTAAACTTAAGAAACAAGCCACCCAGACCACCAACAGCAATTGATACTAAAAATGCTTTTATGATTCCACTAAAAGGTAAAAGATTTAGTATCGATCCTGCAAACTTAAATATTTTTCCTACAAATCCAAATATTCCTTGACCTGTTTTCACTGCTATTTTTAACGCATTTGCGATTCCAAATGTAGAAACCATTGAATCTCTGATTGTTTTCAAACTCTTATCTAAAATCTTAGAGTTCTTTTTAGAACCAAAAAACCCAACATAATTCATGCCAAATTTTTGTTCCTTTGTTACGCCTGGTGCATTAGATATTGTGTCTGTGGATCTTTTAATATTGCGAACACTATTTCTGGCAGCAGAAACTAAACCTATTGTTGCATTTCCTGTAATTTTTCTAGGTGTAAGTAACGGTCTAATCATTGCTGTTGCATTTTTGAATTTTCCTCTTCAATGTACTGATTTAACAGTCCAACATAAATGTCCCTCTCCCAAGGCATCATATTTTCAATTTCGGTCAAAGAATATTTATGGTGTTGCATCAATGAAAAGTTAAGTTTAAAGTATGACTCAAGATCAATATGAGCCATAACTATCCGAAAAAACTCGTTATACCCTCCAACGTAACGTCACTTTCAATTTTTGTTTTAGGATTTGTAATCTTAATTGTATGAGATAATTTAGGCATTGTCTCAAAAAAAGTTTCCACTTGTTTAAACTGATTTGAATTTAAAGTTTCTATCCAGTCACTTAACTCTTTCTTTGTACAATCGGCAGCTGCCCAAGATTCATCTGCACTGTAAACAACATCAATACAAGAACAAATAATATCTAAAGATGCGTCAAATGTCTGAGCACTTTGATCAGAGATATCAAAATTATTCTGAACAAACTGACTTAAAGATGGATACTTCATTCTTAAAGTTAGATTTTGATCTAACTTAATATCACGATTATGCTTTTCATCTTTTTGAACTTGAATTTCATCGATATAAATTTGAGTTTCAACTGTTGTTTCACCGTCATCAGGACAAGTCACGATTACATCTACAGATTCACCCACAGATTTCCCACGTATGTTTAGAAAAATATATTCAATATCAAATGTAGGAAGATCTTCAACTTTAATTCCCCTTGTTTGAATACAAGATTTCAAAGTCGATTTAATCGCAGTTGAAATTTGTTTTGGATCCTGACTCTCTAAGGCAAGAATCAAAATTTTTTCTTCTTTGACAAGAAAAGGTCTATATTTTACTGTTTTACCCGTTGATGGTAAAACCAACTCATGCGTCGGGGTCGCTATTTTTGGTAAAGGCATAATATTTTATTCAGTATTGTATATAGCAGGGTTTTAGGAACCATAACCATACCCACCACCACCACCTTGGTTGCCACCGCCATCTTGCTGACCACCACCTTGGTTGCCACCGCCAGCATTGGTGTTTATTATAAATGTAATACCAGAGGAATTAGAAACATTATTTGCAGCGTCAGTTGCTGTTAATGTAAATGTATACGTTCCATCTGATAACGGACTAGAAACTGTAATAGAGAATGTTCCACTTGCATTTGTTGTTGTGCTACCAAGTAATGTAGATTGATTGAATAACTTAACCATACTATTTGCTTCTGCATTACCTGTAAATGTTGGTGTATTATCATCTTGACCAGTGGCTATTGATAGATTAGTTGGTGCTGCTGGTGGTGTAGTGTCTTGTTGTTGCTGTTGATTATCTTGTTGTTGCTGTTGATTATCTTGTTGCTGTCCCTCGGCAGGATTTATTTCTGTAACAACATCACCTATAATAACACTTTCGGGTAAACTTTCACCAATAGTATCATATACTATAGCATGTGGGTAAGGAGCATGTTCTGCACCAACCATCTTTAAACCTGTCTCAGGATGAATATGAATAGGCCCATAATATGGTTTACCACTTACATATCCTTTTGGAACAGTTGGTTTTGGATCACTCATAGGAACTGATAATTCACTTCCAACTCTCTTTGGTCTGAGTGGATTGACTTGAATTGACTGATTATCAATAAGTCTTTCTCTTACTGATTGTTGTACATTACCATGTTTTTCAATGGTGTGTCTTAGATAAGTAAGAGTAACTGTAACTTGCAAAAACGTGCTTCCATCATAAGACATTTGAACAGCATTAATGTTGGCTGGAAACGTATCAATGAAATGATATGTCAACAGTGGCATGTTCTTGAATGTATTATTCTTATCATTTGGATTTTGTAAAAAATCCCTTTCAAATTTAGTAATTCTTATCTTTCTTCGGTAATCATCTGGATATCTAAATCTTGAATATGAGTTTCTTTCTTGATATGCATTTAATTGGCTTGATTCATTACCATCATATCTACCATTTGTTTCATTATAAATTGGATTAATAAAATTCATCCACTCTTCAAACATGCGTAATACATTATAATCATCATCAATGTAAAAAGTTAAATCAAATTCATTATAGATTCTTCTTGACGCAAATCTCTCTGTCATTCCTTGGCGACTTCCAAGTTCTTCTGAAATGTTAAAGTTTGAACCTGGTAATGATGCGTCAGAACATAAGAAATCATACTTTTGAGATGTAGAATTTGTATCTTCAAACAAACCACAATTAGTTAAGTATTCATATAAACCAAGATTCTCACCTATCTGACTTCTACGAACAAGATCTAACGATACCTTAAACTGACTTGATATCGCAAGTTTTGAAAATATTGGACTCGCATTGGGTATACTTAAATATAAGTCTTCCGATTTTATTGCCATCTAAATAGTTTTTAAATTGATCCTGATAATATATGTATGTCATATAAAGGAAAATATTACCCAAGATACCCAAAAAAGTATAAAGGGGATCCCCAAAATATTATTTATAGGTCTTTGTGGGA
>Ga0209348_1001474_pt1 | contig 11417 bp, 1 predicted proteins | sample ETNvirenome_2_30_FD_184065 | JGI IMG/M metagenome (GOLD analysis project Ga0209348, IMG submission 184065) | Marine viral communities from the Pacific Ocean - ETNP_2_30 (SPAdes) (version 2) | ecosystem: Environmental > Aquatic > Marine > Oceanic | place: Pacific Ocean | collected 2013-06-22 | reverse complement strand
TTGAATTTGAAACAAAAGATACACAAAGTGCTGGAGTTTCTGCATTAATAGGTGCATATCATGAAGATACATCAGGTAATTCTTACTTAAGATTTGACACAGGAAATTCATCTACTATAAGTGAAAAACTTCGCATCACATCAAGTGGAAATGTTGGTATCGGAAGTGAAATCCCACAGGCACAATTAGATGTTTATGCTGGTACTAATGTTGTCAGCACATTTCTCAAAACCATCAACGCCAAATCACTAATTCAATTTGAGCATAATGGTGGACCAACGTATAATACAAGATTTGGAAGTGCGACTCTAGGGTCTGGTAATGTAGGATTTCTTTTTGAAACTGGACTTGCTTCTGGTCGTATAGATGCAATGGTTATTGACCGATATGGTAAAGTTGGCATCGGAACTAATAATCCACAAACAAGGTTACATATAAGACAGAGTACAGATGGTAATACAGATGGTTTTAGAATAAGTCGTCCAAATAGTAATGCCTCTTATAGTCAATATATTGATTCTGGTTCTAGATTTAACATTGGATATTCGAATCCAAGTACGGCTGATCCTGATCCACAAATAACTCTTGATCAGAATGGTAAAGTTGGTATCGGAACCGACCTCACTACGACTCCATCTTCCGTTTTAACAGTAGCACCTCACACAACTGGTGGTCGTAATATTTCACTCTATACAAGAGGTGCTGTTGGTAATAAAGCAGGTATATTTTTTAATCAGAGTCCAGGAACTGGAAACCTAGCAGAAATTCAGGCAGAATATAAAGGAACAAATGAGGGTGATTTGATATTTAATACCTCGATAGTAGAAAGACTTCGCATCAAATCAGATGGTAAAGTTGGTATTGGAACTGATAATCCTGCTAGAGATTTCCACGTTGTTGGTACTTCAAGATTTGAACAATTAGATGTCGTAGGATTTTCAACATTTTCTACTGGCACCAAATTCTTCCATCATACACCACGAATTGAAATGCAGGGTAGCAGCACTGCGACTCTATCTTTTGTAAATGCAACCACTGGTACTACTACTAGTGATGGAATGTTGATGGGATTTTCATCCAGTAGTGTTGCTGGTTTTATTAATGTGCTTGAAAGCAATCATGGATTTGTAATAAAAACTGGTGGAAGTGGATCTGGTAATGAGAGAATTAATATTTCTGGGGTTGGAACAGTAAGTCTAAGATATGGAACCACTGAAGAAATGGTTAATGCAAGACCAAATGCAGGAGTTGAATTATATTTTAATGGAACTAAGCGTTTAGAAACTACAAACACAGGATCTATTGTAACTGGAATTTTAACTGCAAATTCGTTCTCTGGTGATGGTAGTGCACTTTCTAATTTACCAGGTGTACCTGGCATTAGTACTTCAGGAACATCAACATTTAATAATATAGATGTCACTGGCATTGCGAGTGCGACTGCGTTTGCAAACTTTAATTATCTTCAGGCACCTTTTGGTAGCACAACTACTTTTACTGTAACTGTTGCTAGTAAGGATGCAACTCACAGATATAATGGAACAGGTAGTAGTAATGCATACTTAATCAACGGTGTTCAATCACCTATTTTAACATTAACACCTGGTAGAACTTATAGATTTACTAACGACAATACTGGAAGTCATCCACTTAAATTCTATTACGAAGCAGATAAAACCACATTATACACGACGGGTGTAAATTTCCAAAATACATATACTGAAATCACAGTTAGTGATACAACTCCAAACGTTCTACATTATCAATGCACAGCTCATGCTTACATGGGTAATGCGGTTGTCACAAACTCAAACGTTGTTGATACTCCATATGATGCCACACTCCGTAAAGGATTAAATGTAACTGGTATTTCAACGTTCTCAGGAATAATTGATGCAAATAATGACATACAAGCACAAAGAATATATTTTGGATATGGAACTGGAACAAAGAAGATAGAGGCAAGTGGAACATCAATCCAAACCACAGTTACTGGTAGTGGTCATATCATATTGGCAACCAACATTTCTGGTGGAACATCTGGTAATGTTAAATTGCAAAAAGGAACTGATAGTGATCTTCTTGTAGCAAAAGGAATTGGTGAAGTTGATATTCTTGGTGATCTAAATGTAACAGGATTAACTAGCACATCAAATCTTAATGTAACTGGCATCTCAACATTTGCAAATAATGTTAAGGTTCTAGATGGTGCTTTGACAATTGAAAGTGTTACACCCGAATTAATTTTTAATGATACTACTGGAAGTCCTGACTACAAAATAAGAAAACAGTCTGGTCACTTCATGATTATGGAGACAGGCCAGACTAATGATTCAGAATGGAGGTTAAGTATAAGAAGTGGTGGCACTATCGATATTCCTGGTAATTTAGATACACATGGTAATTTAGATGTAGATGGTCATACAGAATTAGATAATTTAAATGTTTCTGGTATTGGGACAATCGGATCTGGTAGTTCTGGATTTGCAGAATTGCAATATCAGAGTGTAAAAAAATTAGAAACTACTAATTCTGGTGTAACAGTTAGTGGAAATTTACTTACTGGACATATAACCGCAGCCATTGATGGAAATACAGCTATTGCTTTACAAGATACTGGGCATGGATTTCCTCAATCAGAATTTAAATTAACAAATGGTGGTCGAGATTTAAACATAATTGCACCAGTAGATATACGTTTATTTCCTCAGAGTGGTGAGAATGGGATAGTTATTGAAGGCAACGGAGCCGTGGAATTGTATCACAATAATGTCAAGAAAGCAGAAACATCAGCTACGGGCATCACGGTAACGGGAAATACAACCTCGACTGGAAATGTAATTGCAGTTGATGGTGTATTCAGTGGTAATGTATCAGTTGGTGGAACATTAACATATGAAGATGTAACTAATGTAGATTCAGTCGGATTAATTACTGCAAGAACAGGTATCAAAGTTCTTAGTGGTGGTATTGATGTAACAGGAGTTATTAACTCAACTGTAGCAGGTGGTAATAATACATTGAAGATAGAAACAACATCTTCAGGAGATCCTAAATTAAATTTTAACGCTGCTGGTTCTGGTGGGCATGATATAGAATATATTCGTAGTAGCAATACACTTAACTTTAAACAGGCTGGTGGTTCTGTTCGTTTGTCTATCAATGCTGCTGGACATTTAATGCCAGGCGCCGATAGTCAATATAATATAGGAAGTGATACTGTTAGATTTGCAAACATATATGCAGATACTTTATACGGTGATGGTTCAAACTTAACTAATTTACCTGGCATCTCAACCTCAACTGACGCAAGTTTTGCACAAGTTGAATGGGATGTTGTTAATAATGGTTCTTCATCATATCGATTTACAGGACCAGGTAACGATGGAGCAGAGGATAATCCTGATATTTATCTTGTAAGAGGACAGAAATATATCTTCAATGTAAATGCAAGTGGACATCCATTCTTACTTCGTGTATCCAGTGGTGGTTCAAATTATACTGATGGAGTGACAAACAACGGTGCACAGTCTGGTAAAGTTATTATTAATGTTCAGCATGACGCACCTGCACAGTTATTCTACCAATGTCAATATCATGGTGGCATGGTTGGTAACATTTATATTATTGGTGGTTCCCAAATCATAACTGGTATTACTACATTTCAAGATGATGTTAATTTTACTGGTGGTAAAGTTGGTATTGGAACTAATGATCCAATCAATAAATTTGAAGTATATGGAACTGATGCTGCAGTAACTTTATTGAATTATGGTCAATCAAGTGGTGGTCTTGTTGCTTGGCCAAGTGGGAGACTTGCATTTGTTTCAGCACATCAGAATGATGATTTAGTATTTGGTTACTCTAATAGCGCACTGCAAGTAGGTAACTTTGTCGAAAGAATGAAAATTGATAATGGAACTGGAACCGTATCAATTCCAAGCACTGGTACTTTAGATGTAGATGGTCATACTGAATTGGATAATGTTAATGTATCTGGAGTATTAACTGCAACTTCATTCTCTGGTGATGGGTCTAACTTAACTGGAGTAACTACAACTGGTGATGTACGTGACATTACTGGTATTGCAACAGGTATTGGAACATTCATATCCACCGCAGGATCACTAACGAATATCGACAGTTTTGCATACGCATCGACAGATTATAAAACTGCAGAGTACACGGTTCATATTATGAACGGATCTAACACTCAGGCACAGAAAGTATTAGTAATGCAAAACGGAACAACTGCTCATTCTCAAGAGTATGCAGTCATGTCAAGTTCCGATTTATTAGTTTCAATCGGTGCTTCTATAAGTGGTGGTAATGTATCGTTGAATGTTAATCCTCAATCAGGTGTTTCAGGAATCACCACATATCGTTGGAGGAGAGAGGTTCAATTATGAGTATTGAGTTAAATGGAGTATCGGAAGACACTCCAATTATTAACTATAGTCCAAATTCAATTGATGAATATATTGTAATAGTAAATCTACCAGAAGATTGGGATATAGTTCATAATTATATTATAAATGAAAATGAAATTGATGGAATACCTAATCGTAAAGTCAATTGTTCAAATGTTCAAGAGTTTTCATTAAGAACTTCGATTTATGAAATGAGTTCTGCAGAAGCTGAAACCCTAAAGACTCATGATAAAGTTGAAAGTGTTGAATTAAATCCTGATAAGTATCCACAACCAGAATCAACTCACGACTTAAGATTTAAAAAAGTTGTTGCCTTTAACAAACCACTTGTGACAGCTGCTGTAGATAGTGAATCCACTGGTTTTACTAATGGAATAAGATCTAATTGGTCAAATTTGTTTGTAAATGATCCTTCAGGAGCACCATTTAGAGGAGTGGGTATTACAACAACTGATAGTGTTGATCGTGATATTTCATTTTCAATTACAGGAAAAAATGTAGATGCAGTAATAATTGATAGTGGTGTAGGTATTCTTCATCCAGAGTTTACTCAGGGTGGTGCATTCAGAGTTCGTGATGTAATTTTAGATGGTCCGTACAAAGTTGATCCTGATTTTTTTAATGCTGATCCCAGTAATAGATTAGAAGAAGTAACAATAGATGGAGTGGCAGTGGGAACCCGTGCAAAAGAATCTGTTGCTCGTGATTGGTGGGGCAATACAGGAACAAGTTATAGATCATCAGCATTCTCAAGTGTTGGAACGGTATCTATTCCATCAACATATACAAGAATACAAGCACATAGTAAGAATGGAACAAATAATATTATTGATAGTCATGGAACCTCATGTGCATCTCAGATTGGTGGTAAGTCTTTTGGATTGGCATTTGAATGTAATCTATGGAATATTCGAATTGCATTAAGTGGAGATGGAGGAGTCATAGCAGGATCCACTGCCTTGAATGCATGCACCATTTGGCATAAAGCAAAGAAAATACAGTCAGATGATCCTGATCCTACTTTAGTAAATAATAGTTGGGGTAGCACTTCATCAACTGGTAATACAAACGGACAATCATATAGTCATCACTACAGAGGAAGTAATTTAACATATACAGGAAGTGGAAGTGATACGACTATTCCTGCAAACTCAGGTGCATGTCGTAATAATAAGTATTTTACATTTAATATAGGTTCAGGAAACAATATTGCTGGATATTCAGGAACTGGTAATTATAATTCAGGAGGTTCAACAACAAGTTCTGCTGCAGAAAATGCTATCGCAGCTGGATGTATTGTTGTTACGTCTGCAGGAAATAGTAATCAAAAATTGTCAGATAAAGATGATGTTGATTTTGGTAATTGGTACAATAGTTCATCAACGTATATTAATCGTGCTCTTGGAGTACAACAAGGATTTTCTGGTGATCATTTAAGAGGAAAAGGATCAATACGTGTTGGGGCACTTGATTGTGCTGTTGAACCAGCAGATGAAAAACAAGGAGTCACAAAATACTCAGTAAGAAAAGTCGTATACTCAGCAAACGGACCAATGATTGACATATGGGCACCAGCTGAACAGTCAATGGCAGCAGGTTACGCAAATAATGAAACCTATCAAAGACAAGATGATACTAATTATTATGATCGTTGGTTTAATGGAACTAGTTCTGCATCACCAAACGCATGCTCTGTGATTGCACTTTATCTTGAGTCTAATCGAAGAGCAAATCAAGATAATGTGAGACATTGGTTAAGTATCAACGGATCAAAAGACATAGGATTATCTGATCCTATTAGTGGTATAAATTCTACTGGATATTGGACAGTCGCATATAATGCAGCAACTGATGAATCATCAGGAACTAATGAGTCATATAATATTCGTGGAAATGGTAATTTAAGAGGAGCATCAAATCGTGTTTTGTATAATCCATATGTTTCTAATACTACTCCCTCATTTTTATATGATGATGTTGATGCAAGTGTAGTCACTGAAAATATTGTGTTGCACTATGATGCAGCCAATGTTGATAGTTATTCTGGTATTGGTACAGTGATTAATAATCTAGGTCCCAATCAATCATATAAAGCTTATATTAAAGGATCACTTTTTAGTTATTCTTCGAATCCAAAAGCATTCGTTAACAATACTGCAGGTAATAATAGTAATTATACTGATGGAATATATATTGACGGTTTGAATTACGTAACTGGTTCTGGAGACGCATTTTCAAACATGTCAATTGAATGTTGGTGTAATTTAAAAAGTGGTTCATCAGGTAATACATACGATCATAGAATAATTCTAAGTTATGATCGTAGTGCAGTTTTTAGATTTTCGATTGGATTTGATGGTGCTAGTGCAGCTGCAGGAAAACCATCTTTACAGTGGATGAATAATAGCACCATTATTGACAATTGGGCAAGTACATATAGTGGTGATTTGAGAGATGATCAATGGCATCAGGTCGGAGTTACTTTTACAACAAGTGCTGTTAAATATTATGTTGATGGAGTAAACGTTCATACCCATACAGGTACTTGGAGTCCGTTATCAAATCACGATGAAACTGAAACACCAAGATATGGGTGGATTGGTAATGGAAGTGAAGCGGCCACTCCTGGAACAAGTATCAATCCACCTGGATTGTTTTATGGTTCCATAGCTAATCTTAAATATTATTATAAAACATTATCTGATGCTGAGATGCAGCAAAATTATAATGCATTGAAAAATAGATTTTCATCATCACCTACATCCTTTAGTATTTCAGGATCTTTATCAATTTTACAAACATAAATAACTAAAAATATCAATGGCAGATAAACCGTTTGGCATAAAACAACTGGATATATTAGGGTCAGGAACTCCGACGATTCAAAGTCCGAATGATTTGAATCTGAACGCCAATACAGTAGCAATAAGTACAAATTTAACAGTAGGAAATAAATTAAGCATAAGTTCTGCAGGAATCATAACAGCAAGTAGTGGAGTTGTAACATATTTTGGTGATGGTTCAAACTTAACTGGTATCTCTGCTGGATTTTCACCAGACGCAGATGAGAACTTAGTTGCTGGAACAAATGCTGGTGCCAATCTTGACGGAACTAATGCTTGCTTTAACATTTTCTTAGGTTTCTGTGCTGGTAAAGATGCTACATCTGCTGCAGGTAATATTGCAATAGGAAAGAGAACAGGTGAGAGTCTTACAAGTGGATCAACTAATACATTCGTTGGAAATAGTGCAGGATTCACAAACTGTTCTGGAAGTCATAATACTTTCCTTGGAAATGCGGCTGGATATGTCAACACAACAGGTAGTTGCAACGTCGCTATAGGCCACCATGCACTACTGGACAACACGACTGCGAGTTATAATACCGCAGTGGGTCATTGTGCAGGTGCTTCTGTTAAGACATCTACTCAAAACGTATTTCTTGGTTCTTGTGCTGGAAAATGCACAGAGGGATCTGGAAATACATTTCTTGGAGCTTGTGCTGGAAAATACAATCACAGTAGCAATAATAGTATTCTCATTGGACATTTGACTGGTGCAAATACCAGTGGTGGTGGTGGTGATAGTGTAATCATAGGTAACTATGCTGATCATGGTATAGGTCAAAGTGGTCATAACGTTTTCGTAGGTACCAGAGCTGGATATGCCAATGGTGAGAGTAAATGTAATGTTTACATTGGAAAGTGTTCAGGATATAATACTTGTCAGGCAAATTTAAACGTTTTTATTGGTCATTATTCTGGATCTTGTGTTTGTAATGGTGATAGGAACATTATTATTGGTGGTTGTGCAGGTCATACAATTACAAATGGATGTTGTAACGTTTTAATTGGTCAAGCTGTCGAACCTCCAAGTGTAACTGGTAACAATCAACTTGCGATTGGTTCTGGATCAGATCGTTGGTTAACTGGTGATAGTTCTTATAATGTAACTCTTGCTGGTATTGCGACTGCGTATGCATCAGGTATTGTTAGTGCCACTAAATTCTGTGGTGATGCTTCTGGACTATCCAATATTCCTGCTGCTGAAGGTGTAAAGGTTGCTCAGTATGGAAACTTAATTTCAACAAATACATGCACTGGTTGTAACTTTGCTTCATCAGGAGTAGTTCCGCAGCATAACTTTATAGTTGGTCAATGTGCTGGTCAAGCCATGACTTGTGGTAAACATAATTTCTTTGTTGGATATTATGCAGGTAGAAATGTAACAACTGGACGTTATAACATTGCATTCGGAGCTTTTGCCTACTCTGATTGTAATGCAAGTGGATGTAGTAATATTATAATGGGTAAATATGCTGCTTGTTGCACAAATACTGCTAGTAACAATGTTTATCTTGGTGACTATGTAGCTAGTAGGCAATTAAACAATGGTAGTCATAACGTTGCAATAGGAAACAAAGCTGGAGAAAAATTAAGTAGTGGTGCATGTAATATTCTTCTTGGATATCAGGCTGGAAACGGACTTTCAACAGGATATAATAATATATTCATTGGAAAGCATGATAATTGTAATACAACCATATATGGTGCTGATAATATAGCAATCGGAAAAAATGCTGGTTGTAGTATAACAGGAGGATGTTATAACATCTTCTTTGGAATGAAAGCTGGTAATACAAATACGACTGGTTGTTATAATGTCGCAATAGGTTGTGATGTTGAATTGCCTTCTGCAACAGGTAGTGATCAATTAGCAATAGGTAGAGGAACGAATCGTTGGATAGCAGGTGACAGTTCCTATAATGTAACTCTTGCTGGTATTGCAACTGTTTATAGTGCCACTGGTATTGTGAGTGCAACAGCATTCTATGGTGATGGTTCTAATTTAAGTGGACTTGCTGGATTCTCACCAGACGCACAAGAAAACTTATATGCTGGAACAGGAGCTGGTGCATCCTCTGATGCAAACACTTGTTTCAACGTAGGTATTGGATATAGTGCTCTTGCTAATTTAACAGGAACAAGTGGCAATCCAGGAAATGAGAACGTAGCACTAGGTTCATATGCAGGAGCAGAAATAACTGAAGGTTGTAGAAATGTATTAATTGGTAGATGTGCAGGATACTGTATGAAGGCTGGTAAGAAAAATACAATAATTGGAAATTTGGCAGGAAGAGATTTTCAGGGTGGTGGTCAGTATAATGTCTTCTTTGGATCTTACTCAGGAATGCTTGCATGTGCTGGTAATAAAAATACAGGAGTTGGTAATGGATCACTAACAAGACTTGGTTGTGCTGGAAATTCAGAGCAAAATACAGCTTTAGGAATGAATGCAGGTATGTGTGTAACAAGTGCATGTTATAATACATTTCTTGGAGCATACGCTGGTTCAGGTCAAAATGTTACTGGAAACTCTAATACTTTCATAGGTAGATATGCTGGTAAGAATATAAGCACTGGATCTGCTAATATCGCACTTGGTGATAGTGCGATGAGTTCTGGCACAGTAACTGGAAGTAAAAATATTGTATTAGGTAATGGAGCTGGTAAGTCAGTGACATCTGGTGGTGAGAATATTTTCTTGGGTCATTGTGCAGGACAGTGTATGACTGCTTGTAGCTATAATGTTATTATAGGTGCTCTTGCAGGATGTAAAGTTGTTAGAGAATATAATTTAATGATAGGTTTCGGTGCTGGAAGAAATACCTGCTCCGCAACAGGAAATACATTCGTAGGAACCTATGCAGGTAAATGTAATACAACAGGTGAAAATAATACTTTCATAGGTAGATATGCTGGAGGTTATTCTGCATCAATTACAGGTGATTGTAATATTATAATTGGTCGTGCCACAGTGTTACCCGACGCAACAGCAAATAAACAATTAACTATAGGTCATGGTTCTGATTATTGGGTTGAAGGTGATAGTTCTTATAATGTTACTCTTGCTGGTATCGCAACTGTTTATGCTGCTACTGGCATTGTAAGTGCAACTAAATTCTGTGGAGATGGTTCTGCACTAACTGGAATCAGTGCTGGTGGATTAAGTGCTGATGATGATAAAAACTTATTCGCATCTAATACTTGTTCTGGTTGTGTTCTTGATGGTTCCTCTGGTTGCTTCAACTTATTCTTAGGTTCTTGTGCTGGTAAATGTGTTACAAGTGGTAATAATAATGTATATCTTGGACAAGACGCAGGTAGATATTCAAACAGTGGAGGCCGAAATGTTGCCATAGGATATCAAGCAGGATGTTGTGCATGTACAAATGCCTATTTTAACGTAAATATAGGTGCACTTGCTGGTGCTAAATTAGTATCACAATGTTGCGGTGTTAATATAGGACAATGTGCAGGATACTCTGATTTTCCTGGTGATAGTAATATATTCATAGGATCATGTGCTGGTTGGAGAGGTGGTTGTGGTGGTAAAAATATTGCAATAGGTAATGCTGCTGGTTTGAATATGAAAGGCACTTACAGAGCAGTTTTCGTTGGTGACCATGCTGGTAGATGTATTCAGGGAGCATGTAATGTTGCATTGGGATATAATGCATTAGCAGGTAACAGTTCGAATATCGATAATAATTCAGCAAATCGAAACATTGCTATAGGTCAAGAAGCTGGTAAACTTATAAACACTGGAACTCATAACGTATTAATTGGTTCTTATGCAGCATGTGGTATAACTTCTGGTGGATACAATATTGCATTTGGAAATTTATCTGCCAAATGTTTAACAACTGGTACATATAATGTTTTAGTGGGAGAACGAGCAGGATGTCTCTTGGCCGCTGGAAATTTTAATGTCTTTATGGGACGTTATGCAGGAAGACAGGTGGCTGGAGGATCCTATAACACATTTATAGGTGATGAATCAGGGTTAGGTCAGACAGCTGGTAATTGTAATGTTATAATAGGTCATGGATCACGGGCTGCATCGACAACAGGTAGTTGTCAACTTTCAATTGGACTTGAAGCAAATAATTGGATCTCTGGTGATAGTTCCTTTAATGTAACTTTA
>Ga0209348_1001473_pt1 | contig 11419 bp, 18 predicted proteins | sample ETNvirenome_2_30_FD_184065 | JGI IMG/M metagenome (GOLD analysis project Ga0209348, IMG submission 184065) | Marine viral communities from the Pacific Ocean - ETNP_2_30 (SPAdes) (version 2) | ecosystem: Environmental > Aquatic > Marine > Oceanic | place: Pacific Ocean | collected 2013-06-22 | reverse complement strand
AAGTGTTTGCTAAAAAGTTTGATGTATTAGTCATTGTTGTAGCTCACCCTACTAAAATGTACAAAGGCCAAGATGGTAAAATCGAAGAGCCTACGATGTACAACATTAAAGGTGGTGGTGAATGGTACGATGCTAGTTATCATGGCTTGTTAGTTCACAGAGATTATGAAGCTAAAACAGTTAAGGCTAAAGTCTTAAAAGTTAAGTTTCAAAACCTTGGTGAAAACGGTGCTGAAGCACATTTCCGATGGGAACCAAAGTCTGGTAGCTTTTTGCCTGCTCCAGATGCTATAGCTCAAGATGAGCCTATGCCCTGGGAAGCTTAATGGCAAAGCGCAAGCCTTTTAAACCTGGCTTCCGACCTCTTACAAAAGAAGATTCTAAAATTATACAATGGTGTATCAACAATGGTATTGCTTGCTGCGTAGTTAAATCTCAAGGATTTACTAAAATAGGGCAAGAGTTCTGTGTTGAGATAATCATTAAAGGCAAATCAAATTTTAGTCCTAACTTTGAAAAGCAGGAAGTCTTAGAAAAACAAATCGAATATTATAAATACTACTATGACAAATATAATAAAAGTACTAGATCATAAAACGATCGCAATGACAAAAAATGATAACACAGTTATCTTAACCAAGAGAGTTAGTACTCTAGGTTTACAAAAATGGTATAACATCAAAGGCAATATATATGCTTAGTCCTACAACTAGAACGTCCTTTAGCTCTGCGTCAGACGCATACGACTATTGGTACTGGAAGTTGTTTCGTGATGGCCAAGACTTTGGCAATACTAAAGCTTTATTTAACGTAGGTTTTTATATTACTAACCCAAAGAATAACTATATACTAAACAAAGATCGTAAGTGGTCACAAGAGTATGCTGAAGCTGAATGGCAATGGTATCTGTCTGGTGATCCTAATATATCAAAGCTTGGCGAGATATACGGTAAGGTTCCTGTTATATGGAGAACAATGGCTGATAAATACGGTAATGTAAACTCTAACTATGGTTATCAATGGAAACGTAGAAGTCAATTAGATAAGATTATAACAATGCTACGCGGTAACAAAGATACTAGGCAAGCGGCAATATCTATATACGACGGCAAAGAGCAAGACTCTTATGCTACTGATACGCCCTGTACTTACGCTGTTCAGTTTACAGTTGTAGACAATAAGCTTAACATGTCTGTTGTAATGCGTTCTAATGACATCTGGTACGGTTTCTGTAATGATCAGTATTGTTTTTCATCTTTGCAAATGTTAGTTGCATACGAGACAGGATATGAGCTCGGCACATATTACCACTTTGCGCACAACTTGCATTTATACAATGACAAACTACCAGAATTAAAAACTAGAAACTACCACCTATGATGTACTACTTATACCACATACCAGGTAAAAAAATTGGTGTAACAAACGATATTGAAAGTAGAGTTATTAATCAACAAGGCTACGGCTGGGACGAGTTTGAAATACTAGCTATGGACGATGATATATCTTACATATCAGATCTAGAGCTTTCTATGCAAAAAAGTCTTGGCTATCCGGTTGACAGACAACTTTACAAAGACTTATTTACTAAAAACGAAAAACAATTAAACACTATGAAGATAAATGTAACAGAGGCAACGACTACTTTTCCGTGCCCTATAAATAAATTGAAAGGCCAGTTGATGGATCAAATAGGTATGACGTGGGAAACAGATCACGGCCAGTTTACCATAACAACTCAAACTATAAACTGGATAATGACTAACGCTAAAACCTCAATGTATAACAATGAGAGATGCTATGTATATAATAAAGCATTTAGCAAGTTCTACGACAAAGAGCCACATAGAAACATTGTGATTGGCAAAACGTTTGACGCTAGCACTTGTGATACAGCTTGCGACGATTGTGGTGAAAACATATTTGAGTGTATTAGAGTGTGGGCTGATGAAAGAGGCTTATATGACAAAGGCGATCCTAAAACACAGTACATTAAGCTAATGGAAGAAACTGGCGAGATTGGTAGAGCTATACTTAAAAACGATACTGATGAAATAATCGACGGTATTGGCGACGCTGTAGTTGTGTTGACTAATCTAGCTGAGCTATGTGGCGTACCGATCGAAGAGTGTATTCAAGAAGCTTACAACGTAATTAGCAAGCGCACAGGTAAAATGGTTAACGGAACATTTGTAAAAGATAATTAATATGAAAAGAGAATATGAAGTTAAAGATCCTGTAGTAGACAGGGTAATAAGAAAGTTCACTGACAGATCAAACTTAGGTTTTGAAAAGTATGGCCAATCATTACATCACGAGCGTACAACTGGTATGAAAAGCTTAGTTGGCTATCTCAATGATATACAAGAAGAGCTTATGGATGCTGTGCTATACATACAAGCCGCACGCGAAGAGCTTCAAGACTTATCTGAAGAGTCATTAATACAAAAGTTTAATGATGAAGAAGCGATCTAAAAAGCGCGGTCCAGTTCGTGCCAAAAAAGTTGTTTGTGACGGAATACAATTTGCTTCGGGGCTAGAGAGATATATGTATCTAGCCCTGAAAAAAGCAAAGATTAAATCTGTATACGAAGGACAAACGTACGTGCTGCAAGATGGTTTTGAATTTACTAACGACTGTTATGAAAAACAATCTAACGGTAAAGGCGAATATAAAAACAGAGGCAATAAAAAAATACTTAACGTAAAATATACTCCAGACTTTGTGGCTAATACGTTTATTATTGAATGTAAAGGTCGAGCAAATGAAAGTTTTCCAATGCGATGGAAAATGTTTAAAAAATACGTAAAAGATAATTTACCTCATGTGACTTTATATAAACCTCAAAATCAGAAGGACTGCGACGAAACAATCCAATTAATTTTAAAACAAGAAAAATGAAAGAATGGGAACTAAGTTTCGGAACATTTCCGGGATTATTATTTGGTGCTAGAACGTACCAGGAAGAATTTAAAACGAACCATGTAATTTACATAGGGTTCTTAGATATTTGTATAACAATTTATAAAGACTAAACGTATGAACAACATCCTCTCAGATATTACTGTTCACATGAAGTATGCTAAGTATATTCCCGAGCTTAATCGCCGGGAAACTTGGACTGAACTTGTGGATCGTAATATAGCAATGCACAAAAAGAAATACCCTAACCTAATAGACCAAATAGATGAAGCGTATAAATATGTTTACGATAAAAAGATTTTACCAAGCATGCGTTCGTTACAGTTCGCAGGTAAGCCCATTGAAATCTCTCCTAATCGCTTATATAACTGTTCATATCTGCCTGCTGACCATACTGATTGTTTCTCAGAGATTATGTTCTTGCTGCTGTCCGGTTGCGGCGTAGGTTATTCAGTGCAACAACACCACATAAAAGATCTGCCAAACATAACTAAGCCGTTTGTTAAAAGAACTAGAAGGTTTGTTATTGGTGATTCAATTGAAGGTTGGTCAGACGCTGTTAAAGTGTTAATTAAGTCTTACCTTGGTAACAAGCGTACGTCTAAAATACTATTTGACTACACTGACATCAGGCCAAAAGGTGCTAGGCTAGTTACATCTGGTGGTAAGGCTCCAGGTCCTCAGCCATTAAAAGAATGTTTAATCAAAGTAGAAGGAATATTAAATGCGAAAGAAGACGGATCGACTCTCAGCTCTATTGAAGTGCACGATATTATCTGCCATATTGCTGACGCTGTACTTGCTGGCGGCATAAGACGTGCAGCTTTAATTAGTTTGTTTAGCGCGGCTGATGATGAAATGATCTCCTGTAAATCAGGTGATTGGTGGGAGAGCAACCCACAACGTGGTAGAGCTAACAACTCTGCTGTATTAATGAGACACAAGATCACAGAAGACTTTTTTATGAATCTGTGGAAACGTGTTGAACTGTCTGGTGCTGGTGAGCCTGGTATTTATTTAAACAACGATAAAGACTGGGGAACAAATCCTTGCTGTGAAATAGCACTAAGACCTTTTCAGTTCTGTAACTTATGTGAAGTTAACGTCTCAGATATTGAAAGTCAAGACGACTTCAATACTAGGGTAAAAGCTGCTGCTTTCATAGGAACGCTTCAAGCAGGTTATACTGACTTCCATTACTTACGTGAAATATGGAAAGAGACAACTGAAAAAGATGCACTGATTGGTGTGTCAATGACTGGCATTGGATCAGGCGCTGTACTTAACTTTGACATGTCTGGTGCGGCTAAAATAGTTAACAAAGAAAACGCTAGAGTTGCTAAGCTAATTGGCATAAACAAATCAGCGCGATCTACAACTGTTAAGCCTGCAGGGACGACATCTCTGGTGCTAGGAACGTCTTCGGGTATTCATGCGTGGCATAATGATTATTATGTCCGTAGGATGCGCGTAGGGAAAAACGAGGCTATATATACATATCTGTCTGTAAATCACCCTGAGTTAATTGAAGACGAGTTCTTCAGACCTCACGATACAGCAGTTATATCTGTACCTCAAAAAGCTCCTGAAGGATCTATTATGAGAACTGAATCACCATTTGATACGCTTGAACGTGTAAAGCGTGTAGCTACTGAGTGGGTTAAGCCAGGTCACAGAACAGGTTCGAACAGCCATAATGTTTCGGCTACGATTTCCTTACGAGAGGACGAGTGGGATGAAGCTGGAAAATGGATGTGGGAGAATAGAAACCATTACAATGGTTTATCTGTATTGCCTTACAACGGCGGTACATACACGCAGGCTCCGTTTGAAGACATTGACGAAGCTAAGTTTATTGAAATGTCTAAAGTGTTATCTAATGTAGACTTAACCAAAGTGGTTGAGCTAGATGACAACACAGATCTATCAGGCGAGCTTGCTTGTGCTGGTGGTAACTGTGAAGTAGTTTAATTAACTTTAATTTTATTTTATTATGACAGAATTACAAAGAGTGTACAACAACATGTTAGTAACCTTGGAAAAAGGTTTAGCTGATTTAGAAAAGTTTGAAGATGGCAATATGTCAGCCGGAACTAGAGTCCGCAAGAACATGCAGACAGTTAAGGATCTTGCTCAAAAAACTAGAGTTCTTGTTCAAGAACAAAAAAATGCTGTACCAGCTTAAATAGCTAACGTGTAAACGATAATCATTATCGCTACATAAAGCATTTTGCTTATGTCAATTTTACGGTCCATAGAGTTATAATTACTTTATGGGCCGTTTTTTTATATTAAGCAATTGTTAAGTTATTGCTAATCGAAGTCTATGTATTCTATAGTAACTTCTTCACCTTGTTCAATAGCCTTAGCAATTTTAGGATATATTCTCTTATAAGCATTAACGGACTTGCCTACAAAACCATCGTTAATGATATTGTTGTTTTCTTGAGAGTCACCTACTAGTAGGCAACCAGCGGTGTGTTCGTCTGTGTTGCCAGTGTGTATCAATATATATTCAAAGTTAGGCACGTCAAGCACGTGTAGCATACCAACGTGAATACTAAAATATTTTTTACTATACTTAGAGTGAAAGCCACCTTCTGTTCTCAACCCTATGTTATATATACCAGCAGGAACTCTAGTCTCGCCTTTAACCTTTAACGCTCTACGCTCGTCTTCAAGAGTGTAGCACAAAAAGTGTTTTTTTACGTCTGTTACTTCTAATAACAGCCCAGAAGTAGAATCTACTTGTGAGCTAAATCTTAATACTTGTAGTTTCATTTTTCTCCACATTTTTTACTAGGATTACCAACCTGTCTCCAGTCTTGCTTAACCCAGTCTCTTAAACCTTTGCTTTTAGTACTACCATCTCTAATAAAGCTCTTTGAACTTCTAACTCGCTTACCTTTACTAGCCGCAGCTTTTTTAGCGTTAATAACTTTTTGTTTTTCAGCAGGACTCATTCTAGCTATTTTAGCTTTAGGTAGGCATACTTTACGCGTTGCTTTTTTAACAGGACTAGACTTTTCATTTTTAGATTTTAATGTAGCTTTAGCAGATTTAGCAAGCCTTGCTTGTTCCATTTTACCCATAACCTTAGCTCGCTGTTCTAATACAGTTAGTATCTGTACTTTTCTAGCGTAAGGTTTATTTATCTTCATAACCTTAGCTATTGTCTTTCTAGCATCAGCTACTGTAGCAAATTTAATAGGCACTGTATCAGTAGGATCTTCGTCTGTATATAGACGTCTATCCGAGCCTTTAGGCTTTTTACCTGTGCCAACTACAGGGTCTTTACGTTTTTTTAATGGTCGATTTGTTTGCATATTTATAAACCAATTTGCTAGTTGTTTATCTCTAGCTGTAGCGCTAGGCCTTGCTTTTAGCTTACGCGCTTTCTCTATTGTAACATCACCGCCATACAGCTTTGATATACGAGCTTTTAATACGCCTCTGTAAGCCTTAGCCATTTTCTATTTTCCTCTTAGCTTTAATATTTGCTGTCTAATAGATTCTTGTTCATCGCTGAAAGGCTCGGCAGCACTATACTTAGATCTTAAAGCAACAATTTTATCTTTGTTTGCTACTTCCATATCGCTTGGTGGTTTAGACACGCCTTTAGGCATACCAGTTCTAGGATCTACCATTTTTCCTTTATATTCACCATCTTTAGCTACAATATCTGAAGATCTTCCTTTGAATTTGTTTTCTACTTTTCTGTTATTGCCAGCTTCTTCAACTAACTTCATAACACTTTTATTTTTCATTTTAAACGGCATAACTTTATTTTTTATTTTTATTTAATCTTTTTCTAACTATATCCATAGTTCTACGCATTTTAGCAGCATACCTAGGGTCTTTATTTCTTCTAAATACTACTTGTTGATTTAGACTACTTATTATTTTTGATAAATTACCTTTACGTGACTTAATCATCCAGCTAGCTAAACCTGAAGCTGATAAGCTTTTAAACTTACCTTTAGCATCAGGTGCATCAGACTCTTGAAACTTGCCCATACGCTTTTTAGCTGGGCTAGACTTTTTACAGCTACCTTTAGATCCTTTAGCTGTGCCAGCAACTCTTTCATAACCCTTCCAACATTTAAGTGGACTACTGGGTTTTAAGTGTTCATACATGTCTTTACCTAACTGCTCGCCAAATTTACTGTCAGACTTATAATGAGCATGAGCTACGTTTCTACTGTAGGATATATCTTTACCAAGCTTTAAAAACTCTTTAGCGTGTTTAGGAAACTTATCGCCTATCAACTTTGCTATTAATATACCTTGTACTGAGTGGCCTGATGGATAAGAAGGTGTTTTCATTGAGTCAAGCTCTTTATCATCAAGCTTAATGTTGTTTTTCTTTGCTAGCACTTTTGGTCTAGGTCTGTTGTGGTGTTTCTTTATTTTTAATATTACTTTAGCAGACTCAGCAATTACTTTATCAAGATCTTCACTACTAATGTTCAAGTCTTTTTTCTTAGCTAGTTTTAAAAAGCTAGATTTAATGTCGTCTTTTTCTTTAACAAACCTTTCGTTTATAGGTATTTTATTCAACTCTTTTATTTCTTGAGTTGTAGTAAAAGAGCCATCGCTTGGAGGCTTCTTGTTTAAATACTTTTGTATGTCAAAGTCTTTGAACATACTAGCATTCATGGTTAGAAGCCCACATATTAGCGTAAGCGCTAGGATATACATCAAACTTTTTCCTAGCAGCTGCCTCTTGACAAGGCTTTAATTTACCTTTCATAGGAGACTTCATCTTGACAGCAGTCTTTGGTCCACGACCAACGTTGTCAGGGTGAAATCTAGATGACTTGTTCATTTCACCTACTTCTCTACCTTGAGCTTTAGCAGCTTGCTCTTTAGGTGAAAGACTCATATCTTTACCTTGCATCTTCATTGCTGATACTCTTCTTCTACCACAACCTGTTTTAGGTATAGGATTATTTTTTTGTACGTACGCCATTGTTTATATTATTTTCTAATTTTAGAAATATCGAATTTAGGTTTATTTTTTTGCTCTTTAATCATTTTATTTCTATTCTTCTTCTTTGATTTAGCTATTCTAATTTTTCTTTTAGACTCAGAAAGGTCCATACCTGGCGTACTTTTTATAACACCAAATGTACTTGTTGTTTCAGTAGGCTTATAAGTTCCTTTTCTAATAGATTTTTTTAACTGTCTACGTTCTTTTCTAGCTTCTCTTACGCTAGGTCCACTCATCGATCCTATTAATTCGCTATCACTAAGACTTGTTTGTGGAAAGCTTTTCTCTTCTTTTTTAGCAGCTCTTAAATCTTTACGAGACTTAAACGGATTATTTTTTTGTACGTATGCCATTGTTATGATTTTTTATGTTTTTTACAAAAGTTCTTAGCTGCTTGAGCACTACCAAAACCCCACTTTTTTAAAGCCATTGCATAAGGTGTTGGTTCACCTTTATCGTTTTTCATCGCATGGTTTTGAGCTCCAAATCTGCAAGCAAATTTAATTCTATCAGTATGCGTACCACTAGTCTTCCTACTAGCCATGCCAGGATTTTCTTTACGCATTTTTCTATTTCTTTTTTCGTACGCAGCCTCTGTTATTTTTAAAGCAGAAGCTCTACGTCTATGTCCATTTATTCTTTTTCTTCTCATTAGTCTATAGTGTAAACAACATTTATAGTTCCAGAGACATCAGTAGATACCGTTATAAGTTTAGTATCTACAGATAACGGCGCGTCTTCAAATAAAACTACAGACACTTTTGGTGGTAGCTGTAAGTTGGCAACAACATAAACACCATCTACTAACACGTTTACCGCAGCTGTAGTACTACCGTGTATATTAGATATTGTCATGTTTAGCATTTTAGTTCCTCTCGCACACGTTTGTGCTGCGGTACTAAATGAACTCATTGTAAGTGTTTTTGCCATAGTATTACTATTACATGTTTAAGAAGGTGTTGAATCTATTTCTCTACTAGACCCTCCTAAGTACGACTCCCAACCATCTTCAATAACTACAGTTATATAAAATCTTTCGTTGCTTCCAGATATATCTGTATCAGACTGTATTGATATAGCAAACATATCCGTAGAGTCCCAATGCTTAGCGTTATCAAACACGTAGTGGAACAAATGATGGTCATCACCATCGTTAATAGCTAGCGTCTCTGTTTCTTGCTCTGTAAACGTAGCATAGGTAGCTCCAACTACGTTCGTTGTTACGCCGAAAGTTACATTAGCGTCTCCAGAGTGCGTGTTTAAGTTTTCTACTCTTAAAGATACAGATACAACTCTACCATCACAAACGGCCAACTCTGAAACTTCTTCTCTATGTACCGTAACGTTTTCATCTTGAGACTTAAAAGGTATAAAATACTTTGTAGTACCTATGTCTTGTCTAAACGATGTATTTATTATTCTATAGTTTCTTCCTGTTTGAGCCGTAGCGTGAACTGCTGCTGCGCCCGCTGGTGTTACGGCTCTTGCCGTGTCTGTTCCAGTTGTAGCTTCACCTGTTGTAGCTAATTCAACAACACCTGCGTTTGTTAAAGAAGCTGTCTCAGCTGTTACGGTTACGTCACCTGTAGCTCCACTAACGTCTATACCGTCTCCAGCCACTATTGAGGTTACTGGAATGCTAGCTTTTACTATTTTATTGTTTGAGTCTAATCCTAAATTACTGCCACTAGCTATAGTGCCGGTGCTTACATCTTCAAGAAATACATCATTACGAAATCTTGATATAAAGTCTTGTATAAACTCACCTAAAAATTTCATCTAACAATAACTTTAGTTGTTACGCTAACTTTATCTTTATAAATTTTAACTAAGTAGAATCCTTTGTTTAACTCTATACTTTTTATACTTTTTGATTTCTCAATTAGCCCACCTTCAATACTATAAACCTCTATATCTACGTTAGCATTAAAATTAATTATACCGTTAGATGGGTTAGGATATGGAGTTATACCTAATCTATCGAACGTAGATATGCTTGTAGGTCCAGTCCAACCATCCTGGCAATAGTTATATAAATCGTAGCAAGCGTTATCCCAGTTGTCATCACAACAATAAGGATCAACTTCTATTACCCAGCTAAAACACTCATTAGGAAGAGTGTATACATCACCAACGTAACAACCAGCAGAATACTCGCAAGAACTGTCCGGCACGTTTGCCTCCGCATTATAATTAAGAGCGGACGGATCAGTACAACCAGACAGTGGATAAATACAAGAGCCATTATCAGTGTTTGCAATTATGTTATAGTTTATTGCTGTACTATCAATACAGCCGTTAATAACTTCTATACAACTACCATCGTCAGTGTTTGCGATAGAGTCATAGTTAAATGCCGTAGCATCAGTACATCCATACGAGTATGCTATACACGAGCCATCATCTACATTTGCGTTAGGATTAAAATTAAATGCTAATTCACTCATACATCCTAAGACAACGTCAATACAAGAGCCTTCTAACTCTTGATTTGCCTCAGGGTTAAAATTCAAGGCTGTAGAATCCATGCAGCCAAGAACGATCAGCGTTTCACAAGTTCCGTCATCAAAGTCAGCGTCTACGTTATACTCGATGTAAATTGGATTCGTACACCCTTCAACGTAGTAGCAACTTTCGTCATCTGTGTTAGCTTCATCATTATAATTTAATGCTGCTTGATCTATGCAGCCGTATACTTTTTCTATACAACTATTACCACAGTATGGCATGCCTTGTACTGTTACAAAAGGTATTAGTGGACTAGCAAATCCACCCGGCGCGTCAATAGCTACATGCTCTTCAGAGTATAAGCTATAACCACATTGTACCGATGTAAACTGTGATTGTTGTGTTATGTTAAATTTAACTTGTATTGGCTCTGATATACTTAAATCAAAAGTAAACGTAGTGTCAAAACCATCATCTAAAGTAAATATACCTAAGAAGTTATCACCTTGAAAAACCTGTAAATAAGCTCCAGCCCAACCGTTGCCAGCTAAATCTGTTAGCTCTAAAGTGTGAGTGCAACTATCTGTTAGTATATTTGTGTTAGCTAAGCTATCGTAATTAAATGCTTCTATATCAGTACAGCCAAATACTTTTTCTGTAAAACACATACCCGTATCTACGGTTGCTTGTGGTAAAAATTCCACAAAGTTGTTGTCCATACAACCAAACACAGGCGGCGGTGGCGCACAGTCTTCTAGCGTAAAGCCATGAAAAGCAGCGTACCCAAAGTTAGCAGAGTCTGGTTGTACTATAGTATCTCCACAGTGAACCACGTAGTATGAGCCGTCTTGTCCGCCCCATAAACTACCAGCAATACCATCACCATATTGATCGGCTATATTAAATATGTATTCACCGTTAGGTATACACAGTTGAGTTACCTGAGGTGAATAATCTATTATATCGTCATAAGGTCCACCAGAAACAATAGTGTCTTCTAGCTCTGTAATAATAGCCCAAGATGTTTCGCCTGGATATTGATCAGGGTTAATAAC
>Ga0209348_1001472_pt1 | contig 11427 bp, 12 predicted proteins | sample ETNvirenome_2_30_FD_184065 | JGI IMG/M metagenome (GOLD analysis project Ga0209348, IMG submission 184065) | Marine viral communities from the Pacific Ocean - ETNP_2_30 (SPAdes) (version 2) | ecosystem: Environmental > Aquatic > Marine > Oceanic | place: Pacific Ocean | collected 2013-06-22 | reverse complement strand
CTCTAGCAATGGACAATCCTTCGATTTTTCCGACAAGTCTTTGATATTCTTCGAAATTACTAGGTCTGCCGGATGATAAATGGTCAGTGACAGCATCCATCTCCTCCTGTATTTTTTTTATTACTGGCGTATAAATTGTCTCGTTTCTACTCATCTTGTAGCTGCTTTGCTGCTTGCATTACAATCTTTGCTTCTTCTTGTTGTTCTTTTGAGGAATCTGTCGCTAACTTAGCTGCTATTCTCACACCCTCTCTTTTATCCTCAGACTCAAGTCTGTCTGTTTGTATTTTTTCATTAGTTTTTATTTTTTGTGCATCAAGCTCTAATTTTGCTTTATCCATTTCTTTTTTATGTTCAAGCTCATCTTCTTTTATTTTAAGCTCTCTTTGCTGTATTTGTGTTAATGGATCTTGCTGTTGCTTCATTGCTTGTTGCTGCTGTGCTTCTGCTGTATTTTGTTTTAATAATTTATCAGCAGCTATTGCAGTAAGTCTAGAAAGCTCTTCTTCTGTGTCTTCTGGTAAAGGTTTTTCTTCATTTGGCATTGCAACACCAAGATTCTTCTCTATCTCTTTTCTGTATTGAAATGCTACATGCTCTGTAATGTGCGCTGATAAAGCTGCCTGTATTGCACCGGCAAAAGGTGACTGTCCAACAATCTCTTTAATTTTTGGATCGTTTGCCGCTGCCATGTGAACCCTAATGTGCGCCTCGTGATCTTGATACTTAAACGCTTTTACTGGCTCTTGTTTTAACATTGCCATGTTTTCTGTAACTGGATCTGATGGTTTAATATCATCGGGTAACTTAATTATTTCTTTAGCATCTTGTATTCCCAATACCTCTAGCATTTGTCTATGTAGCTTTCCCATATCATACAGTTGTGGCGCTTGTTGTGCTAATTGCAAAGCTGCCTGATATTGCATAACTCTTTGAGACATTGTGGCTGCATTAGGATCTGATACAGGAATTACATCGACTCTATCATCAAAGTCTTTTGTTCTATCAAAATTACCTTCCATCTCATACGCATACTCGCTACCCATGTAATCACGAATAACATTTGATAATAATCTTAACTCATTCTTTAATGCTGCATGCAGTCTAGCTTGCACACCAGACATAACCTTCATAGAACGCTCCATTAGAGCAAGAGTTGTCCCTACTGGTGCTTGGGCGTTGATGTCTCCAACTTGTATATCCGCAACGGAGCCAATCCTTCTCCCCTCGTCAACGATATTTCCGAGCAACTGGTACAAGACCGAGCTTGGTTCTTTGTAAGGAATAAAAGTAATAGCGTCACGTATTGCACCACCCGGGACATCAACGTCACGGAACTCACCCGGCATGAGAGGCGAATCATCACCTTTGATACGAAGACCCCTAGCCTTAAGACCGGCTGGTAAATTCGAGAGCGTTCCTGCATCGATAAGTTGCCTGAGAATTGATGTTGCGCTTTTTGCGAGTCCTCCGATGAGGTGTATAAGTCCTGTACCGTAAAAGCCCAGCCCGGGGAGGTACCTATAGTGGACAAAGTATTGTCTCTTTCTTTTCTTTTTATCGTCTTCATAATAATTTCTCCTGATAGACAATATTGTTCTTGAAGATTTATCTATCGTGATAACATATGGTCTGGCTATGCTGTCCTCTTCATCAAATGGTTCTGGCATTTCCATATCTACATGCATTTCAAGCAGTGTGTGCCTGTCATCATCTTCTATTGTTGCTGACTCCCCGTCTAGCTCGTCATACTTTTCCTGTATATCTGACATATCTGGCTCAGGCTCAGGCAATTCTATATCTCTGTAAAATCCATTATCTTGGAGTTTTGCTATGTCGTTTGCTGATTTTTTCATGACATGGGTGTATCTCTCACATGTCATAAGATCAGAGGCACCATAAGAAACTACAAAATCTTCTGCTGGTACAAACATGGCACATGGTCTTTCCATGATTGGATCATAATAAACTTTCTTAAACGCAGATCCTGCCAAAGGTAACTTAAATAACATCTGCTCTGTTTCGTCACGATACTCTGTCATCTCTTCTGTAAGCAGGTAATTCATCTCGTTTTCTACTCGTGCAGCCTGCTCTGTTTTCTCAACAGACATCTTGCCAACTATCTTTGTTCTAACTGGACCAGATGCAGGGAATATCTCTCCCATAGCCTGTGCTTGAAATCTAACTATTGATTCTGTAAGTATTGGGTGAAACACACCAGATGAACCTGCCCAAGGCTGTTGTCTCTCTTCTATCTTCATACCAAGAAGATCTAAACCCTTCACATAACTTTTTGCCCATTCACTTCTTGATTGCCTATCTGAATTAAAACTGGATATTAATTCACTTGCCATAGACTGTAGATCAGCTTCGTCTATTTGATCTGCCAAGTTTGCATCAAAGCCACCTGACATAATTTCTTCTACTTGTTCTCCTGTGAAATCTATTATCATGCCACCATCTTCTGTTTCTATAGATACAGAGTCAGGATTTTCAACCTCTATGCTAACATCAGGTTCTGCCATTTCTTTAAACGTAGTAGCCGGTGTCATAACCTTTTCTATAGCCATGATAATCTCCTATTTCATTCTTTCTAAAATTCTATCGATCTTTTCTTCAAGCCTGTTGATGGCAACTGTAACATCATCACGCTTTGCGTAATCTTCTCTAGTTTTATTTAATAAAATATCAATTCTTTTAACTTCTCTTGATTGTGTTGCCAAGAACCACCCTCCACCTAAAACAATAATACCCATCAACCCATCGATTATATGTACCATATCCATTAATAATACTCCACAGGTCTTCTGTACTTAGGTTCATCATCCCAATCATCCATTGCGGTCCTTATCCAACCACCTTGTCTGAATCTTAACAGTGCCTGTGTAGTGGAGTCAACCAAGTCATCGTGATCTCCTGTAGGAAATGATGCACATTCCTCTATCACTTCATCGGCCCACCTAGTGGGTGGACACCAAATAACACCACTAGCAAATAAGTCTGTTACACTGTTAACTCTTGCTATCTTATCCTGTCCACGGCTCGGTGTAAACTCCGTAACTGGTATTCCCATCGCTCTAAGCTCAAAAATTAAGGGAGATCCTGCTGCTTTTGCCTCAATAATCATTTGATCTGGCTCGTATTCCCAGTATTTTTCATATGCTGCACGTTTTAAATCAGGAAATTCCAATTTTTCTTTAAATGCATCGAGTAATATTAGATTTGGCCTGTCTGCACCATCATCATCCGGCAAATAAAAGATACCCCAAGTGGTACAGGCACTATAATCTGCCCTTTGTGTCTTTAAAAACGCTGTATCCCATGATTGTATGATGGATTCACATGGTGGAAGGTCATCTTTTTCCCATTCTTGCCACCATTCACGCTTAATTAGCGCTCCTTCTTCAGATGTTGGGTCCTGTTGGTACTGTGCGTTCCATTTTGCCACTGGTAATTCAGCTCTAAGAGCGTCTAACTCTGATCTTTTCCAAAATTCTGGCCATAAAGTCTTGTTTGACGGCAATATTGCAGGCAGTTGTATCACTTCCCAATCGTTAGAACCCTCTCTTTCAATAGATTTGTTAATTATCTGCCCTGTTAAATCTCTTTTTGACCATCTGGTCATAACAAGAATGATGGCACCACCCGGTTGCAGTCTCTGTCTAGGTCCTGACGTATACCATTCGTAAACTTTGTTATAAACTTCTGGGTTATAATCACCCATTGTGGCCTCCTGCTCGGAGTGGGGGTCATCAATTATCAAAATATCGGCACCCTTACCCGTAACTGCTCCACCAACACCTATCGCAAAGTAATCACCACGCTTGTTTGTGTTCCATCTACCTGCCGCTTTACTGTCTGTGGATAACTCTATACCCGGAAATACATTCTGGAAGTCTTCGTTCTGTATTAAGTTACGAACCTTCCTGCCAAAACCAACAGATAGCTCTGCAGTGTGTGCAGTTTGTATAACTTTCTTTTCCGGATATTTACCCAAAAACCATGCTGGGAATAAATAGCTTGCAAATTCCGACTTAGTATGACGGGGTGGCATGTTGATTATCAGTCTTTTTAAATCACCCCGGGCCACTTTTTCAAATGCCTCTGCCATTATCTCATGGTGCTTGCCATGAATAAAAGACGGCCACATAAGTTTAACAAAAGATAAAAAATTATCTCTTGCGTCTTCTCTTTCTTTTACAGATTCGTATTCTTCTACTAGTGCCAGAATCTCTTTTTGCTTCTCTGGTGGAAGCTCACTAATCTTATCTAGATTATCTTTTAAGATATTAGACAGATCATTCATTATTGCTCCACACTTCTGGAGGCCTGCTCTCTACAATCTTTTTTGCCAACTCAATCATCCACAAACTATCCTCTGTTTCAACTGAAGATGAAACATGTAATACTTTATCACCACTTTCATCAGTGGTCCATCCTATTACCAGAGCATCTTCTAACTCAAATTCTTCTATTATTTCAGGAGATTTTCTGTAATCACTTAAGGTTACAATATTGTCTGACAAATAATTGTTCCTTTACAATATTTATAAATATAACATTTATAAACTTCTTTAATATATCTCTTACCTTCTATAGAACATTTATAAATATTAAAACAATAAATTTTATTTATACTATTTTTAAATAAATTTCAATAAAAAAAAGAATCATATAGGCATTTTTTTTAAAGTTGATATTATATTACTTACACGTATATCTATTAACACTTTTTATAGTGGCACCCTTTGTGAAATTTTAGTATTTTTATGTGCAAAATCATGTTGCGGTGTGTGTAGCCACGTCTGTGTGTCGGGGTGGGTAGGGAGTGGGTGGGGTTAGCGACTAACAAAAAGAAATTTAGACCGGACACATTAAAAGAACTTATCGTAACTAGCCGGAAAGAACTTATCGTTCCTAGCTGTAAAAGTTTACGTAACTTTTTTATTTAGAAATTATACTGTTTAGCTTGTTCAGTAATTCATTCTCTATTTCTACTGAAGACCTATCACGTTTATCATCCACCTTTAAAACGTCAGTAAACAATCCCATATTTTTCCCTAACATCTCAAGTGCTTTCAGCCGGACTGCATCAGTCACATTTACATCGTCTGCCATCTTTTCAATCTTGCTCAACAATAACTCTGACCTTTTGACCTCGTTCATGCTGTGTAATGACATTTTCTGCTGTAAAAGATGATCTATAAATATCCTAATGTTATCCTTTGCTCTTAATCTAGATGCCAACATTCTAAGAGTGTTTGGTTTAATATCTTTACTAACATTATAGTTGTTACAATAAGCGTCAATTAAGGTCATGCCCTTTTCCCCATTTCTACCTACTACATCATAGCAAAAGCCTCTCATTTTTTGGCTGAGATCCCCACCAATAACATTAGATTTTTTGCCCTTGTTATTCCGGCTGTCGTTATCACTTACCAATTTTAATTTAGGTTTATTATCTTTTTTATCTGACATATTTTTATCCTCAAAAGTTTACGTAAAGTTTTAATATCATATTCCTTAGACCTGCGACCTTTACCAATGATAACACTTTATTATCTTTGTTTGTAGTCTCATTTCGTGAAATATTCATTGCTGTCGATTTAAGCCTCATACAGCACATGTAAGCAGTTTAGGCTGTATTGCTACCTAAAAGTAAGTTTCAGCGTTTTTGTTGTCCACCTTGGATTACAGAAGATTTAGTCTTAGTAAGTAAAATAATGTTCCTCTAAGTTAAATAATATCAACTTTAGTGCTTGTATTATTGGTCAAAAAATATTATATAAATAGGACAGCCTCTGTTTGGCAACTCGTTTGAACTGTAAAGCAAACATCCCTTTCTGACCTACATGGGAAACTAGGCATTAAGGAAAGCAACTGAAAGAATGTAAGTTGTAAGTACTAGAAAGGCAAGAGTGATACAGCCCCCACAATTCAGTCTGATGAGGACAGCGATATGGGCTAGTAGTTTCTCACGAGTTTCCAAATAGAGGTTGTAACAATTCAAATCAATCAAACAAAAATGGAGATCATTATGATTTATAAAGATAGAACAAGAAAATTTGAGATAGCTTTAAACAAAGACGAATATAGATTAATGCAGTATTTGGTTAAGGCACATTGGATGGCTAATTTAGCTGATGCACATGATGGCGATCACGTAAATAAATTATCCCCTAAGTTAGTTAGTAAAGTTTGCTGTCCAATAGAAAATGCAATGAAAGCAATAATCGATGACGATGACGTTTATGAAGATTGGGTTTGTAGTGGTTTCGATTATGGTGCTTTGGCTGTAAGAAATACATTAGACAATTAAGATTATGAGGGGCAATAAATTGCCCCTCAACTGTCATCAAGTGTGTACTTGATCTGAAGAGACCAAAAGGTCGAAACAGTTAATCAACTATGGAGTATCATATGAATAAATATGAACAAATTATTAAAAACTTAGAGCAAACCTTTGATGAGTTCGACAGAGAATACATATCAAGAAAAATTGAAGATTATGAGTTCAAATACATGGCTATTAAAAAGTGGTGGCAACAGCCTACTAAAATTAATGGTCGTGTTGATTGGTATCATCTCCACAAAGTTGGTGGTGGCAAATCAATGGCTGAAAAATTGTATGGCATTAGCTTTCAGATGGTCAAAGAACTTGCTGTCAAAGATGCTGAGGCTGTCATCAAAGCTAGAAATAAAAAGATGGCTTTGAAACTGCAAAGTTTTGGCATCAATGAAATCTATAATACAAACCTCGTAATGAACTCTGATGGATTTCATGGTTACTACAATGTCAGAACTGACAAAGGTAATAAGACAATAACAATTAGCACAATCTTATGTGGTGGCTACAATATCCAAGCATTGCACTACAGAACATTGGTTAAAATATCTAAATAAAATATGGGGGCAAGAGATTGCCCCCTCAACTGTAATGCAATGTGTGTTGCATCTGATGATCTCAAAAGAGTGAAACAGTTAATCAAATATGGAGACAATCATGAATAAAGAAAAATACTTAGAGAAATGTAAAATGCTAGTAAGGCTTTATACTCAATCAGTACAACTAGATTTGGATGTAAAAGAACTCAGAAGAACAATGAGAAAGATAGCCATCGATGACATGCTGTATTATGGCATACGTGATGAGTTGGAAGAAAAGGCTAACAGATTTTCTTACATCTATAAAAACTCAGAGGATGGATACGTTGTTCCTATTACTGAGGGATGCGATTGCGATGGTGTTCAATATCGAAATGTTGGTAAGCCACAAAAGGCTGTGCCTCTTGTTCTAGAAAAGAATGAAGACGAGGCTTACGAATGGGCAGATGGAACAATGGACATTTACTATGTCAAACCATCTGTAGCATTGAGGATGGAAAATAAATCTGTTGATCGTGTAGCTGAGGCTTACGAAAATGGGCATCCACATTCAATAACTTTATCAAGCATTTAACCAACCAACTGCAAGAGGAGATACTATAATGCAGAAAACTAAATCAATCATTGCTGACGATGTCGTTAAGCAATTAGCTAAACAAGAGCAACAGCACAACCTTTTAAAAGGATCTAACAAGCAGAACTCTGCTGACATGAGTGCTATTAGATTGGATCAGTATGCGACAGCAATGATACCAATTAATTCAATACCAAGATCTGATACCGGTAATATTTCAGAGGATGCGACCAATGAATTATTAACTACATTTCAGACAAGATGCGATATGACAAAAGGTCAAGCTGACTTGTTCAAAAGAAACTGTGTACTTTTTACAAACAAGCATGACCTACCATCAAGCAATCTTACCAAGACCTACATCTTGGATCTGTTTGCTAAGTTGGATATCAAATCCCAAGCTAGTTTGATTAATCACAACAAAGGAGAGGATGTTAAATCTCCATTGGATACAATCATCGATAAGCTAGTAGGTCTGAAGACTAAGACCGGTAAGCAAAGAGATGGTTTGATTATGACAGCAAAAGAACTTGAAGAGTTCGAGGTCAGACTAAAGAACAGATTTGAGATTGCTGACAAAGGTAGAAAAGCAATTGATGATGCTGAGAAAGAGCAGAAAGTTGTAGACAAAACTGTTGAGGCTTTACTCTCTTAATCAAATGCACAAATTGAGGCACGATTAATTTCGTGTCTCTGCTTGTTCATTTGAACAACAACGACAATAACTAGAGGAGATATTAATTGTCACAAAAAAAAATATTAGAAAATAATCTAATACAAAGAACAGCTAAACTAGTTGAGGCACAAAATGATTTGAAAGATCTTAAATTCAAATTGAATGAGGCTAATACTAAACTAGTTGAAACTGAGGCTCTGCTGAAAAATGCAGAGTTTATAGTTGATCATGCCATAGAAAATTTCATGGTTAATCAGCTAGAACATCTGACTAATGACCAAGCAATTGATCTAGTCGCTAAGTATTTTGGTACAGAATATAAATCAAAGGCTGTATCAATTATGAATAAATTTATCAATCAATCTAAATAAGGAGTATCGTTATGCGAATACATGAAATGAGAACAGCAATTAAAAGCTGTATTATGAACAATTGGAAAGTTAGAGTTAATGGGGGCAGTAAGGATGATCTTGCTCATCCATATGCTGAAAGTGGTGTTGGTCAAGGTAAGACAACATCTGTCAGATCATTGGTTACTGATCCGGATCTGCTGTCTCTAGCTTACGAGTTGTTTAACTATGACAAAGACAGACTAGGTTTTATTAACTTTAGTTTGGCACAGTTAGACGTCAACGAATATGCCGGTTGGTTAGTACCGGCAAAGGATGGCGAAAGCATGAGAAGATTACGACCTATGTTTGTGCCTACTGAGGGATGTGGAATTATATTTGCTGACGAGGTGGCTCAAGCTACTTTGATGCATCACAACCTTTTTGGTCAAGCTGTGGATGAACATCGTGTTGGAGATTTTATTATTCCGGATGGATGGGTAATTGTTTCAGCCGGTAATCCTTTGTCTGCAAGAGCCGGATCTAATAAGTTGCCATCACAACTTGCTGACAGATTTTGTTTTCTTAATCTTGAGGTCAATACTGACGATGTTTTAAGTTACTATGCATCCAACAATGTTGATCACAGAATTACATCATGGATTAAGTTTGACGATCAGCATCTGCATAACTTTGATGTGTCAGCAACCGGTAATGCCACACCAAGATCTTGCCAACGTGCCGGTGTATTCCTAAACATGGGATTAGATCACAGCACATTAAGAGGCATGTTAAATGGTCAGATAGGCGAAACAGCATCAGCTAGTTTAATGGCTCACATAAAGCTATATGAAAAGCTACCGGATTTTGACAGCATTGTTAAAGATCCTAGCACTACACAAATACCGGAAGATCGTGGTGTTTTATTTGCTTTGTGTGGATCACTAGCTAGTAAGATGAACATGACAAACTGTGCAAGTATCCTAACTTATATCCAAAGGATACCGGAGCAAGAGTTCATGGCATTTATGCTTAAAGATGCAGTACTAAGAAACAAGACCTTGGTTACTCATCAAGCTATGAAACAAGTATTAGGATCTCAAGGTAACTTGAAAGACCTATTACTTTAAAACTTTATATCTGTGGTACTGCGTACCGGTAGTGCCACAGACAAAAACTTTACGTAAACTTTTATTGGAGATTTTAATGCAGAATTTAAAATTAGAAGATAAGTTCTCAAAGATTAGGATACAGCTACTATGGGATCGTGACGATAAAGGTCATGCTTTTTATGGTGCTGTCTTAGTCAAGATGAAGATTATCGAAAAGAACAGCATCAAGACATTTGCAACTGATGGCAGAGATATATTCTATAATAAAGAATATGCTGAGAGTTTAGATTTCGAGCCACTCAAAGGTGTTATTGTTCACGAGGTTGGTCACAGATTTCTTATGCACCATGTAAGACAGCAAGAACGTGATGCTGAGATTTGGAACATAGCATGTGATTTGTCAATGAACCAAGTTCTTGAGAGATCCGGTTTTGTTTTACCAAAAGGTGCTTTGTTTGATCCACAGTTTGATGGATGGATGGCTGAAAAGATTTATAATTTTATCTATCCACAGATCAAAGCTAAACAGCAACAGCAACAGCAACAAGGTCAAGATGGTCAAGGCGATCAAGGGGATCAATCAGATAATGGAGATCCAACTTGGTTACAGCCACAATCATGGGGCAACATCGAAGACAATGTTACTGAGGGCATGTCTCAAGCTGAGATCAGCGAAGAAGAGGCTGATGTCAAAGAGGAGATATTCCAAGCTGTCAGACAAGCTAAAGAACGTGGAACATTACCGGCAGAGGTCAAGCAAATGGTCAAGGTTATGAAACGTGCTGAGATCAATTGGGAAGACGTTGTTGAAAGACATCTTGAGGGCGATGTTCCTCATAATTTTAGCTATCGTAGGATACATAAAAAGTTCTACTACACTCACGAAATGATCGCTCCAACACTTGAGCATATTGGTGTTGGTCATGTCGTTGTGGCTGTGGATAGTTCCGGCTCTGTATCTAATAAAGAATTGCAGTATTTTCTTGGTGGTCTCAATGCTATGGCATTAGAACTTAAACCTAAGTCTGTAACTGTAATTACATGCGACAGCAAAATACAGAATGTTATCAAGTATGATCAAGGCGATGAAATAAAAATGATATCTGCTGATGGTCGTGGTGGTACATGTGTTATGCCGGTGTTCAACTACATCAAAGAAAACGATCTTGAGGTAGACAGCTTTATTTATTTTACTGACATGGGCATATATGATTTTCCTACAGAGGAACAGCCATATCCGGTTCTGTGGGTAAGCACAGACCTACGTGCTGATAATGCACCTATTGGTCAAACAACCTATCTAAAAGTGGCTTAATGCTACTTTTGGATAAAAAAAAGGCTCTAGGAACGTCACACAGAGGCGAAACGATATGTCTGTGTGTGATTGTACCTAGGGATTTTAACGATGCTGATATAGGAATGTGTGTTCCTACTGACGATTGCGAAAGCATGAAATCAGCCAACTACTATCATTATATGGAGTATTTTATGATACATAATTTTGGAAAAAAACAAGATCCTAAATCTCAAGAGTTTAAGGATCAAATAGTCTTAAAGCATTATCTCAACTTTTTAAACGAGGGATACAAAGCATTTGGATTAAACGAAAACCAAAAAGCTAGTCTAGTAAAAGCCGGATCTAATTACTCATATCATGCAGACGATTTATCTGCTGAAGAAAAAGATTTTGTTTTTATGTTTACCAAGCACAAAGATCATTTTGGCAATCATGGTTTAGACAGCATTTACAATTGTAGTGCTTGGATCAAGCAACACAGAAAGGCTCGTAAAGATAAGTCTGCCATTTACAGCAATAAGATTGATGGCAAAAAAGTGTTTCGTAAAGAACGT
>Ga0209348_1001471_pt1 | contig 11427 bp, 16 predicted proteins | sample ETNvirenome_2_30_FD_184065 | JGI IMG/M metagenome (GOLD analysis project Ga0209348, IMG submission 184065) | Marine viral communities from the Pacific Ocean - ETNP_2_30 (SPAdes) (version 2) | ecosystem: Environmental > Aquatic > Marine > Oceanic | place: Pacific Ocean | collected 2013-06-22 | reverse complement strand
TTATCAAATGAATTGATTGATGAAATGAACAAACAATGTAATGCAGTAATAAATAATGTTAACAACATCAAGACAACAACAGCATGGACTTGGGCACATTGTCAACCAAATGAAAGAGAAGGATTACGACAATACATATTAGCCACAATGGTTCCACCAAAAGATTTAACAGAGGAAAAAACGAAAAACTAAAATTGATATCGTAGAGTTTTCATTCCCAAAACTACTTGGGTTTAATTTTTGCGGAATATGAGTGAGAGGTTTGGATGAGCGACCAAACGAAAGTTCTGATGAGAGAGTGTTCATCAGTCACGACGATAAGTTCCGAAGGGAACTTTAGTGATTTACTAAAAAGTCATCAGAAGATACCCTAACAGAAATGACAGATAATTGCACTATAAGTTAGGCTGGGTTGTAGACCCAAAGATGTAGTGTAATACCAAGCAATACTTGATTTGTTCGGTTGATATAGCAATCGGACAGGTCGGTTTGAAAAAAATGACGGAATAGTGTGCCCGTCTTATATTTATATTAAAGGTGGGAGAAAAATTATGAAATGTTTAAAATGTAAAAGAACTTGGACAAGAACCAAGTGGTATGAATTTATTAGCTTTCTATCTAAATGTAAAGTTTGTGGTAGTAGGTGGATATTGAGGTATTAGTATGGAGAACTCAAAATATTTTTATATATGGATTGGATTGTCCGCATTACTTATTGCAGGTAGTGCTGCGGCATTCTCAGTCTATGGATTAGCAAAACTTTTTAGTGGTGCTTTCTTATCAGTTGTTGTAATGGCAGGTTCATTAGAATTAGGTAAGTTAGTTACGGCATCTTTTTTATATCGTTATTGGAATATGATTAATTGGTTCCAAAAAGTTTATATGACGATAGCAACTATTGTATTGGTATTCATTACATCAGCAGGTATCTTTGGTTATCTAAGTAATGCATATCAAGGAGCAACATTAGAGTTTGAAAAACAATCCACAGAACTTATTGCGGTAGAAGAACGAATAGAACAATTAGAAGAAGATAAGGAATTTTTAAAAGAAGAATTATCAGTTGCTATATCAGAACTTCCGGATAACTATATTACTGCAAAAAGAAATTTAAGGGAACAATATAATCCACAAATCGTTAGAGTTAATGAAGAGATATTGGATTACAAAAAGACAAGAGCAGATTTAGAAATACAATTAGTATCAACCGGTGTAGATGTTGGCCCAGCAATTTATTTAGCGAGAACATTCGGTACAGACATTGATACCGTAGTAAAGTTCTTTATCTTTATCCTTATCTTTGTGTTTGACCCATTAGCAGTTATGTTAGTTATAGCATACAATCAAGCACTAATAGATAGAAATAAACTAACTCAGGATGACGGGAGCGCCAACAAAAAAGATGCTTCGCAACACGAGAATTGGAAAGATATATATTCACAAGATACTTTGATTGAAGAAGACACTGAACGAATGGATATCATCGGTCAAAACGGAAACGACGGATTACATTATGATATAGAAGAACCAGATGTAGAACCACGAGAGGAAAATGACCCAGGTCCAAAAATAGAGATACAACCTTCAGCAAGAGGTGGAGTAAGAATTTTATGATAGGATACTTAATAAAAACAATCACAAACATACAAGAGGAGAATACAATGAGTAAGAAATTTGAATACAAGTCAAAACTATTTAGAAAAGTACATCAACTTCAAAAACGATTGTATCGAACGGAACAAAATCCTGGACACTCAGAAGATAAAGTGTGGTTTAGAGAGATGAGAATTAAGAAGTTAATTAATAAAATTAAAGAAAAATAAAAAAATACTTGACAAACGACAATTAATGTTGTATATTAAGGGTATATGAAAATGGATATTAGAGATATAATAAAACGATTAGAAGAAATAGAAACCGAAGCTCGTGATGAAAGAGAGTATGGATTAGAGGATTCTATCGGTAGACTGATTGAAGATATTATTGAAGATGACTTGGAACAAGAAAGAGAGTTCCGAAAAGAAATATCCAGATACATAGATGATAAAATTGAAAACGAGATTGTCGCAAGAGCAATAAAGAACGGGACAATCGCAAAAGCGTAGGAGTTATATGAGTAAATTCGAAGATAATGGTGGTTATTACATTGACGGAGTTCCTTATATGGATTGTAAGTATACTGGTATTCCAGTTAAAAATGTAAGTGAAGACGCCACATATGTCATTAGTGATAAAGCACTAAGTTCAAGAATGTATAAAATGTTTCCAGAGGATTTTGATAATAAGTCCACAACATACAAACCAACAGGTAGACCTGCTGGTTGGCATTTTATGAATGAGTTCGTTGATAAAGACGGAAATGTATTTCACAAAGGTAAAGAACAACCTAAGTTAAAAGGAACTTTACCACCAACAAAAGTAAAGCCAAAAAAGAAAGTGAAGAGAAAAACCAAAGATGAAATATTGGTTGCTCGTCATAAAGAGAAGTTGGCAGCTAATAGACAACTGAAAAAAGATTTAGAAAAACAAAAAAAATTCTTAATGGGAGATGTAGAAAAATGATGAAGAAAAGGTTACAAATCGGTAAATTATTAAAAGGGGATAAACGATTAGAAGGAGAAACTTTCGTTGAATATAAAGAAAGACTTAAATTAGAAAAGTCTTTATTAAACGATTATGGTAAAGGTGTTTACATCTCACCAGAACAACATCAACAAGATGTTGCTAAAAAAAGACTTGACAAATAAAAATAAAAAGGTTATATTATAATTATGAATTTAGGTTATGCATGCATCAATATGAAATTGTCTTATCCAAAAAAGTATGGATTAGACCAACATAGAATCACAATGAACAGAAGTATGATAAAACGAACCTTTGATGAAAAGGGTTTGGACTATACATCTGAATTGGTTATGAAAAATGTTGCCGACTTACATTCCATTATACAATGGAACGAGGACAATGGTATCAAGTTCTTTCGTATGTCATCAGAAACATTTCCTTGGGCTTCTGAGTATTATCAAGATTGGCAGAAGTTTCCAAACATTAGATTTATTCACGCAATGTTATCTGATTGTGGACAACTCGCAACTCAGTATGGACACAGACTTACAGCTCACCCAGGCCCTTTCAATGTATTGGTATCACCAAACGAAGATGTAGTTCAGAACACAATCACAGATTTGACTATCCACGCAGACATTATGGACTTTATGGGTTTATCAAGAACACCATACAACAAACTAAATATACATTGTAATGGTGTGTATGGAGATAAGGAATCAGCGTTAGATAGATTTTGTAAAAACTTTGAACGACTACCTATGTCAGTTCAATCAAGACTTACCGTCGAGAACGACGACAAAGCAACAATGTATTCAGTAAAGGAGTTATATGATGGAATATACAAACGAATTGGTATACCTATTGTGTTTGACTATCATCACCACAGATTTTGCACTGGCGGTCTATCGGAACAAGAAGCGTTAGAACTGGCCATATCAACTTGGCCAGATGATATTGTGCCGGTGGTTCACTATTCAGAATCTCGTTCCAAAGAACAATTAGATGAAAAGATAAGACCACAAGCACACTCAGATTTAATTAAACAATTACCAAATACCTATGGACACAATGTGGATATTATGGTAGAAGCAAAACACAAAGAATTAGCAATAGAGGGATTTATAAAATGAACGGATTAGAATTATTAGGACTAGCCGCATTTGGAGTGTGGTTATGTTGGGTTATATTGAAAGAGAATATTAAATTATGAATGGTTGGATAATACATAAAAAAGCATTAGGTGAGAACCACGAAGTTAAAAGACTTGTTGAAGAATTTGAAAAACGAGATGTTAAAGTTCGTGTGGTTAATCCACAAGATGTAGATATATTCGTAGATAGAGATGATAGAAAATCTATTATCGTTGATGGTATTCCAAGAAAATTACCTGACTTTGTATTACCAAGAACAGGAAGTGGAACAACCTACTTTATCAAGGCAATCATCAGACATTTAGAAAGGTTGGGTGTTGTGTTGATAAATGGTAGTGAATCTATTGACGCCGTTAAAGACAAGTTATATTCACAACAAATATTAGGACAATCAAATCTACCCGTTCCTAAAACTATGTTGGTAAAGCATCCTATTAATGTAAAGTTAGTAGAGGATAATATCAAGTATCCTATGATAGTAAAAACTTTAAGTGGTAGTTATGGTAGTGGTGTTTTTATGGTTGAAGATAGAAAACAATTTAGACAACTGATGAAAATGGCAGAACTATCAAATGCCAGATATAACATTATTATTCAAGAGTGTGTTGAAGATTCACTCGGTAGAGATTTAAGAGTATTGGTTGTCAATGGTAAAGTAGTTGGTTGTATGATGAGACAATCCATTGACGGAGATTTTAGAGCCAATATCACACGAGGTGGAGAAGCAATCCCTTATCAGATTGATGAGGACATTGAGTGGATTGGTGGTGAGTGTGCAAGACTATTAGATTTAGATATAGCAGGTGTAGACTTGTTATTTGATAATGGTAAGTATGTAATTTGTGAGGTAAATTCCGCACCAGGTTTTCAAGGTATGGAAAAATATACTAAGATAAATGTAGCCGAACAAATGGTTGATTTCATAGTAAAGAAAGTAGGTAGAGATGTATAATTATTCTGAAAAACACAATATACTATTTGTTCATATTCCTAAAAACGCAGGAACTTCTATTCTTGATTGTTTAGAAATAGAGGACGCACAACATTACCCATTGTCAGTATTACAAGGTTATATGGATAAAAAAACTTTTGATAACGCAATCAAGATTGCAGTCGTTAGAAATCCTTGGGAAAGAATGGTAAGTTATTATCGTTATAGACAATTAAAAAATCAAGACCCAAAAAACTTTCCATTTTCTTTTTGGTTGAGAAGTGGTTCTATTCAATACAATATGGGAAACTTTGATATGATGCCACAATGTAAGTGGTTAAACAAGATTGATTCTTTTGATATGCCTAAATGTGTTGATTATGTTTTTAATTACGATTTACTTGAATCCCAATGGAAAGAATTTTGTGAGATTGAAAAGATAAATGCTAAACCACTAAAAACATTAAACACAACAGGTTCATATGATTTAGAATCATATTACCAAATGATTGATGATGTAATATTAGTAGGACATTATTTTAGAACAGATGTTCAAAACTTTGATTTTGAGTTTGGTGTAAAGTCAGACTTTCCTTTATTAAAAGGACCAGAAGAAATAAGCAAAAAAATAAATAAACGATAATTATTATAAAGGCGGAAACTATGAAAAAACACTTTATTATATTTTTAACAATTTTTATGATATTCAATGGATTAGTTTGGGATAAACTATTCAAAGGGTATCGTGAATTTTGGATGCAAACTATTGATAGTCTTGAAGACGATAGAGTTAGACTACAATTAAGAATTGATGAATTAGAAAATGGTGTCAAGTTAGACGGACTTGATGTTGTGGTTACAATGTATCATCCAGTCAGACATCAGACTGACGGAACACCAGACATATTAGCAGACGGAACAAAGATTACAATACACAAAGCATCGGAATATAATTATGTTGCGGTTAGTCGTAATCTATTGAAACGATGGGGTGGTTGGTTAGACTTCGGAGATTTTATTGTTCTGAGTGGAACAAGTGGTAAAGACGGAGTATATCAAGTCAAAGACACAATGAATAAAAGATTTGTAAATCGTATTGATATATTAGAATCACCAGGTGTAAAACCATATAAGTTTACAGATGCTAAAATCAAGAAAGCAAATTTAAATGAGGACATAAAATTTATTACAAATTAAAAAAAGTTCTTGACAACGGAACAAAAATGTTGTATATTAGTAGAAAAAAATATGAGGTTATATGAGTTATAGTTTTGAACAATTTTCAGATGATAAAGATTTTGATTTTGAAAAACACAAACAAGAGTTCATAGATAATATGGATATGTTAAAGACTATGTCAGTCCAAGAACAAACTCTATATAAAAAGTGGCAAGAGTTTAACAAGAGTGAAAAACTTCGTTCAAAGGCAGACAAGTTAGATAAAGTCCAACAACAGATGTGGACACCAACAGATATCTATGATAAAGAAAAAACTATTCAAGAAATTCAAGACTTAGAACCAATCGTAGAATATACAGACGACAATGAAACTTGGACTTTATTAAGACAAGGTATTTCATCTATGGAGTTTGTTGCAAATCCTGGCCGTAATATAAAGTTTTTTGTAAAAGATAAAATAACTAATAAATACTTAGGTGTTATTTGTATGGGTAGTGATGTAGTATCGATTAAAGTTAGAGATGAGTTTCTTGGTTGGACGAAAGAAAACAAACTTGATGATGCAAAACTACAACACACTGCAATCGGAACTTCAATCATCGCAACACAACCATTGGGATATAATTTCTTAGGTGGTAAATTAGTATCAGCTTTAGTAACTTGTTCTACCATTAGAAATAAATGGAAAGAGAATTATAATCAAACATTAGCTGGTATCACAACAACTGCTCTCTATGGTATTCACTCTCAATACAATGGAATACCACATTGGAAAACTCTCGGAGAAACTGCAGGACAAATCAATTTAAAACCAGACGATAGTATTTATTTAGTTTGGAATCAATGGTTGAAAGAAAATCATCCAGAAGAACATCACAAAGCTGTAAACGCTACAGGTCCAAAAAACAATGTAATCAATAGAATATTTAAACATCTTGGTATGAAAGCAAAAGATTATCAACACGGATTTAAAAGAGGTGTTTACTTTGCAGACATTTATGAAAATGGAAAAGAATTTTTTAGAAGTAATATAGAAGAAAAAGATTTGGTAATGAAAGAAAAATATCAATTAGATTATGATAGAATAATTAGTTGGTGGAAACCAAAAGCTATTAGAAGGTATGAAAAATTACATTCTGAAAATAGATTAAAATCAGAACAACTTTTCTACTCGGACATTATGGATATGTCTTGGGAAGAAACAAAAGAAAAATACTTAGGAGAAGTAGGTAGATGACATTAACAGAACAACAAATAACAGATAATTACAAAGAATTAAGAAAGATTATCAACGATACATTTAGTGATTTAAGATTAGATAAATTAAATCATATGTATGACGACTTAGAAGACAGAATGGTAGTAGCACCAGCGAGTTCAGTAGAACACTATCACAATTCAAAAGTCGGTGGATATGTAGAACACATATTACACGTTGTGAAATTTGCACAACAAATTAAAAAACTATGGGAAGACGCAGGAGCTACGATTGACTTCACGGACGAAGAATTAATATTTTCAGCTCTACACCACGACTTAGGTAAAGTTGGTGATGAACTTGGAAACGAATTCTACACACCAAACGAATCTGAGTGGCATATAAAAAACCAAGGTAGGATATATAATGTAAATCCTGATATAGAACATATGGACGTTACAGATAGAAGTTTCTTTTTATTACAAGAGTATGGAATTAAATATTCTAAACAAGAGTTCTATGGTATTAGATTGGCAGACGGAATGTATGTTGATTACAACAAACCATATTTGATGACTTCAATTCCAACATCTATGTTGAGAACACACTTACCAATCATCATACACCAAGCTGATATGATGGCTACATATTACGAAAGAGATATGTGGAAAACAGGTAATAAAAAAGAAGCTAAGAAAGTAGAACAATCAGTAAACAAAATTAAGAAAGCAGTTGATAACGAAGTAAAAGAAAAGTTCAATACCAAATCATCAGATGCTAAGGACATATTCAATGAACTATTTGGGGAGGCTAAAAAATGATAGGATATATATTACTCAGTATAATCATCATCACATTAGGTTGGACTACATTTAATCTAACGAGAAAAGTAGAAAGACTTGAAACTTGGATTGAGGATTATGCACAAAGAATACAAGATACACAACAAGTATTAAAAGAGATTGATAGTAAAGGAACATTTGAAGCTGATGATGAAATCGGTGTAATCTTTACATCAATCAAAGAAGCAGTAGACGAGTTAAACGAAATAACAGAACAGGAGTTATAAATGATTGAAAGAAACTATGACGAAAAGCATCCACTAAAAATTGCATTAGAAAACTATCTTGATAGTAAGGTAAGTTACAATACATTTAAAAACATAATGCCAAAGGTAGAACATAAGATGAATTTAAAATGGATTACTTCTGGTATGAGCACCTTATATGATTATCTATTTTTTTCAGATGAAGGACTAAGATTCGTTGCTGAAACTTCTAAAGAATTGGAGGTTAAATAATGCCAAGAAAAGCTAAAAAGGGTTCACCAAGATATTACTTCCACCAAGGAACAGAAGATGCAATCATAAGACATAATAAAGAAACTCGTCCACATATGAGAGAACGAATTTACAACGAACATATTAGAGTTCCCTTTGAAAAATTGGCTGAAAATATAATTCATACATTTAAGTTTTATTACTTTGATGTTCCAAGTGCTGATGTTATTCACGAGGTTGTAAGTTTCTTATATATGAATATGCATAAGTTTACTGAGGGTAAAGGAAAAGCATTTAGTTATTTTAGTATTGTTGCTAAAAATTATCTTATCTTACACAACAACAACAATTATAAAAAACTTAAACAAACTGATGATGAATCCGTAACTGATTACAAAAGAGATGCACTTTGGGAAACCAAAAGAGCAGATATCTTAGAGGGTAAAAAAGAGTATATGGATTTATTCGTAGAGTATTGGTCCAACAACTTGACTACCGTGTTTAAAAGAAAACAAGATATAGATGTTGCTAATTCAGTATTGTATTTAATGGAACAAAGAGAAAATATTGAAAACTTTAATAAGAAAGCTTTATATATTTTAATTAGAGAAATGACAGGTAGTAATACTCAACATATTACTCGTGTGATAAATGTTCTGAAAAAACATCACGCAAATTTACAAAAAAATTATTTAGCTACTGGCTCTATTGAAACTAAATGGACAGGTAGTTGGGATAATCTATAACATAACAACGGGCGATATTTCTACCGCCCGTTAATTCCACCTTTATTTGTTAAGTAATCCGAGTATCACTATAAGTGATATAAATCCAGCAAATCCACTTTCACCAAATAGATTTACAAGACTAATCAAATTACCAACAATATCCATACCTAAGAATCCCCCTACAAATATTAATTGAACGAGAACACCTAAGCCGACTATGTGAAGTAGTAAGTCTTTAATTCCAGTTACACCTTCCATAATCATTGCGATTGTGTTTTTCATTTTAGTTTCCCCCTTTAAATGAACAAAAATCGGATTTTACCCGACTTCGTATAATAATTATAAGATATATTTGAAAAAATCAACGAGTATATAAATATATATTCCTATTTTTTGACATCTCTATATTTATTGTTAGGTAAATTTTATGGCAAATGACTACGAAATATTCGAGGGGAAATCCCTATCTGATGTCTTCAAGGACATTTATGATAATTCCAAAACCAATAAGCAACAATTAGAAGTATTGATGAAAGAGGTGGTTGGGTTTATCAAGGACGGAGATACAGCTATTCAGATTATCCCTATGTTGAAAGAGTATTTAGAAATCAATGTCAAGAACGACGAACAATTAGTAAAATTAGCTACGGTCGTTCAAAGAATTATAGCATCAGAAAAAAGAGTATCTGATAGTGGAGATGAGTTTGGTTTAACAGAAGCAGAAAAAAGCCAACTTATGGATGCAATAGAATCAGATGTTCAAGAGTTACAAATCAAAAAAGACGAAATAGAAAGTTCTATCACTAAGGAAAACTAATGCCCTACTTTGATGAGGCTCCAGCGAAGTTTGGAGAAACAAAAGAAAAAAACACAGTTGTTTTAGAGGATAACACAACAGAAAATAGAAATGTTGATGAAAGATTGTTGCGTCTAAAAATGAAACAATTAGTTCAGAAAGAATTTTTTCATCAATTAGAACCAGTTGAAGTAATAGAGATTGAAGAAGAACGAAACGGAAATAAGTTCGGAAACATTATTGGTAGATACATTTATTCTGAATATAATATACCAAAAGGAGATGCGAGAAGTAATGGTAGTTTCAAACCTATAAATTCTAATATATTACAAATGCCTTTACCTGGTGAAATTGTAGTCGGATTGGAATTTAACGACGAAAGATATTATTTTTCTGCATTGAATCCGAGCACTGAAATTATCAACAATGATAAACAAACTATTAACCAAAGTGTTTCAGATGAAGAAAACAATACAACACCAGTTGAAGAACAAACAGATTTTGAAAATATTTCTAATAATAAGAGAGGAAAACGTAATGAGTTCAGGCCAGGTGATACTCTAATTCAAGGTAGACATAATAATTACATACATTTATCAAGTAGACAATTTGGTAAAGGTGGACCAGACTCAGGTAATATTCTGATTGGTGCTTTAAATAATGATAAAGGTGGTAGTGAAATTCAATTAATTTCATCTGGTTCAAATTCTTATCCTTTGGCTGTTGACCTTGCTGGTTTATCTATGAATAAATCAAAAAATGGTAGAAGTGTATTATCTAATAGAGACCAATTCGTAGCTAATAGATTTTCAGAACCTTCTATATTTATGAATTCTGATAGAATAGTTTTGCACGCAAGGTCTGAGGATATAGCTATTTTTGCAACAAAGGGTAATGTTCACATCAAAGGAACAAAAGTTCAAATAAGAAATTCACGACAAGTTAGTTTAAGTGCAAATGAAGTTGTTAATGAAACTAAAAAATTATATCGTTTAAAAGAAGATTTGGCTTCTGGTAATGTTCTATTGTTACCTGAGGGTGTTGTTGAACGAGGTAGAACACTTGCAGAAAAACACCAAGAAAATATTCTACATTATATTGACCAACTAAATAGTTTAATCCCAGCGGTTATTCCAGGAACAAAAGGAGTTGTAAACCCTGCTTGGTTTAAAAATATTAGAGACAAAATCAGAAATGCTAAAAAAAGATTAAGACAAAATAAGTTAATTATTAGTTTAAAGTGGTTAGACTTTGATACTTTAAAAACATATACCATTGATGAGTTGAGAGAAGCTTGGAGTCCAGTTCCAGGTATGTCAGAAGTTATTGGTAAGTTAAGTAATCTAAAATCACTCGTTGAAGAAGTGAATAAATTAAAAGAAGATTACGCAGTTGCAAAAGCAGAATTTGAACAATTTAAGGCTATAGCACAAAATCCGGCAGATTATTTTGAAAATTTAATTATAGCTAAAGTTGAAACATTGACTTTTGATGATTTTGTTGAAATAAACGCCACGATTGATGAGTTCGAAGATGCAGGTGGAGATTTGGGTCAAGTAGAAGGTGGTCAAGAATTAAGAGATGAAAGCAAAGAACT
>Ga0209348_1001470_pt1 | contig 11431 bp, 12 predicted proteins | sample ETNvirenome_2_30_FD_184065 | JGI IMG/M metagenome (GOLD analysis project Ga0209348, IMG submission 184065) | Marine viral communities from the Pacific Ocean - ETNP_2_30 (SPAdes) (version 2) | ecosystem: Environmental > Aquatic > Marine > Oceanic | place: Pacific Ocean | collected 2013-06-22 | reverse complement strand
GCCCCCTCCAGACGCGGCACTCCAGGCGCTTGCCACGGTTCCGCTGGTGCAGAGTGCTGCGCGCGAGACGCTCTCCGTGCTCGAGTCGCGCGGTCCTGGGAAGCCCGATTTCGAGGCGTGCATTGCGTTCCTGAGGGAGCTTGTTGCGCTCCTCGAGGACCTACGCGCCGGAGAATCCGGCGCCGTGGTGCCGCGCAGCGCGTCGGTGTGCCGCGGGCTGCTTGCGAAAACACTGGCAGAACAGAAAGAGGACCGGCTTGCCCTGGAGTATCGCACCACGGGCCGCCAGAACGATCCGACCGAGCTTATTACCCAGCTGGTTGATGCTGTGCAGACGTGTTTTCGCAACAATAAGTCGGTGCTCGAAGTCTCCGAGTCGACGCCCGACTTTCTTGTTGCCCGTGACAACGAGACGGCCGCCCGCCTCGCCGCGTTGTTCATAGAGGCGCTTGATCAGCTGAGCCCGCTGAAGAAACACTTTGCGACTTTTATGGTGAAGAAGCTGACGAACATTGATCAAGACCGGTACGTTCCGATCGACTTGTACGACCTCACCGTGCAGCCGCCGCGCACCGGCCCCACTGCGCTGACCGACTGTGTGCGGGACTACTTTTCCGATGACACGTTTGAGCTCACGGTTGGCACCAAAGAATTCACCGGCACGTCCCGTTTTCTCATCTGGATGCCGTCCCCCGTGCTCTTTGTGCGGATCGGGCGCGACCTGAACCCCCGTGCCCGTGTCGCCTTTGGGCTCGAGGACCGCCTCGACCTGGGGCCGTATGTTCTTCCCGCCCAGGTGGGCGCGACCACCGCGACCTACACGCTGTACGCCGTGGTCCTGCGGTTTGGCGCGAGCGCCACGGCCGGCCACGTCACCGCCGTGTGCCGGACCGCGACCGGGTGGAAGCTTTTTGACGACCGGTCGGTGCGGCCGTTTGACAACAGCGATTCCGGAGACCGCCAGATCCTGTCAGACCACGCGTTTGGCTTGCTGTACCAACGGAACGACACGCTGGGTTCCCCGGCGTGGCCGTAGTCGACCCTACAGCGTGGCGGGCAGCGCGTACACTGCGGTAACAACTGCTGCGACGACGCGGACCGCCGTGTCGCGGCTGCCGACCGCCAGGATAAACACCTGTGCCACGAGGCCTGCGACTCTGATGCCGCGCCGGACCACGTCAATCCCACGCCCCGCCGCCACAAACCCGATGAGGACCACGGCTGCGACGCTCATCAGGAACGAGACGATAAAAATTCCGGTGCCCGTGTCCGTGTCGCCGGTGTCCGTGTCGCCGGTGTCTGTGTCGCCGGTGCCGGTGCCGGTCCCCGCGACCGTGTCCACGGCCCCGGCGACAAACTGAAAGGTGACTGCCTCTGCGAGGAGCAGGTACGCATCGATCGAGCCGAGGACGCGGCTTGGGACGTGGAACGCGTCTGGATCGGAGACTGCCGAGGTTCCTCCCCGCCGCGGCACCCTGCTCGGGTCCCATTTTGGCCCCGACGCGGACACCGCGCCGGGCGGCCCGAGGAGGAGGACGAGGCCGATGAGCGGGAGCGTCGCCCCCGCCGCGGCAAGGTACGAGACAGAGTCGGCACCGACGCCTGTGCCGATGGCCGCCGCCGCAGCAGCCGAGCTTGCGACGCGGAGCGCCCATGCCTTTCGCGTGTAGACGCACGAGAGCAGAAAGAGGGCCGCCGACACTGCCACGAGCGCAATCATGGCGGTGCGGAGATCGGACGGCTCTGCGACGACAACGAGCGACGTCGCAGAGGAGATGGCGGCGAGGGGCGGCAGTCTGCGGAGGGGCCTCCATGCCGGGCCGGGTTCCGCCCCCATAGGTAGGAGAGAGCCAGCGCCTGAAGCGGGTCGCCGGTACTCACTTCATCCGCCCGCTCCGAATCCGCTTATAGCCCTCCCGGGGGCCTGTAGTAAAAGGAGGAGTGGGAAAAGGAAAATCCCCCGCTCGCCCGCAAAATTTTCTGGGGAGGCGCAGAGTGCGTATAAGGAGCGTACTGCAGCGTCGGATGGAGTGGGGCGGGATGGCGGGGGCACCCCGGGCGGTCTCTGGGGGCGCTGTGTATGACCACACTGCGCCCCGCGGGGGTGGGGGTTTTCCGGGGCACCCCCCCCTCCGGCCCGGGCGGCTCTTTGTGCACACGGCCGCGGGGCCCGACGGTGAACCAGAACCCAAGAGACAAACAACTGACAGCTATTGGGCTACATATTTTGACGATGTGGACGCGGCACCGGCACCGGCACCGGCACCGGAACCGGCACCGGAACCGGAACCGGAACCGGAACCGGAACCGGAACCGGAACCGGAACCGGGACCGGAACCGGAACCGGAACCGGCACCTGCACCGGCACCTGCATCTGCACCATGGGTACCCAATCTTGACGACCTACTTGACTCCGGTGCCGGGTCCGCACCGATACCGGCACCGGACCCTGCACCGGCACCGGACCCTGCACCGGCACCGGTAGAGGATGTTGTTGCCGACCTACTTGACTTCGGTGCCGGGTCCGCACCGGCACCGGTAGAGGATGTTGTTGCCGACCTACTTGACTTCGGTGCCGGGTCCGCACCGGCACCGGACCCTGCCGAGCGATCGAAGCCGCGCCGGGAACTGTATGAGGAAACTCTTGACTCTATCATGAAGCAGCTTCCAAGCATGATAACAAACGGAAAAAAAGGAAACATTTTTGCGGGTACAAAAGGAAAAGTGCTCAAACTCAAACTGTTGAATGAACTGAATCGACAATTCGAGTATCTTGTTTCCAAAAACCTGTATCTGAAAGACATGACGCTTGCAAGGCTACGCGAAAACCCAATCGGCACCATGACATGGGATTTTGGAAGCACCAACCCGGTGTACTATCGCGTCTTTGAAAAAGAAAGTAATATTTCATCGGTCAACTCACGTGGGCAGTATGCGAACCCTGCTATTCAGACCGTCTACGCGTTTGCAATTACAGCCATGCTGATCAGCTCAAACAATACCCCGCTCAAACGACATGCAAGATATGTGGCAGGAATTGGGCCCACTCCATATGAACCGATAAGAAGCTATGCACGTCCCGACACGTCTGTCGCGAGCGCCGGTTCCGGCACCACCCTCCTCCAACGTGCCGCATATGCAATGTTTAGCAAAGAGAACATATCCGGGGAGTGGAACAAGCTTGTCAAGGAAAAACTGAGTGATACGAAGCTGCTGATATATTTGAATATCGGCGAAGTGGATCCTGTCGAATTGGTATACCGTACTGACGCCACCGGTGCCGGCACCGGTGCCGCGGGACCGGGTTTCTCTTTGTCTTCACGTGATGCCGATCCCGCGGCACCGGCACCGACTCCATCCTCTGACTCAAATGCATCACCCGAGGATGCCAGTTGGCTTGATGAGTTTTTAAGGAATTCATCGTCTTAAAACGTAATCCGGACCCGGCACCCGCCCCCGCCCCCGCCACTCCCGCGGCGTGGGCTGCGAAGCGCCTTGGTGCCCGCCCTCTTGTACGCTTCTTAGTGGGTCTCCTGACTGAAGTCGAGGTCGTCGACATTCGCCGTGGGCCGCTTCGGCGGCGTGAATCGGTTGTTCAGCCGGCGCCGGCGCCGTGTTTAAACATACCTTGCCATCACCAGGCCTTGATCATCCTCTTGACGCTCTCCCCCGCGCTCGCAAAGAGGCACTCGGACGCGGGATCAAGACTTGCCACCACGAACGGCCCAATGGGTACGACTGTGCCGAAAGCGGTCCGCAGCGGGAAGAGGTGCGCCATACCAACCCTCTTCAGACCAACGGCGTCGTCACTCTTCACGAGGACCGTGCCCGCGGGCACCGAGGCGGACGGGTTGGGGTGCACGAGCTCGCCGTAACGGCCGTACCGCTCACGAAAGAGGCGGAAGGGGTCGGTGGTCACACACTCCGTCGAGGTGCCGTCGGCGTCGACGCACACAACCGTGATCGGGCCCTGCGTCTCGTCCTCGTGCTCGTCCTCGACCTCGTCCTCGTGCTCGTCCTCGTGCTCGTCCTCGTGCTCGTCCTCGACCTCGTCCTCGACCTCGTCCTCGCGTGCCGGGGCGCGCGCCTCGGGGGACGCGGCCTCGTCTTGTTCGCGGAGCATGGCGTCGGTGCGCGGGGGGGAGTAGTGTCCGGCGCGCGCAGTCTGGCCAACCGTCTCGGTCTTCGGCTCGACACCCATCTTCATCCTCGACGACTCCATCGCGCTCTTCTCCTTCTTCAGCGCGGTCTTCTCCTTCTTCAGCGATTTGTCCATGGTCGGGTCTGACGAGGCGCCTGGTTGTGCGGTCCAGTTCTGGGTCGGGGCCGGACGGGGGAAGGGGGGCAGAAACTTTAATTGTCGAGAAATTTATTCTGACCGGCGCGCCCGATGACCGCCGACGGGGGCATGCACTGCAGGTCCGCGGTACCGGCCCACCCTACTTTCGCTGGAGAGAAACGTCGCGGTCCCAGCCCCCGTTCCGCCGGCCCCCCTTTCGGCCCTCCTTCCGGCCCCCGTTCCGGCGGCCCCCGTTCCGCCGGGGGGGCTGCGTCCCGTGCCCAGGCCGGCGGGGCCCGGGCTCCCGCCGGAGGGTGCGCTTCACCGGGGCGCCAGTGGGGTGCGTGAGTGTCTTGCCTGCCATCCTTCTTGTGTGCTCGATCGGTCCGCGGTTCTGCGCCCGTTCCGAACAGAACGTCCTTAAATAGGGTCGATCTGAAACCTTTTTTTTGAGATTTTATTTTTTCACGGGAACACCGTGTGGAAAGCCGCCTGGCGCACCGCCTCCAGCAGCTCGTCGGCCGTCCCCGCCGAATCCGTAAGGACAAGGTCCCACAACCCGTCCATTGGATCTCGCGGATTACAAGAACCGCCGTACTCGCACGGCTCGGGCTTCTCCATGATCGGGGCAATCCCGACAAGCGCCCGGAATGTCGGGGGCGTATCCGTGAACAGCTCCCGTAGGCCCGTCTCCAGATTGGCATACGTGTCGTAATCATTCAGATACGCCATCGGCCCCGGGCGCTTTCGGCTGTACACGACGAATGTTCTCGGCGGCAACACCGCACCGACAAACTTGTAGATATCCTCCTGCGACGCGATCACAAACTCCTTTGTTGGTCCTCCCAGCACAGTGGTGTTCAGCTCCATCATCTGCACATAAATGCGGTTCGCCGGCGATGGCTCCTGCGCACGCAGCTCCTTCACCAGTGCCGACAGGTCGCCGTAGACGCCGTGCAGCTGTCTCCCCCCAAAATTGCCGTCATCAGTAAAACCCACAAAGATCGGCTCCACCATCGTACCTGGATTGGTCCGCGGTTCTGCGGTCCAGTTCGTTCCACGGGCGGGGTGGATGTGGACACGGCAGAATAAAAAAATCCGATATATTTTTTATACCACCCACTCGGCTTTGGATGTATCAGTGTCCCTCGAGATACTCGACCTCGAGGTCGAGCTCGCCAAGGAGCTCGTCGACGGCGTTGTTAACGCCGCGGTGCGCCATCAGCATGGAGAGCGGGACGGAAATCACCCTGCCCGTCGGCCCCCCCTCCCAGAGTGGATACGAGAGATGCTCGACGCCGAGCCGTTCGGCCAATGTGACAAAATCGTCGTGCGTGTCCTCAATGACGACGGCGTTGGGCTCGTACGTGTCTTCCGAAATGTGTACGTTGTCGTGGACCACGAGCGAGAGCGGCGGGCCCGGCGCCACGTACCAACCGAGCCAGGTCCGGGCCGCATCGGTGGCCAGAAACTTTGCAAATTCCCCGATGATCGCGGAGGAGGGGCCGGCGGACACCATGGTGTGGCAAAGCTGGCTTCTCGGTTCTGCGGTCCAGTTCCACGGGCGGGGTGGGGTGGATGTGGATGTGGCCATGGGGGCAAAGTTTTTATTCGAATTAATTAAATCTTCAGTCAAAGGTAATCCTCCGGATCGGGTTCGGGTTCCCGTTCGGGTTCCCGTCCACGTCCGCGCGCGCCTTGGCCCGCTTGGCCGCGCGGTGCACCTTCTTGATCGAGCCCGGCCCGTTGCTTCCGCAGGCGCCCACGGCCTCGAGGTCGGCGGGACCGGCGGGGCGGCGCACGCCCTTCTCGACACAGGATAACTCGGGGAAGAAGTTCCCTCCGCTCGGCATCGTCGTCGTCGTCGGCATCGTCGGTGTCGGGTGGGGTCTCCCGGGTTGTGCCGTTGGATTCTGGCCGCCGCCCTTAAAACCCCCAGTGTCTTGAAAATAAATATTTCAAGAAAAAAGGTTTTCACTCACTTCCACTTGAGGGGCGGGGGAAAAACAAACCATACCAGCATGGCCGTGGCAACAGTGTTCTGGGACAGCGAGAGCTCTTCCTGGATTTCATTTATGTGTACGTGTCGCGCGCTGTTTATTCCTCAACGTGCCCCCCCACCGCCGCCACCTCGTCCCACACGATATTCAGCCAGAGGGCCACGGTGCAGGCCCGGAGACAGGCGGCGGCGGTCGCGGCGGCGGCCGCGACCGCCACATCAATCATTTCCTGCGGGGATGGACTTCTTCTGCCCTCCATGACACCCGGTTCTGCCCTCTTTCCCGCCCCCATGGCCACCCCGGGCGCGGACGTGGCCATTTTTTCTCTGGATTTTTTTAAAAATCAGTCAGTCCGAATCGCTCTCGGGCTCTGGCTGGGCCTCGACCTCCTCCTTGGCCTCGACCTCGACCTCCTCCTTGGCCTCGACCTCGGCCTCGCCCTCGCCCTCGGACTCGCCCTCGCCCTCGGACTCGTCCTCGTCCTCGCCCTCGGCCTCGGCCTCTGGCTCTGGCTCTGGCTCTGGCTCGGGCTCGGGCTCGGGCTCGGGCTCGGGCTCGGGCTCGGGCTCGGGCTCGGGCGGCGCCGCCGGCGCGGCAGCCGCCGCAGCCGCACGCGCGTTGGCCATAGCGTACACGGCATTGCGAAACGCGGCATTGCCGATCGCAGCGTACAAGGGCCCCCCGTACTCAATCATCTCCTCTGGCGTGAGGAAGGGGCTGTAAAGGGTGTCGAGCAACGCAGTGGCGGCGTTATCGAGCATCTTCTCGGCCTTGCTCGGGCCGCGCGCGCCGCGCTGCTTCTTGGCGGCGGCGCGGGGCTTATTCCCCGCGGGCCCCGAGGGGGGCTTGGCGGCCTTCGGTGCAGTCTTCGTCATGTTGTGTGTGGCAGAGGGTGCGCGGTTCTGCGCCGATTTTGAGCCACGCCGCCTTAAATAGAGGCCAGACCAAACTTTTTTATTTTGAAATAATTTATTTAGAGGTCGGGCCACGTGGGGCTGACCGGCGCAGACCCGCCGCAGAACCACGCAGCCTCTGCCGCACACACCATGACGAAGACTGCACCGAAGAAGGGGGCCCGGGGGGGCCGGGGGACCCTGGGGGCACCGGCGGCGAAGAAGCGGGCGAAGAACCGGGCCCCGGAGTTGACGGAGGAGGAGTGGGATGAGATCCTGAACGCGCTGGATAGTCCAATCCCACCGGTCCAAGAAGTCGCAGACGGAACGGTGAGATTGCCAGAGCTTGTTCGACCAAACCGTCCTAAGGCATCCGCAAGCGAGTGGTGCATTTGTCCCGTGTGTTCTAGGGTTCGGGAGCGCGTTTTGCCAGGCAAACTGTCGACGACGCCGACGACCTTGATGTGGGAAAAGTTTCACAAAGCGTGGTGGGAGGGGGTCACGCCCGAGTTTGAGGCGCTTGCAGCCACGCAGGGTTGGAAGATTCCCGGCTGGCTCAGAGAGCACGTGCCGATGGACGTCCCGGCCCCGGATCTCTGAGAAGGCCGCGTAGAACTGCAACTAATAAAAATTTGACTAAAAAAAATACTTGGCCTGGTCCACCTGGGGGGCGTCGGCGCAGACCCGCCGCAGAACCGAGCAGCCCGAGCAGCCCGAACACCATCAACACCATGAGCACCACGGACGCCATGAACCCATCCGGCACCGAGGCAAATCCGATCATTCTCGGCGACGAGGACGAATGGCAGTGCGGCGGCGCGTGCGGGCTCACGTCTGCCGAGGGGGTCGTGCCATTTGCCCCCGGCGAGGATGTTTGCGAGGACTGCAAGGAAAGCGAGCCCGACGAGAGCGATCCCGAGGACTGCAAGGACAGCGAGCCCGACGAGAGCGATCCCGAGGACAACGATTTGGTCCGGGGTCCGGACCGCGTTCGGGTCCGGGGTCCTGACGAGCACCAGCCTGCCAAGCGGGGCCGATTCGACGTCCAGACCTGCACCGGCGGCACGGTCATCCACCCGGCCCCGGTCTCGGCCCCGGCCCCGGCCCGGCTCGCGTCTGTGGTCGAGTCCGATGACGAGGACGAGGATTCCGAGACGCAGCCGGAACTTGACTGAAACCATGGCGCTGGAACGGCGGGATCGGAGAACGAGGACGAGGACGACGATTCGGAGGACACGTGCTAGCCACCCACGGACAGATTAAATTTTGAGAAAAAAAAGTTTTGTGGTGGGAACCCCGTGCGGGGCGGGGGGCGGCACGACCCCGCACAACTCCGCACACCCCCGCCCGACATGGACGGGTCGGACGGGTCGGACGGGTCGGACGGGTCGGGCGGGTCGTCTGTCGTCCTTGACCATGCCGGCGCCGGCACTGACCTCGGCGCCCTCGGGCTCGGAGAGGTCGATAAATATATGGATCTATACCGATCAAAGCGCTTTGCGCGTGCGTACCTGTACTGGCTAAGGGAACTGGATGGGCCAACGATCAAGGGGCCAGAAGAGGCAAAAGCTCTTCTCAAAACGATTCGTTTGAACGACAACGGGTTGGCCTGGGCCGCAGTGGCCACCGCGTTTTTTGAAGTCGAACAAGATTATTTTTGGGTCACGAACCAGGATCTTGAGCACATTCGCGTTGTCGGACCCATTCAGCCCGGATCCGAAGAGTCGCGCCAGATCTTTCGGGAATATGCCGACCACTACCCCGAGCTGCGCACAAAGGCAGAGGCCGCCCAAGCGACGGCACGCCGTGTGGCGGGCCTGGTCCGCCCCCACATCTTTATCAGCATCTTTGTCGACTCGGCCAAGGACATGGCGCAGCGCGCGTGCACCATGTTGACACGCACCTGCGACATTCTCGAGGCCGAGCTGGAGCGCGCCGAAGGAAAATTCTGGCGTTTGCCCTCGTACACCCGTACAGTTCGAGTCAGGGACGCAGCGACGCGCGCCGCGGAGCGGACCAGGGCCACGTCGATTCGACCAAAGGGGGCGTGCCCACGGGCGGCGCGCCCCCGTGGGTGCCGGAGGACTAACGATCACGACGGATGTCCCATCTGTATGAGCATTCCCCGGACCTGGGGCGCGGCCGCGCCCCAATCCGATTTTGACGAGGAAGAGCCAGAGCCCGTACAGGCCCACATTGTCCCGTTTCCGGGCCCCCGCGCTCGGAAACGGGGGAGCGTGGTGGTGTTGACAGATTGCTGCAACGCTCACATCTGCGTCAACTGTGCTTGGAAATGGGTTTTTGAGCGGAGAAACCTCAGCTGCCCACGCTGCAGGTCTGCATTCTGAGCCGACGATCCGAAAATAAAATATGCTGGAAAAAATGTTTCCAGTCTGGGTGATATCAGGTCACACCGTTCTGCGGACTTCAGAACCGTGTGGCCCAATGAACGCAGCAACACAGGGAAAGATGACGGGGACGAAGAAGAAGACGGCGGGAAAGAAGAGGAAGACGGCGGGAAAGAAGAGGAAGACGGCGGGAAAGCCGGGTCAGCCCGTGATCATGTTGGGCGGCGGCCCGGAACAGAAGGTGGTCGAGGTTCCGCCGGGCAGCATAGTGATCAGGCCCGGCTCGGTCATTATTTTTGACGGGACGAACAAGTGCTTTGTCACCGGCATCGACCCCTCCGGCAAGATTGTGTTTGCGCGCAGCGTCGACGACGCACTTGGAGCCACCGGCCCGCTCCTTCAGGAGGATTTTGCCGAGCCGGCAGGGGTTTCCCCGGAGCTTCTCGTGATGATGGAGCCGTATCTGCTCCCAAATCTGACACAGGATGACCTCCATGGCCTCATTTGAACCGCGGCGCGCCGGGCGAACCACACGGGCGATTTATTTTTATTTTTGAAAATAAAAATTCGTCTTGGTCCTGTCGGGAGCAGGCCGGCGCGCGTAGAACCGCAGAACCGCAGAACCGCAGAACCGCAGAACCAGACCAGTGGGAGATGGAGATGGAGATGAAGATGGAGATGGAGATGGAGTTTGGTAGGGCGGGGGACAAGGCTGTCACGACATTGAAAAATGCGACCGAAACATTTACGGAAGTGCTCCGTATTGGATGGAAACACCAAGCCGAGCTGGTCGAGCTGCGGGCGGCAGCGGAGAAGCTGAATCAAGAATGCCTGGCCGCGAGAGCGGAAAATGAAAACCTGAAGAATACCGAGGCCTTTCTCAAGCACGCCCTCGAGAAAGAGAGAGAGGAAAGAGCCGCGGCGACCAAAAAGGCAGAGGCAGCGGCTGAAGAGGCAAAGGCAGCGACCGAAAAGGCAGAGGCAGCGGCTGCAGAGGCCGACAAGGTGATCAGGCAACTTGCCGCAGTCAACAAGCGCAGCAAGGAGGATGAGAAGAGGATGGGCGAACTCAATGAGACGATTGCGAAACTCTTACGTCAAAAGGAGGCGATGGGGGAGAGGACTGCGCAGCTCAAAAAGAGCCTGGCAGAGGCCACCGAGGACGTAAAGACACTTTGTGGCATGGTCGGGGAAGGGGCTAAAAACGATTCGGCCGACGCCTCGACCCAGTTGGTCGATGCAGTGAGAGCCGCCCTGAACGCGTTGGCAAAGCAGAAGGGCTACGACCGGACCTGTGCAGTACTCGCATTTGTTCTCGATGATACGGGCGGCAACCCGAGGAGAAGCAAGAAAAAGGACGACCATCCTGTATGTGTCGTTCTGCTTGTCCACGACACTCCGGGCGGCTATATGCGCGTGGCGATGAAGGAGTCTCGCAACGGCACCTCCCGGTCGGCGACCGACAGGGGATCGTGGAGGCTGTACGATCCAAACGGGCACCTCCCGGCCGACGACGACATGGACGGTGGGTGGTCGAAGAAAGGGTTTGTCACGCGGAACACGGCGCTGGATTTTCTAAAGGCCAAGAAGCGGGCACGGATGAACGCGGCGGCCAGCAAGAGCTTTGGGATTCTGGTTAGAGGACAAGCCGGCGAAGAGCAGCGGTGGAAGACGGTGCACATGATGGGGAAGAAGAGGGCGCTTTGTTCCCGCGAGGAGATGAAAAAGTGGCTTGACACTGCGTACGACGAAATTCTTCCCCCCGCCGGGGCCGCCGGGGCAGCCGGGGCCGCCGGGGAGCCAGAGCCAGAGCCAGAGCCAGAGCCAGAGCCAGAGCCAGAGCCAGAGCCAGAGCCAGAGCCAGAGCCAGAGCCAGAGCCAGAGCCAGAGCCAGAGCCGAATGATCCGGTT
>Ga0209348_1001469_pt1 | contig 11435 bp, 7 predicted proteins | sample ETNvirenome_2_30_FD_184065 | JGI IMG/M metagenome (GOLD analysis project Ga0209348, IMG submission 184065) | Marine viral communities from the Pacific Ocean - ETNP_2_30 (SPAdes) (version 2) | ecosystem: Environmental > Aquatic > Marine > Oceanic | place: Pacific Ocean | collected 2013-06-22 | reverse complement strand
TTGTTCAATAATCTGAAGTGAATCTTCATTATACTGAGTCATCGCATATAACTTAAAACTTAAATTATATGGAACTGGCATAAAAACTTTTCTTGCACTCTTTGATCCATCTTTTGTAAATGCCTTGAAAGTTTGCATTGTCGAAACTTTTCTTGCAGGATCATATGATATACCATCCATCTCAAATGCTAAACGAGGCAAAGTTATCGCAACTCTCTTTCTTAAATCTGGTTTCTGTTCTAATCTTGCTAAGAACTTCTCTGTTGGGCCATAAGCAATTGGAACTCTCACAGTTGAAAATGCACCACCTGCAGCAGTCTGATGTTTTATATCAATTGTGTTAAAAAGAGTACCAAAGGCTATAATAGTCCTTCTGATAATTTCATGGTAATAATAGGTTCCTAACATAACTTAAACAGGACTTATCCAAACTATTTAGAAATCACCGAACGGATTGTCTTCAGAAAAGTCAATAATTGAGTCTGCCTCGGACTCAACAACTATATTTTCGTTATAATTATCGTATTCATCTTGATCTGATACGTTTCTTACAATGTACTCAGAGTCAGATCCTAACATCGTTGTTCCAATACCTACAACTGTTTCACCAGGTGCAAATCCACTTCCAGCAACATTTGTAACTTTGAGTATTCTATCGTCACTATCCCAATCAGAAACAAATGCTGTAGTTCCAGTCGAAACACCTCTAACCAATTCCTTAAACAGATAGTTTCCAGTTGCTAATCCAGCTCTTACTGGTGGATCTATTGTTATAGTTGGAGTTGCAGTGTATCCAACACCAGCAAATGAGTATCTAATTGATGCAACTTGACCAAGAGTATTGACAATTGCAACTGCCTGTGCAGTTGATCCGATACCAATATTAGTATCCAATCCAACAGGATTGATCTTAACATTTGGAACAGTAGCGTAACTCGCACCAGAGTTGTTTATAGTTGGTGTTGCAAGTGTTCCAGTTGCTAGGATCGCAGTCGCAGCAGCACCAGTTCCAAATGCATTTTGACTTCTAATTGTAACTGTTGGTATAGTTGTATAACCAAAACCAGGATTAGTTATTTCAATACGATCTATTGATTGTCCAGTCTGACCACTTCGACTTGTCATGATTGCAACAGCAGTTGCATTAAATCCTATACTTGGTGCTGATGATATACCAACTAAAGGTGGTAATGTATATCCAGTTCCATCATTTATTAAATCAATCTTAGTGACTGATTCACCAGTATTGGTGCTTTTACCTGGTGCATTTATTGATAATTGAACAGATGCTGTTGCTGTTGAAGCAGCAATACTTACCATACTCAACCTTGTAGTAAATCCAAATTCAACAGCTGCCTTATCAACCTCTTCGATTCCGACATCAATATTTTCATCAAGAGCATAATCCATTACCTCACAACTTAGAGTATAAACATAAAGATTATTTAATTGATAAAATGGTTTTTTTCCTTCAACATACTTAATTTCAAACATTGTATTATCAAGAGGAAAATAAATTAAATCTCCTTCTTCTGGTCTTGATGCCAATTGTATATCAGAATCTGCACCCAAGAATGGACTAATGAAATCTTCATATCTTTCTTTTGATACTACAAATGTCACTGCATCTGTAGTCTGTACTCCAAATTTTTGTAGTATGTCTCCATTGCCTTCAAATCCTTGATAATTTAATAGATATGCTTCCATACGATAAGCATCATCAAATGTAGAGGCCACAACCTCTTTCATAATTGTTTTTTTGTTTACAATTTTACGAGGAAGATAAACTATATCTTGACCATAAATTTTTAGTTGCTCATTTATAAGATCTTGAACTAATCTCTGTTCACTTGAAGATCCTTGTAAAAAATACGGAGAAAGTGGCATAACATTATCCTATAAAATCAAGTGGTGGTAATTCGTACTCCGTCTTGAGTGTATTTTCTAATTCTTCAAGTTCTCTGATTGCATCTTCATATATTTCTCTACCATTCAATGCAACACCGCCAGGCAACATTACACCTTGGAATTTGATTAAATTCATTCCCCATTGCTTCTTGATTAATGCTGTTGCATATTTCTTTAACCAAAAATCATTGTATATTTTGCTTACATCTGCTGGATCTAAAAGACGATAACCATCAATAATTATAAAAGTATCATCAGACATCTGTGCAAAATCAATATCTAGATATAATCTACCTTGTTTCTTATTAAATCTTATCTGAGTATCTGGTGTGATGATTCGACTTAAATCTTCAAGATAAGTCTTTGTCATTGTATAATTTAATAAATCAAGTGCACCATAATAGTAAAGATCATTTAAAAATATTTGATATTTGATATTAAATAAACCACTTGATATAGTGCTGTTATCTATTTTAAGAACTCTTTCTACACCCAATACGTGGTCAGGTAATTGTATAAAATTCTGTGCTTCTTCAAATGTAGTAGTTGTTATACCAACTGTAGAATTAGCAGTAGTTGTAGTAACACCAGTTCTTAATGATTCTTTATTTTCTTTAGTTACCTTATGTTTCAGTAACATTCTTTCAATACCATCAAAATGACGTTCTTGAAAGTATTGAATAGCATCATCAATAAGATCATCAATTTGATCGTCATCCACGTTGATTTCCAGCACAGGATAACCTAATTTTCTTAAGCAGTAATCTATTAATCCTTGCCTTGTGGATGGCTTACTCATTTTTTAATTCCTCTTTTAGGACTCTGTAATGCATCAAATTTTTGCTGTAAATCCATATAATCTTTAGTCATGGATTCCATTTTTGCTTCTAATAATATATTTTGATTAACTAATGTTGATAATTTCTTATGGTAATGATTAATCAAAATATTCACATCAACTTCACTATTCATAGTATCAGAATTGACCTCCATCAATTGTCGTTGTCCACTTCGGTATGCCACTGGCATCCGTTGTGAGTATAAAGTTTGAGGTAGTTATGCCAGCAGTTGTGCCAGCAGCACCAACCATCTTACCAGTAGTATCGAAGTAAAGAACTCCGTTACCAGCTGTTGAATAATCTCCACTTTGGAAATATATTCCTTTTATATCTAGGAAACCTTTTGTACCACTTAAAACATTGCCAGTAATTGTTGCATCAGGAATGTATGTAAATGATCTTGCTGGTGCATTACTAGTTTCACCTGTACTATCATTATAACCAAAGAATCCAGTTTTGTTATTACCTACTCCAGTGCTTGTATTATAGTTGAAAGAAACACCACGATCAGTATTAGTATCAAAACCATGAGTAACTGTTAATTGTGTAGTCGTTACGATACCACTAGTTGTTTGACCATTTATGAATACAGTAGAAACACCAGCTGATGAGACATATGAATGAATTGTTGTAGTTCCTGCACCTGGCAATGAATTACTACCACTTATCTGGTCTCCAGTATTGATACCTACGATTGAATCTAAAGTAATTGCAGATGTTCCAGATCCAACTGTTTTCATCACAGTTCTCTTACTTGTCACATCACCAATATTCATTATTGGATCATTCAATGATGTGTTTGTAGAGTTAACAGTAGTTGTGGTTCCATCAACCTGTAAACTACCTTTAATGATAACTACACCATCACTATCCAAACCATCTGGATATGGATCAATGAATATTGTATTTCCACCACCAGATTTACTACTAATAACGTTAGATGAGATTCCAATGTTATCAATTACTAATCCATCACCGATACCAGGATTTACTATCTCAAGAGGAACACCATCAAATATTACACCTTTACAAGAAGATTGTTTGGTTACTCGAACATGATCTGTTCCGTTTTCATCAAACTCAATACTTAGATCCTCATTCATACCAAAACTTAGTTTGGTATCATCATTGATTATGACTTGTCCACTACCATTGGGTACAAAACGAATATCCCCATTGGGATTGTTTGAATATATTGTACTTCCATCAAATGTTAATTCATCTACAGTCCAACTATCTACCGTTGGTAAAGGTTGTGCTGCATATGCTGGCCCAAATCCTGAAGAACCTCCACCTGGATGGCGAGCAGCTACATCTGAATTTAAAATTGGTATAAAACCGTTTGCTTGTGTGGCATTAAAAGCATTGGTTTTACCTCTAACTTCACCTGGCCCATTAGCCATCATATCGGTAAAGTATTTACCACCAATAACTATTGGATCTGGATCTGGAGTATTATTATCTCCAACAAACAGTCTTGAACCTAAATTTCCACTGGTACCAGGTGCGATTGTAACCGCAAGTTCACCATAGTTTATAGTTGACGGAGCAGCATTGCCAGTCGATCTTTTTACTCGTATTATACTGGCCATTTAAAAACTTCCCCCATTAATGTTTAAATTTTGTGTTGCTCCTGGTGTTAATTCTAATGTTGCTTCAAATTTACTCGTTGCTGCATTAAATACCAAGACCATTCCATTTTGTAGACCACCAGATATATCTACGTCTGATAATCCACCTAAAGTTCCCCCACTACCAGCTAGAGAGGATATAACTTTATTCGCATTTCTTGAACCGACTCTGACTTTTATTTCAGACATTTTAATTAACCTGTAGTAACTCCAGCAGTAACAATTGCACTTCCACTAACAATTCTTGTTTTCAAAGAACCATCATTTAATAACACATCATAACTATATCTACCTGCTTTTAAAGCAGATGTAATAGAAGACCCTAATGCAATTTTTAATTGCCCTTGAGCACGGTTCGGAAACGATACCGTAAATGCTGCCTTATCATTCAATGAGGCAGGATGTTTCTTCAATTTTGATGTAGCTGTATATCCAGATAAATCTAGAGGTGCATTTGATGCGTTTTCTAAATTAAAAATCTGGTTAAAGTCAGCACCAGCATCAATTACTATGTTACTAATATATGCTGCCATTATTTAACTAATTAGAATCTATCTTGGAATATTTATAAATCATTTATCCATAATATTTCGAAGAAGAGTTTTTATCTCATCCATATCCTGTTTTAAAGAATCCAAATCACTACGCATATTATCAAATTTCTTTTTTTCTGCGTATTTTTTCTCAGATAATTTTATGAACTTATCAAATTCACTCTGATTTTTACTGATAATCGCATTTGAATCAATATCTCTCACAAGAGAGACATCAGATTTAACTTTTATGTGTTTGTTCATTAGTCGTCAATTTGGAATGATCTAAGTGCAATTGCTCTAAAGTTCTTAAGTCTAGGTGGTTTTGCTTGACTAGTTGATGTCATTACAACTTTAATCATAAATCCAGTAAACTGTGCAGTGTTTTCAACAGTAAACTTATATTCACTAAAAGCATTTCTAATTGCATTTGCATTTACAGTCTTATCTGGTAATCCATTTGTGTTGAATGGAATATAGTTTTGATTCTTATCATCTCCATCACCTCTGAATAGTTTGTAGAAGACTCTAAACTCACCTTCAGGTTCTCTATGTCCGTCAAATTGAACAAATATAGAGTTAGAAACAAATTCTAAATTAATTCTTCTTGTTTCATAAATCGCAGTATTTGGATCTAAACCAGATATTTTTGGTCTACTATCAGTTTCAAAATTGGTTACTTTATCATCAACTAAGTTACTCATTGCAACAATATTCAAAGTATCCAAATCAACAACTGGGGATACATCCTCTTTGGTAGTTGAAAGAGTTAATTCCAGACCGAATGACTTTTGACTACCTAATAAATCAAGTTCATTTATCCTTGATGCAACAATTCTTGGACTATCAAGATAGTTTAACTGATTAAGAGCTATGGTTTCATAACCTTTATCCACAAATGATGCTTCATTACCACTTAAACTTGTTCCTGAAGTTGTTTTAATTCTTCCAGTTATATCAGTTCCAGTAGGTGTTATAGATGTAATTCTGGGATCTATTATTTCAAATGGAACATTCTGTGAAATATGAAGTGCACTTCCACCACCAGTTTTAGTGATATCAAATGCTTTTCCACCAGTTGCAACTTTTAGGTAGTAACTATCAAATGTTTTTTCTCTTGAATCAATATTATGGTCTTTATTAATTTTTCTTAGAGACACACCATTAAACTCATATTTCTGTGCAATACTTGATGAAGTATGGTTAGATTTGAAACTTGAATCAACAGATCTACCACCACTTGCAATTGTTATTTGATTATTTGAAATTGCATTATATGCGATAATTTCTCTATCAATTAACAAGTATCCAGTATGTCCAGCTCCAACTGCAGTTCCTTCAAAAGTCGTAAAGTCAGCACCACTTGTAAGATCTATAGTTGTGCTATCATCATCTATATTTGAAGTTAATAGAGTTGGTTTTACATCAGGATGGAAATTAGAAACTCTTACTTTGTTTGTGCTTGAGTGCATTCCGTGATTTCTGTGATCAACTTTAAGAGTATATCCATCTCGAATTGGATCAGAACTAATTCCAGTAATGTTGGCAGCAGTAATCGGAATATTTACACCACTAGTAGTGATGTGAGTCATATTCTGATTATCTACAAAAGTATCCTTAACATTATCAACTACCAACAAGTTAGTATTAGTTGTATTCTTAACTACGACTCTTACCCCTGATCCATTAAATCCAACAGAATTCATAAGTAGTAAATCACCTGCTTGATATCCAGTTCCACCATTCGTAATATTAATATTTGCAGTACCTAGTGCACCACCTGCTTGGACTGATACTGTTGCAGTTGCACCTTGACCAAATCCAGTCAAACTTGTAAATCCAATTCCAGAAAATGTTCCTTGTGTTAGTCCGATACCAGTGTTTGGAACTAAGTCTACTTTACTTGTACCAGTTGTAATTGCTCCACCAGAAGCAGTTATACGACCAGTATTAGTCCCTTGCTTGAGTTCAGATCCAGCTCCAAATGAAGTTGTAGTTGATGCTATTGAAACATTTAATCTTTTTGAATATGCAACAACAGGATTTTCTTTTCTAATTTTTTGTAACTGTAATTCACTGTTAGATAAAAGAATACTAGATGGTGTATTAGTTACAAATTTTGCTTTGTTAAGTTTAAACTTAAGGTCTTCTAACTGACTTGGTGTCCAAGTAGAACTGTTTTGTGATTTAAATAATGAACCTAGATATGGTTGTCTATTACTTACAGATTGAAGAATTAAATCCTCTTCACCCATTCTAGTGATATAAGTAAGATATTTTTCAGTTGGTGCTACTAAAACTAATGCATACTCATATCCACTTTGTAAATATACTGGAGTATTAAATTTAAAGTTAGTTGCTACAGTTGGATCATCAGAGGCATTTACTTGTGCTGGATCAATTTGTACCTCACCAAACGGTAAAATAGTGGTTGTTGGTGAACCGTCTCTCATTGTTCTTATTTGAACAGTTACAGGAACTTCATTATCTTTAGTCTTAAAGAATAACTCACCACCTGTTATAAAGATGCCATCTTGATATTGATCTCTTTCAACTAAGAATGATTGAGCTAGGGGATCATACCAACCAGTATCGGAAATAGTTGTTACAGTATCTTCTTCTTGTCTAGTCTGTGTAAACAACCTAGATATTGGTTGATCATTACCAATTTGTTGTCTTTCAATTTGAGGTGTTCGAATTGAAAGTGATTGTTCCTGTGTATTTGTCTGATAACCAGTCGCTAGATAATCTGTTTCTGCAGAACTTTCACCAGGATCCAATACGCTCGCATTGGTTGGACTTGTAGTAATCCTAATTGTGTTGGTTCCAGTGCTAAACAAAGGATTACCTTCTATAGTTGGATCAGGTATATGTAATGAGAAAATTAAACTTCCATCAGAATCACTCACTAAACTTAAATCACTAACAGTTGCTTCTGCATCACCATCAGCATTTACTAAGTTCATTCCTTTTTTAACATACCCAATATGATCTGGTTCAGTAAAGAATGCTAATCCACCAGTATCAACATTTAATATTGTGCTTGTACTAGAATATGTGTCAGGCAAAGATGCTGAATCATATGGATTTATTTCATATGTTTCTGTTGGTTCATTAAATGGCCCTATCTTATGATTTGAACTAGTGAGTCTAAAATGAATACTTGCTTTTCCAGGAGTTCCTGGTGGATGTTCTACGCTGTACATTAAATCGCCAGTCGAGAATGATCCCCTTGTCATGACAACTGGAAGAAGTTTAGGAACAGCATACGCTGTCATATCCTGATTTTCTACAAATACATAATATCTCGTATTTGGTTTTAATCTTTTCCCAACAATTTCAATATTTCTAGATCTAACATTATATAATACATCTATACCAAGAACTTTATTACCTAAATCAATCACTTGATCATTTGGTGTTAATTCGAGACCAAATGTTCTCTCAATACCTGTTTCTTCAAATGTTTGCGTAATTGTATTTAAAACCTCTTGAGTGGTGGTTGTAATCTCTCTTATACCGTTCCCACTTAAATGTTCTACAGTTGTATTTGATGATAAAACTTGAGAATCAGTAACTTCTTCACCAAGGAATGTTGCACTATCTCTACCATTCCAAGTTTGTTCATGTGAATTCCAGAAACTAGATGCCATACCACCATTTTCACGATCTTCAACATCTAATAGTACTCCAAGTGCAGCAAATCCAGTGTCAATGTTAAAGACATCTGGAGCTCCAAGAGGAACTTCTTCAATCCAAAAATCTGATTCTGGATTTAATTGTATTGTTCCTGCAAATAATGCTATGTGGAAAGGATTTAAATTTTCTGTTCTTGTTGCAAATGGTTGTGATACGAATTCTACCTCTGTATATTTTAAAAGTAAAGCAGGGCCTCCTCTTGAAATATTTCCATCAACAAAATCTTCAGACCATCTATAATCAGTAGTAATTGGATTTGATTGTGTGCTAACAGTTTCATGTATTAAGGCAACATTTCTTTCTGTTGATCTTGGTCTACACTCACCTCTTACAAGATCAATATCAAATTTAGATTCTCCTTTTAAATTATGAGTTAAATGATCTTTAAAATTATCTACAAAGAAACCAGATTTAAATTTATCCAATCCAGTATTTGGATCTTTAATTGATAAATTTTTAGTATCAGTTTCTAGTAATGATAATGTTGTATAATTTTCTAAATTTTTAATTCTATTTTCGAGACTACCAATATCTTTCATTGTATATCTCTTATGTTTAACTTTCTTTACAGTAACTTCTTTACTAGCATTACGAACATAAGGAGGATATGAGATTGAAGCAACTTCAAAAGCCTCTTCATTTGGTAAAGGTAACTTAGGAAGTCTTGATGGAGTTCCCTCTTTTACGGAAAATACTTTATCTTTTGTTAGATATAATCTATCAACTCGACCCTGATAGTAAGAGTAATCAACTACAACACTTTTATTTGATACTATAACTTCAGACTGTGTTGAAGCAAAAGATCTTGATCCAAAAGCAAATGGTGATTTATTATTTGCAGTAAATGGTGCAACCCTAGGTCTAAAATCAATAAAGTCTGAAGCAAATTTATCAAATACAAATGGTATATCTTTACTATAACTTAATGTATTATAACTATTGACTGTTTCAATAGTTCCTGAATTCTCATTATTAATTAAGTAATCAAATATAATTCTTAATTTACGAGTTGGTTTTTCTGCATCTGATTTCCTCACAATTCGAGAAAAGTCTGCAAATTCTAGTCTTTGACCATCATCTAAAGTATAATTATTAAGTAAATTTCGATCACCAGGTAGAACACTTGTTAGTGTTGCGAATATTCCAGATATTTTGAGTGATATATTCTCTCCTACCTCAAAAGTATTTTGATTCTCATAAACAAATGAAATTGAAGTTCCAGATACAACAGAAACAACACGAGCCACTGCACCTGAAGTTCCACCAATAAATTGTTCTCCAACCACTACATTTCCAGTAAATGTTGCTGTTGCATCAGTTGCAATTAGAGTTGGCAAATCTGGATTATTTGTATCATTCGATTCAAAAATTGCTAGTATACGAGATACCTCTGGAACATTTAATGATATCTCTTCATCCTGAACTCTTGTTCCATAATACTGGCTGTATGTTAGACCATCATCAAGAGAAGTAGTTCCAATACCAGATGATGTGGACTCTGACTTAGATACAATTAAATCACTACACCTTACGATTGATTTTTCTTTAGATGCCAATTTACTTCTTCTTACAGCAACTGTTAATACTGCGTCACCACTTGCTTTCGATAATCCCTTGATTACTACAGACTTACCATTTGTTGCAACTTCTACCATCGGATCACGAAGTGTCTCAACAAATCCAAGATCTGATGTTGTATCAATTTCTAAAGTATAGTTTGATGTTGTAAATGGTTCAAAAAACAAGTCATCAGTGCTTAAACCTGTTATGTCAGATATATTAAATGTTACTTGACTAGCACTATATCCTGTTTTTGTGATTTGTTTCCTGATAATGTATGAACTATCCAATACATTCATTGATGCAACAAAATCATCTGCCAACTTGACTCTAAAGCCAGGATCATCTGCTTCGTTTAATGTCGGAATTACAACACTTAAACCAGATCTGGTTTCATTATTAACACTACCATCACAAACACCATCTACATCTGCAACTGCTGCAAGACCTACAGCATTTTGAGTAACTGATGTAACTCTATTAAATGTAGGAACATCTTGACCTGATGTTCCATATGTAATAATATCACCAATGTGTAATTGACTTCTAAAATCAGTAACTTGGCCAGATGCTAACGAATTGCCACCACTTATAACAAGTTCAACACCTTCAGAAAATACTTTTTTTGTACGATCTAATGATAAGTTTGCAGCAAAAGTTGTAGTTCCACTTCCAACACCATTAACGACACCAACATCACTATGAACTGACTTAATATCTTCAAAACTATTATCTACAATACTTGTAATATTATTGCCAATCTCAATGCCATTTACTATTAAAGGTTCATTTATCTGAAACTCTCCAATAACATCACGAACAGTTATTGTGCTTACATTTGTTTTTGCACCTAAAGCAGCATATCCAACTGCTCCACTATACTTACCCTTTACGTGAGCATCTGCTCCGTGTGATAATACAGTTGCAATACCTACAACTGTATATAATTGCATATCATAGAACTTTAGATCAAAAGTTGTGACAGCTATTCCTGTTGAAGTTTTTTGTGAATAATCGTACGCTCTTGCATTACCTATGATTGTTGCACCATCATCAGCACTCTTATTTGCATCTAATCTTCTATCTAATAATTTTAGTGGTGTTGCAGTAAAACCAATAGGTGGAGAACCAAGAACATTTGTTATCTCCATTGATTTACCAATTCTCACTGGAACGCTTATATTTTCCTCTAATTTGGTCGTTCTTGGTTTTAGGACATCAATAGACGTTGATCCAACTTTATCGATCTCATAACCCCTTACATA
>Ga0209348_1001468_pt1 | contig 11435 bp, 11 predicted proteins | sample ETNvirenome_2_30_FD_184065 | JGI IMG/M metagenome (GOLD analysis project Ga0209348, IMG submission 184065) | Marine viral communities from the Pacific Ocean - ETNP_2_30 (SPAdes) (version 2) | ecosystem: Environmental > Aquatic > Marine > Oceanic | place: Pacific Ocean | collected 2013-06-22 | reverse complement strand
CACACCAGAAATGTATCTAAATGTTCCAGCAGTGGCTTGTGTAATAGTTGCACCACCTTGATTTACTGTTGGCACGTTGGTCATGTCATCTCTTACAAAACCAACTGTGTTTGTATTACCTGCAGTTGAATGACTTAAACTTAAATCATTGTAACCAATGTTTATGCCACTCAATCCTTTAGATATTCTTGCATCAAAAACTTTTGCAAATCCAGTTGGGTATGTGCTGGCGCTTATTTCATCATGAGCATCACCATCATTTACCACTACCAAGTCTGTGTAAGTGCCTGCTTTGTCAGTATTGTTTGTAAACGTGACTGCTCCAGAAGCTGAATTATTAAATGTTGCAGTTAAGGTACCTGATATTGCAGTGTTTGCATCAGTAACAGTGTTAGTTTGAATTGGATCAGAAGTTGTATATCTTGTTACACTTGTACCTGCAGTTGGTATATTACCACCACTGCGATCAGTTGCACTCGCGGCTAACTTTGGACTTGTGCCTTGACTGCTGGTTGACATGCTTAGTGTTTTACCACTTAACGCAGTTGGTGCGGCCGGATTGGCTTTTATTGTAATAAAGTTTGATTTGGTTTCTGTATCAGACTGTGCAATAGTATCTGGTGTACCTGATGATACAAGTTCTACTGTAAACGAATTTACACTGCCATAACTGTTTGTGATATTGGCCGCCCCAGGAGTACCTGCTCCGCTTGTGATATTTCCTGTGGTATTGCCATCGCCAAATGTAAAATTAGTAGTTGTAACATTTTGACTTGTATTTTGAAATGTAACAAGTCCTCTGTCAGTTGTGCTAAGTCCTGATCTATAGTCTGTAAAAAGATATCCATCTTGTGCATCATCGCCAGTTCTATCGCTTTGTATAACAAGCGTGCCATTAAAAATACTTCGTATGTCAGGCTCCACTGCAATTGCAATGTTGGCGGCAAGAAACGGACTACTTGAATGTCCAGTTTGAGTACGTAAATTTGTTTGATAAGTGACTGTAGTACCAGCGGCTTGTTGTCCACTGCTTAGGGCATATATGTGATTGATAGGACTACCTGGATTGCCAGTAATACCAGCTTGTATGTTTATACTACTTACATTTCCATCACCAAAAGTGTATATGTATTTTTGTCCGGTGCCAAATAATGCAGTAGTTCCTGGATCAGTAGCAGTGGTATTTGTAAACAATACAACACCACCTGATGTTGCTTCTTCATTAACAACACGCACAACGTTTGCAGTGAATGTTGTGGTTTGTGGAGTAAACACACTAATAGTAGTTGGTGCACTGGAGACAGATACCGGACTGGCACCAGCAGTGTTACTTGTTCCTGTAAGCACAATGTTGTATTGTGTATCACCGCCTGTGTTATTGTATGTGTTACTAACAGTGGTAAAATCAGTAGCAGGCTGGACGTTTGCACCTTGACCCCAACTTAGATCAAAACTTGTAGTAACAAACTGACTTGTGTTTGTAATTGTAGCAGTTGCTCCTGTGTCTATAGTGCTATCATCAAGTGTAAAACTTGGAATTGGCGTTGGAGTAAACAGTGTTATAAAATTTGTTTTTGTTATGCTATCAGCACTTCCTTTTGCACCTGCGGCAATGTTGCCTGCGAGCGTGCCGTTTGTATTTTTTGCAGTAAAACTTACACTAAACTGTCCACCTGCTTCATTGGTATAGGTATGTGAAGGATTTTGAGATGTTGATGTATTTCCATCGCCAAAATTCCATTCATATCCGTTGGCATTTCCTGTAAAAGTGCCAGTAAAACTAACTGTCATTGGGCTTGGGCCAGAAGTTGGTGAACCAGAAAAATCAGCTTGTCCTACGAAAGTACTGTTTCCAACGTTAAGGATAACTTGATTTAGATCATCGATACTATCTGTAACTTTTGTTGTGGTTGTAAATCCATCATATGCAACGTTTGCAGTTAAACTGCCATCAGTAGGTGTTCCAAGATTTATCGTGTTACCTTGAACACTTGCAATATTTGCAGGATCAGTCCAGCTTAGTACACCTGATCCATTGGTTTGTAGTACCTGTCCAGTTGTTCCACCAGTTATTGTTATGCCACTATTCGCACCTAAATTTACATTACTGCCACTGAGATTTAAATTACCTTCGGCAGTAATAGCATTACCAGAAATTTGTATATTTGCAACATTTGCATTGCCAGGTACAGTTAGTGGTTGAGTAGGAGCGTCAGTACCAATTCCAACACGATTATTAACAATATCAACAAATAGGGTATTCGTATCAACAGCTATGTTAGCAGTTCTTGATAAATTATTAGCGAGTGCGTCACCACTTACTCTTGCAATGGCCATTTAATTACTTCCTTAAACTTTGCAGTATTTATCGTACTAATTAAGGTGTATTACCAAGTCCATGAATTACATTAATTGGTTCTGAAGCAAGAGGTGCTGATGAAAAAGTTATATCATTACCACCACCAGTAATTGTATAAACGCCAGTTGGTTGTTGATAGATATTTGATACAAATACAATTATTTGATCAGCGGCACTTGCGGCCGTGCTTAATGTAAAAGTAAGGGTTGAATTATCTCCAGTAAAACTATCAACTGTGATATTTGCTTCGCCTGTATTTGCTAAAGTATTGTATTGCGACCCATTGAAATATTCAAGCGTGTTATTGCTGGTGTTATAACGAAATAAACCAAATGTTGGATTGCTTGGACGGGTTCCTGTTGTACCTCCAGGAACAACACTTCCTCCCACGCCAGGTAGAATCCTATTTTTCAGAAACACCCCAGCCATTTATTATATCGCCGTAAATGATACTACTGCGTTTATTCCAGAGGCTGCACTTGAAAGTACTTGCACAAAATCGCCATTTTCAAGTAAAAGTTTTTCACCACCTGAGTACAGTTGATAACTGTCAAGGGCATTAATACTTAAAGTTTTTGCAACTATATTTGTAGTACTTGCTGTACCACCACTTGGTATAACGTGTATGTCAACGGTAAGAGCCCCACCAGTTGTATTTGTCAGTTGGAGATAAGTGATCGCAGTGTTATTTGTGCTTGTATACACTGTTGTTAAACTATTTGTAACGGCAGTTGCTGATATTGTCATTTGTTTTCCTTAAAATATAATTCCAAAAACAATCGCCTTGCTTTTGCTTACTAATTCGTCTGTTGTTGATCCATCTACAAAATACACGCCTGAACCGCCACTTCCTGCAACTCCGCCGTGTAAAACTGTTGTGTTAGTAACTGCACCAGGTACTGCACTGTCTGCAAGTTGCAATCCTGTTGATATATTAACATTTCCAGTTACATTTAATTGGCTTGTATCTGTAAAAGTAAAATTTGCACTAGCACCAAAATTTCCTGCATTGTTAAACTGTACCTGTGTATTTGACCCAGCAACACTACCAGCGGACGCGGTGCCAATTTCAGACCATGTGCCAGTATCACCAGTTGGATCAGTTGATGTGCTAAGTTCCCATTTGGTATTATTATTGTTATATCGTATACCAGCGTATGTTGATGCTGATTTGTGTGTAATAAGTCCTGAATTTGCAGAATAGGTTGCAGTATTACTGTTGTTTAATAAGATAAATGGATCTTTCACATCTAGTTGTTCTGTATTGATGTACGTTAAGTTTCCTGAAACTTCTAAGTTACCAGTGACTGCCACGGCAGTGGTATTAATGATAACTCTATCACCACCGTTTATGGTTTCAATAGTATAATCGCCGTCAATACGTTTTTTTGTGTTCATAGTGGACCTCTAGCAATATTTATCTTTTCGAGAAACTTGTCCATTGTTAAAATTTGTAGGTTATCAATTTTATTAAACTGTTTAATAAACGCACTTTCAGGTCCTTCAATACGATAAAACTGTCTGTCTTTGTAATCTTCTGTAATTAGTTGTACCAGTTGGTTGACCCAATTGCCAGCAAAGGTCGGAGGGTCTAATGTTTTTTTATAAAACTGCCAGTCAGCATATACATTATTGAACATGCCATTTGTTGTGCCTAAATCCATGCCAATCAAATATATATCTGAATGTCCATCGATGCATGCCATTGCGGCACAATTAGGTCCACTGCTGAAACCTTTGTATACCGCATGTAAACTTTTTCCACCAAGTTCTAATATAGGTTTGCGTGTATGAAATCTATTTGTTTTAGCATAACCTGATTCCTGTATATGATCTGCAATATTTCTATCTGTTGCTACTAAGACATTTGGGGTATATTCTTTAAACAACCAATTACAACCATAGGTTGTTCCAAGTGGTGTTAATAAGTCTAAATTAACTGCAAGTCTACTCTTGCCGTTTCCTATTATAAAAGCCGCACTCATAAAAAAACCCTCACTGTACTTAAGACAGTAAGGGTTTGGTTGGTTAAAAATTATCTATTAACCTAGTGAAGCATTCTCAACTTGTACTAGATCACGTGTGCTTGGTGATGCACCGCTACCAGAGCCACCTACCACAACTGTGTCATCTAATATATTAAAGAAGTTCAAGATTACTGTATTACCTGCAAAGGAAATACCAAATCTATTGCTTAAACGCTTTAAACGCACTGCTGTTGAACCAACATCTGTGTATGTAATTGTCATACTTCCTGTTGATAAAGCAGAATCAGCTTCGTCGGCTAGTGTACATACACCACATTCTGCAACTCTTCCTGAAGTTCCAGCGGCTGAAGCGGCTGTAACAGTAAAAATATGTCCTACTGCGATTGTACCTTTACCAGCACCCATTGAAGCCCAATCAGTATCACCAACAACAGTTACTCGGACAATACATCCAGCTACTGCACTTGCAGGGTCAATTTGAGCGGCGTCTAGTCTTGAAACTAGATACTTGGATGCGGCTTTTTGTTTTACAATAAAACCATCTCCTTCAGTTGTTACACTACCACCAGTTGGTCTAATTCTTGTAGTTAATACAGGAAATGTATAGTCACTTGTGCTAATATTTCCACCTACTACTCCGTAGAATAATTCTCCAGATGGAGTTCTGTTTACAACATCATCTCCAGGATTATTAAATCCTGCATCTTGTGTATCAGATATTTTTATTTTTAACGGTCTTCCCATTTTTTTGTCTCCTTATGTAGTTCCCGTTCTAGCGGGTACGCGGTTGGTTCCGCATAAACACATAATTGTGCAGTGGTATTTATGTCAAAAAAATAGCACCTTGCGGTGCTATTTTTAATAAAGTTAAGTGTATATTATGAGAATGATAAGTTCTGAACTGCAATCTCACCTACGTAGTCACCAGCGTTACCAAATGATGACGCAGTGTTTGTTAACTCGATATAACCATATCTGGTCATAAAGCTAACTACTGGCTCAAATGATGACGGATCTAGGACAACGCCACTGCTCATTAATGGTACGTATGGGCAATAGAACGCTGGAGCGTCTGTTTCACTTGCACCTTTGTAACCAACTAATACTGCTGTGCTATCAGCCGCATATGAATCACAGAATATTCTCATTGTACCATTTAATGTACCTACAAACTTAGTGTTTGTTGGTGCTTCAAATGTACCTTCTGTTGTTCTTGCAAATGCTGAGGTTGTAGCTGATTGTAATACTGTTAATGAAGCTGGAGATACAACTGCATAGTTACCAGCGCCACGTCTTGTACGCTGTGCAATTAAGTTAGCTGTTCTGTTTATTAACACTGCTAAAGCGGCATGCTCGTCACCTACAAATGTTGCAGTACCTGATACTGCGGCCTGGTTGTATGTGAACTCTGTTGCGGCTAATGTACGTAGAGATAATAGAATCTCTTGATCGATTTCAGCAGTAATCTCCTGAGCCAATGCGGCCATAATTTCTGCTTCAACGTCGATACCGTGCATTGCTTGTGCATCTTGTGCGGCTTCAAATGTCCATCTTGCTTGTAGCTTACGAGTCTTTGCTTCGACTGTTTGCTTTAAGATTTGGACTGAAATTTGTCTACCACCTGATCCTTCAAGTATTGCAGTATTTGCACCAGCATAGGTTGCTTGTGCGGCCTGTACAACACCTGATGTAACTGTAGATGCACTTGAATATGCTTGTGCAATCTTGAATGGTGATAATGCTTCTTCACCAGCAACTGTTGATGTTGAGGCAGCTGAGTTGTCTGTCATTGCGTTTGCATAACGGACTCTCAATGTATGGATTTGTCCAACTGGACCTGTCATTGGCTGAACACCAACCAACTCGTTAGCAATAACTGTTGGCATGACACGTCGAATAACTGGTAAAATCACTCTGTTAAGAGTTGCAATGTTACCTGATCCTGTGGATCCTGCAGTTGCATTCTCTTGTAAGTGCTTCTTAGTATTCTCTAAGATAACACCCATTGTAGATCTACGAGTGCCTTGTAAGCCTTCTAGGAGGGCTTCCTTGGTCTCGCTCCATCTGTTTTCTAGTAGTTCTTGTGACATTAAATGTCTCCTTTTTTTAGTTTAAAGCCCTGCTAGGCGCTTTATGTCGATAACGTTTGAATCGATATCGGCTTTCTCAACGACCTTTGCAGTTTTGTTACCAGTTTGCTCAGTTAGTGCAGTAGCTTTTTTAACTGCCTTTGCTTCACTTAACACGGCTGGCAAATATTTTTCAAAAGCGTTCTTCAATCTAGATGTCTGAACGTTTTCAAGTAAGTTAGTCATTATTTCTCTCTTCTCATCATTAAGAGGAGATAGAAGCTCGTCCAATGTAGCCTCTCGCTCATTGGCTTCTTTAATAACTTTTATTTCGTTGTTTTTGCTCTCAACAAGTGCTTTCGCCTTGTCTTGAGATTCGATGGCTTCAGCCAACTGCTTGTCTTTTTCAACAATAGTTGCATTAAGTTTACGTACTTCCTCATTTTCATTTAAATGTGTTGCACCAAACTCAGTTGCATATGCTTCAAAGATACGACGACCAAAATTGTTCTCACGAGCAATTTTAATGTCTTCTTTAAGTTGACCCATTTCACCTCTAATATGTGAAGTAACAGTTGAAGATATCTTCTTAGCAGATTCTTTAATAAATTTGCTCTTTAGATTATCAAGTTTTTCACGTGCATTTGCAACAAGTCTTACTTTAGTTTCTACTAAGTCTTTCTTGTCTGCCGCAAACTCCTTAATTTCTTCAGCCAAAGCACTTACAACAAAAGATTCTAATTTCTCAAAACCTTCTTTGGATACTTTACGATCAGTGCGTAATTCTTTTAACTCTTCAGAAAGTTGTTTTACTAAAAAGCCGTTAAACTTATCAGCGTTTTCTTTCATCTTGTTATGAAACTTCACACGATCTTCAGCAAGTGCATTTTTTTCTTCTTGCAAAGATTTAATTTCACTTGCTAAGCCTTCTGTCACCATTTTATCTAGGGCGTCTACCATCACAGTTTTATCATGCTCATAGCGTTGTGCAAACTCCTCACGAAGTTCAGCACGTACTGTCTCTTTGGCCTCAACCATTTTTGCTTCCCATTGTTCAGCAATAGCGGTACGAGTATCCTCATTGACGAGATCGCTATCTAATAGTGGTTTAATAGCATCTAACATGCGATTCTCCTAAATTTTTAGGTCCCTGATAAGACGAGTCACCTCATCTTTCAGATACTTTTGTATTTTGCCGTCTTTCCCAGACTCCCTAGCCATTTCTAAAATACGATGTCCATGTTTCATGTTCATCAATCCTTCATAAATTGCTTTTGGATATGCGTTTGGAGCACTGGGTTGTGCGACCACGTCTACAGTAACTATTTCAAAGTCACTGACACGTCCATTATGCGGATCGACATTACCCGATCCACGACTCGATACGCCCAATCTCACGCCGGATTGCAACATAGTTTTAACTAGTTGGCCCATTGGAGTTGGAAGAATTTTTAGTTTTCCGTAACCATTAGGTCCGTCCATCCACATGCTTTCAATCATATGGCATACACGGTCTAAATTAATTTTGAGGTCATCTGGATGATCTACTTCGCCTAGAACGCTATTTCCTCCTTTGATTTGCTCGTTTAGTGTGTCCACTGCTTCTGAAATCTGACTTACTGGATATATGCGTTCGTTGGCATTTTTAACGTCACCTTGTATGCAGATGCCCTCCATATAGAGATCCTTACCGTCATTGCCTTCAACAAGGTTGATCTTTGCGGCTTCAAAGGTAAGGTCTTCTCTTAGGTATAGCTGTCCCATATACTTGGTTCCTAAACTAGATTAGTCTATAACACTTTTGTTATTGACACCAGATGCTTGTTTTAATTCAGGCTTTGGTGCTGGCTTAACATCTGGCTTTGTAGTACCTTGCATGTCACCATATTTTGGTGTTGGTCGGCCTTCTTTGCCTTTGTTGCCTGCATCTATGTCGACTGGATGTGCCTCCATTCCTTTTTGTCCTGAATTGGCAGCTACTGGACTTTTACTAGCTGGTGTACTTGTTACTGGCTTAGGTGCTGGTACTAGATCAACATTCTCTTCTAAGCCTTCAACTTCTACATCAACATCAATTGGCTCGTCCATTTTAGCTTTCATGTCATCGATTTCGTCCTGCTCCATGTCAGTATCGCTATCTATGTCAGAAATCTCATCTTGCTCACCTTCGATGTCGTCTGTGTTGTCGTCAACCTGTGCCATTAGCTCTTCAAATTCACCCATTAGTTCGTCTAATTTGTCTTCGATGTCTACTACACGGTCTTCTAATTCTTCGTTGTCATCGTCATCATCAACGTCAACATCGATCATTTCAATTTCTTCTTCTTCATCTTCAAAAGTTGCACCTTGCTCTTCTGATTCAACTTCGTCGATTAAAGAATCAACTGCTGATCCACCAATTTCATCAGATCCTTCTTCAATGGACTCATCAACTTCTTCAACTGACTCGTTTACATCGTCGTCAATTTTTTGTTTGTTATCATGCTCTTTGTCACGCTTTCCAAACTTGCCCATTTCGTCATCTCTACGATCTTTCATAGACTGTTTTTTGGTTTTTTCAGCACCGTCTTTAGCACCTAAATGCTCATCTTCACGGTCTTTGTATCCTTGTTTCTTTTCCATGACTTCTTCTTCAGCCATGATCTCTTCGTAAATGTCTCTGGACTTGTCAACGATTATCTCGTGAAAAAGTGCCTTCGCATTTTTTTCGTCATCATTGATAACGTATTCGATTAATTGTTCAAATTTACTCATTATTTTTCTCCAAACGTATGGTCAGTATAATACTTACAAAAAAATTAAAAAACTAGTAGTTTATGGGGGTAAAATGGGTATAAAATGAATTATTTTTTCAAATATACTACATTTGCGGTGGTGGTGGTGCAAATTGTGCTTGTATTTTTTTCAGCTCGGCAGTTTTTTCAAAATTACGCATATCATACATTTTACGCATTTTTGAAATTTGCTTCAAAGTTAGTTTTGTTTTACGCAACTCACCAAGTTCAGGAACGGAGTTGTCATCTTTCTGTTCTTGATAACTTTCTGCAGGTGCGTCGTAAAATTCAAATAGTTTCATGCTTGTAATTACCTAGCTTGTTCAACATTACTATTTAGTGTCTTACTACAATTCGCAAAACAAATATTATGACATGTTTTAACACTTTTCCAACTTTCATAAAGTCTATGCGTGTAAAAATCTGTTGCCGCAATTTCAGTTATATTATGTAAATTCAAATTAATATCATCAATGTTACCAATGATATATTTGCGAAATAACTGATCTGATATTGTGTTTTTCCATGTGACTCCTGCAGTCATACAGCATGGTAACAAATGCCCATAACAATTTACATATAACTCGCCAATATCCATCCATCCGTGACAACTAGGACTTTTGAATGTATCTGGGTCCATATGGAGCTTCGCTATATCATGCGTCTTTGTATTCAGTGAAAGCGAATTTGTATCGTTTGCCATTGTAAGATCATATTGATACTTCCCGTCGATATACACTGGCCAAACATTGTCTTGCCAGAAGTTTCTGTTTGTGTATTTTGCTTTAAACTCGCAACCTAAATTAGTTGCTAGTTTTCGTGCTTCAGATACTTGGTGCTGGTTGTGTTCAAAAATTAAGTACTTCCATTTTGCTTTACCGCCAGCATCAGTATAGGCTTTTACATTGCTGATTATTTTATTCCAGTTTGCATTTATTCTGTAAATGTGATTAGTATCTTCTAAGCCATCGATGCTAAAAGTTATTCTTACATTATCGTACTCTGCAAGTTGTTTATAAAAGGAAGGATTTCTTATACTGCCGTTGGTTACAATTGTTACTGTGATATCTTTGAAGAATTCAACAAATTCGCAAATTTGTGGGTTCATCATTGGGTCGCCGTAGTCTCCTTCAAACATAATGTCTGTGAGTGCTGGCAACGCATCGAGATTAAAATTTTTTTGTATGTTTGTAAAACTTAAATGTTTGAGGGAGATATCTTTGTCAAGATACCCTTTTGCATCAAATCTTGGACATTGCGGACAGTGTAGATTACAGTAATTTGAAGTTTCAAAAATAAACTTCTTAATTTTTGTCAAATCCAATGGCAATTGAATTATACTGGAGGTGCTTCTGGAGCGGCTGGTGCCGCGGCGTCAACATTGATATCTATTTCTTCGCCACCTGCTGGGTCAGCACCTGCTTGTTCTTGGTCAGCAACTGCATCGCCCATTTCAACATCACCTTCAATATCACTTGGACTTACACCAACAGTACGTAAATCACTTCCAGTTGGTTCAGTTTCAATAGGTTGACCAGTTTCTTCTTCCCATTGCTCTGTGTTCTCTTGTAATTCATCATCAGTTAAGCCAAGATATCGTTTCATTAAAAAACGTTTACTCATATATGGCAATTGTTCCAACGCACTAAAGGCTTGTATCCTTGTGGTATCAAGTTCTGCTTGTCTGTAACTTGCAAAGTTCTGTGGTGGAGCAAATGATATATTGTAAAGTCCACTGTCAATATTAAAGCCTCTCCAACGCATAAACATTTTAAATTCATCGTCTAGTTTTTGAATTACTTGTTTTTGTAATCTTTCACAGTACTGATTGAATCTATATTCTTGTATTAATGCAGTTCCAACACGTCCATCATTCATTGGCCTGTCACTGTCATCTGGACCAGTTGGCAAATAGCTACTTGGTACACGTAATCCTCTACACATTTTGTTGTTAAAATACTTTAAATCATCAATCTGTCCAAGATTTTCTCCACCTGGAAGTGTTTCAACTTTTGAACCTCTACCTTCAGCAGTTTGAGGGAAAAAGTAATCTTCATTTATACTTAAAGGATTATATGTAGTATCCATTGTGGTTTGTTGTTGTCCACCATTCACACTAGGTATACGTCTTTGATGTACTTCATTTTTTACACGTTCTACAAATTGCATAGCAAGATGCGAAGGCATATTTCCTACATCAATGTAGAATACTCTTCTTTCTGGTGCACGTTGTACTCTATAAATT
>Ga0209348_1001467_pt1 | contig 11440 bp, 16 predicted proteins | sample ETNvirenome_2_30_FD_184065 | JGI IMG/M metagenome (GOLD analysis project Ga0209348, IMG submission 184065) | Marine viral communities from the Pacific Ocean - ETNP_2_30 (SPAdes) (version 2) | ecosystem: Environmental > Aquatic > Marine > Oceanic | place: Pacific Ocean | collected 2013-06-22 | reverse complement strand
TCCAACAATAAGAACGTTAACTTTTCTAAACTTACAAAGCCTTCCAGTTAGATCAGTATTTTCTTTCGTTACCATGAATAACCTTTATAACTGGAAATCTTAATGAGAATTCTCCATTTTGATTTTGAGACTCTTCAAAATATTGAACTGTAATTGTTTTGCCTAGAATGTCTTGTGGATTTTTAAATAAGTGTTTACGCTGGTCTATTGTAAAACCGCTACCTACTCTTACAATATTTCCTTTGTGTTTAATAGCTACTCCACTCAACATTTCTTCTTCTACTTCATTTCCTTCTTTAATGTATCTCAGAGGACCAAAGAAAGTATCAACTACTTTATATTCTTCATCAAAAAAAGTTTTAACCTTTAAGATATCATTAGATCTTTTACCTTTATATGTAGAATTTTTACGAAGCATTAAACCTTCCCAGCCTTTTTCAGATGCCTTTAAAGTTAATGAATCAAGCTCTTCAAAAGAAAAAACAGGTATTTGACTTAAGTAGTCTAAGTACTTTAAAGACTTTCCAAGCATTAAACTTTCTAAAGCAAATTGTCTCTGAGAAAAAGTTCCTGATGAAGCTTCACCTCTTTGAAACATATCTGAAGGGATAAAGTCAAATACTTGAAATAGACCATTCTTTATTGTGTAATCTTTTCTTCCTATTTCTTTCATGATGCTTTGGAAGTTTTCATCTCCGTTTTCGTCTACAATGCACATTTCTCCATCATAAACAACGTTTTTAACACCTAATTCTTCGATCTCTCTTTCGACCAAGGATAGTGTATGAAATTGTTTTCCTGATCTGGAGAATGATTTTGCTTTTCCTTTTTCGTCCACCACAATAAGGCAGCGAACACCATCGAGTTTTCTTGATACATACCAAACATCTTTCTTAAAGTCTACTTTCTTTTTTGTTTTTTCGTCATACTTATTTGCTAACGCTACATTGAAAGTAGGTATTAAGTTAGGGATCGATTTATTAATTAATTTTACTGAAGCTCTTACTTTAAGATTTCTATTAAGGATTAAATCCAACAAATTTTTATATTCAGGATTATTAAAAATAAATCCGTTTACTTCTTCTATAGACTTATGACCTGTAATTAATCTTGCATTTAATGAATCAAGCAGCTCAAAAATAGTTTTGAATTGAGTGTGCTTATTTAATAAATCCTTTCTTTTTTCTAAGAGTTTAGGGGTAACATAGTATTGCATATAGCTATTATACGTGTAGTACAGTATTTTTCTAATATCTCTATCAGCAACTCTTATAATATCAATTTTATCGTTTGTTGAAGTTGAAGAATTCATTTCAGCAATAAAATTGTTAAACTTATCTATCATGTTAATGCACCTATAGAGTTTAATATAAAGACATAAACTAGTGTGAAAAATAAAAGTTCAAGTAAACAAAAGAAACTCAACACACAAAGAAACAAAGAAAAATTAGATCTGTATATTTCTTCGTTATGCTGAGTTTGATCGTATAATATCGCTACATTAAATAGTACTATAAAAATAATTCCTACATAATATAGCATAGATCTCCTATTTTATATTGCTTAAGTCAGTTTCAGCTGAAATTGCTACAGCTTCTAAAAACATTTTTGAGTTATAAGGGATTCGTTTGTTATTCCTATGACATCTATCATATACAGCTTCAACTCTTCTTAGAGCATCCTTAGGTGATGAAGACTCAAAAACATAGTCTACAACACTCTTTTCATACTCACCAAGTCCATGTCTATCAATAGTAATCTTATAACGCATCATAATTTTTAATCCTTTTAGTTTGTATATTGTCTTGCAGCTGATTCTGCTTTTTGCGTATTATTGTACTTTCCAATATAAGTCCAGCCTTGCGACCATTTATTTTGGGCTTTATGATATAACTTAATCTTGTCGTTTTCTTTAACAAGCTTAAATGTTTCCTTATTAAAATTATATAACATAATTCTCTCTTTTATAAAATAATTTACATGTTTATTACAACATCTGAAGGGTCTTTATCGAATGCTAATTTGCAGTTTTTAGCTAATATATAACAACGTTTGAGTCTTGCAGATTGTTTAGGCTTTGCTGCACCACCATCAGTTAAGATAAGATAGCCATCAAACTTTTTCTTATTTTTAATTGCATGCTTTGTAACTGCATTAAAGCACGTACCACCTGTTAGAGTACGTTTTATTTCTGGTCTTCTATTTTTCTTCCACAAAAAACCGTTTTTATCATCAACTGAATGATCAAACTTATATAAAAAGAAGTCTGTATTTCTTGAAAGATTATCTAATTCAGAATAGAAAGCTGACAGCTCTTTGTCAGAAACAGAACCGCTTTCATCAACATAAACAGCAATCATTGGTCGATAAATCTTTTTAGCACCAGGATGTATTCCCGGGTACTTTCTGTGTAGCTTTCTAATAGAAGACCTACGTTCATCTTTCTTTGTAAAACCACAGAATCTCTTTAGCAGAGACTGCCATTGAATTTTATTAGAAAGCATCTTGTATATTTCAGACCTTGTTTCAGCAGATACAGAACCCCAGTTTCTATTTTCTGCTTCAGCTGCTGCTTCCTTAACAATCTCTTTAATTTTTCCTTGCATCATTTCTTTTTCTTCGTTAGACATTTCGTCCCAACCGTCGTGATCATCAAATCCAATTGTAATATTAGACTGAGATTCTTCAAGGGATTCCTTGATATCTGGATCACTCATTAGTTTTTCAAAGTAATATTCTGATGTTTTGTTTTTAGGCATACTCGCAATTAAGTTTGACAGTTTTTCAAATTGCTCTATTTCTTTATCAGTCATATTTTCTCTTTGACTATTGTCAAGACTAAGCGCTTTACCTGGAATTAAACCACCTTCTGGTAGCTCATGTTCAGGTATAGTTGAGTTTATTGCCAAGTCTGTGCCATAGTTCCAAATAATATGTGGTTCTCTACGTCTTTCTGTTGTGTGACCAAATACAAGATGCAAGCATTCATGTTTGAGCAGACCTTGAACTTGATGAGGTCGAAGACTGGCTAAAAACTCTCTATTCCAATATAAAGTAATGTCTCCATCAACACATGTTACGCCTGCTGTTGGAATTGTTTCTGTTTCTTCTTTGTTTAAAGATCTAAGAATTCTACTATAAAAAGGTTCATTCCAAAGAAAGTTAACTAGGTGTGTAGTTAAATCAAAATCATTGATTTCTTTTTTAGTAACTTTTCTTTTCTTAAGCATGTTATTGTTATTATTGTTTTTAGCCATTACAATTGCCTTATTTAGTTAGGAGGTCGCGGTTATTGTTAACAATCTCAACTACATATTGTCCAATTTCTTTATGAAACTTTTGAATCGAATCAATGTTTTTACCACCAGTAACTTTAGACCAGAAGTGAATCATCATTTCTTCAGAAATCATTTTACCAAGTTTAGCAGCATTTTTTGCTTGTGAAACTGTCCAATTGTTTGAAGCTGAATGTTCGCCTAATCTTTCAATTAGAGAATTAATTCTGTCATTAGACATTGTCTTAAGCTTATGTTCACAATTTCTAAAGCTTTTAAGAAGCTCTTCAGGAGTAACTACAACTTCATATTTCTTGACAAAATCAGCAAACTCAACTGCTGCTTCTTGTCCTATAAAACCAATTGCTGTATTGAAAATATCGAAGCTCTTTCTGTCTTCCATTAAATCAACGCCGATGTATTTAAGAACCTCATCGAATCTTGCCCATGAAGCTGGTGTTGGAAAAACGTTGCCTGGCTTTACTTTTTCTAAGTTAACAAATAAATGTGAAGATCGTGTTCTAAGAAACTCAATAATAAGATTATCAACGTTTTTAGACTTAGCCCAATTAATCCAGTCATCCTTCGATGGCTTAAGATCAATTGTCCAAAACCTTCTTAAGAGTGCAGGATCCATTTCATTAACATCATATTCGTTACCATGATTAATAGCAGCAAAGATGCGTGTTTCAGGATGGATATTATAAGGCATACCGTTTTCATCATTACCTAGCTGTCTATCCAATACTATTTGAAAGAAAGATTGTTGAACTGCAGGTAAACCTCGATTAAATTCATCAAGAAACAAAACAACTGGCTCGTTACACGCTCTTACAAACCAAGCTGGCATGCAGAAAGTCATAATACCTTTTTCTTTCATGCCTTCAATATCAGGATAACCTTGTGTATCACCTTCGGACATGATTGAAGCACGTACATCAATAAGAGGTAATTCTACTTCTTCAGCAATTTGAGAAACAAGAGATGATTTACCAACACCAGTACCAGCTCTCATAAGAACAGCATGATGTGGAGGAAGATTCTTAACGATTTTTAGAAAGCTTTTAATATTCAAAATAAATTGTCCTTTTAATTAGGATTAATGATTAATGATTACAATATATTATAATTTATTGTTTTACTTATTTACACTTATAAGATTACAATTTGTATTGTATAACTAAGATTAAAACACTAAGTGCTGTACAGATTGCTGTTTTTAAAGTAAAAGGTGTTTCGCCTAGACATACATAAGTTAGAATTGGATAGACAAGGTAGGACAAGCCAAAAAACATGAACCTTGCAGACCAAACTGAACCATTAAAATTATTAACAAAATAAGTCCATGCATAAAGATAACCATATGCAATAGGAAGGCTAAAAAATATGATAATCCAGTTTTGCTTGTCTTTGTAGTATTCATCGATAAACTGCAAGTTTTGCTGTAAAAAGGTTAGTGATGCAGCAAAAATATAAGCTGCCAAAGCTTGAACCATGTTTACTTAACTCCTACTCTTGCTACCTCGTTAAATCCTTCTTTCTTTAAATCTAAGAAGAAAGTCCAACCAGCTCCACCAAAACGATTTTTTACAGTTTCAAGAACTCTTAAGCCTTTGAAGTCTTCATCTTTCTTTTCAATAGACAAGTGAAGCATAGCATCAACCATATGCTTTAGCTTTTGAGAACCAGCCATGTTACCGCTTTTATTTACTTGACCGATACAAATAACATTAATATAATGCTCTTTAGCATAGTCTGTTAAGATTTGTAATGATCTAACTGCTGATTGGCTATTAGTGTGATCTTCACCATATTTTCCATCATTAAGAGTTTGTAAAGAGTCAACGATTAAAAATAGTGGCTTTTTAGGATATTTTTTGCGTAACATATCACAGTTCTTAATAAGTCTTGGAACATATGATTCTTGACCAGCAATAAAACCAGAAGAAAGTTCTAGCCTTTCGCATGTTAGTTTAACTTGATATAAGCTTTCTTCTGCAGTGTTAAACAAACAAACATAACCTTGAGAAGTTAAAGCATTAGCCAGTGTAAGCATTAATGTAGTTTTTCCTGCACCTGGCTCACCAGTAAACAAAGAAATTGTCGAAGGGGTAAAGCCTTCACCACCAAATGCTGCATCTAGATAGTCAACGCCACAAGGATGACGCTCGCGAAGCTTGCTTGGAACGCGAAGGTCAAGAATGTTGGTACCAAAAGTAATGTCATCTCTTTTTACGTTAAGTTTCATTTTTTAATTTATCCTTTAAAAGGTTAAGGTTAATTTGATTACTTTATATTATAATTTATTGTTTTTCTTATTTACACTTAAGAGTTATAACCGGCGCAAATATCTTCCGTCAATCTGTTTGACTGCGTTATCAACGAGAATAAAGAAACAATTTTTTTCTACACGTTTAGAAAAATATTCAAAGTCAGAAACTATGAGACCTACTAAACTAGCGTCATAAGTAATTTTAACTAGCTCGTTAACTTCATAGTTCCATCGAACTATAGACTTTTTATTTTTAAAACCGTCTTTTTTAATTGTTTGCTTTATTGTTCTAGTGGACGGACCTCTGCTTTGCTTTATGTTTTTTAAAGCGTTTTGGTCTGTCTTTACCATCTTTTCTTTTAACTCTTTGATTTGTTTTCTTGAAAGTGGCATATCATCCTCCTATACACTTATTATATATAAATTTATAACAATTTACACATATCGTGTATAAATAATGTCAGCATTAATTTCGTTGCCGTAAATGGATTTTAGACCACTTCTCACATAAGACATAATACAGTCAGTCATATATTCTTCTAATTGAAGATAGTTTATCTTGAGCTTAAGATTTTTTGCTAATTGCTTGCCGTAGTTCCAAGCAAGAATTTCTTCGTTTAGTGTGTGAACATAACTTTTTTTAGATCGAATCTTGTGTGGGGTATTTTTATTAAAACAAAGTATATCTTTATGTCTTACTTCATTATCAATAAAAGCGTGACCTGCTTCATGTAGGAGAGTAAAAAGCCTTTCTCGATATTGAAGATTTTGATTAATATAAATTGTATTTAGCATAGGATACCAAGCATCTTCAACGCCTGGCTTTTGAATTATCCTTATATTATTATTTGTTTCTAGGTAGTGTGTTAAGACATAAAAGTATTTTTTATATTGATTAGATAGCATTTTAACCTCCATACAATATTATAATATAAAAATTAACAATATTGCACGTGTGTGTTATTAAAGGGATTTATATTTGTCTTTTGCTGCTATTGTTTTAATTTTTTCGAGATGTTTTAGAACTCCTTTAACATATCCTGATTTGTAAGACTTTTTGCACTTCTTAGAGTTGTTATAGTAACACAAAGCTTTTGTAAGAGGTTTAAACTTTTCGATATAATATTTTAACGCTCTTACGCCGTGTGAATAAGGATCGCAATTTGATATTAAGCCATCAGCTTTAGTCACGGTTATTTTTCCTTTTCGATTAGGACACCAGTACTGGTATTTTATTTGTAGTGGACCAAAACATTTAAATCTAGTAGGCTTAAACTGCTGTGTAAATCTAGACTCTTCCCATGCTGTTGCAAGTGTTATTAACGTATCTAGATTTTGTTGCTTTGCATCTTCTATTAAAAGAGTACAAACTGCTACACCTTCTTCAGTATGTTCTTGGCCTGATAGTTTTTCGTATACTTCTTGACAAAAACCGTACTGTAAACTTAGTAGTAATAAAAACTTAATCAAAGCTTTTTTGTATATCTCCTCTTCTATAAACTACAATGTCATCTTCTGAATATTTTACTTCTACAAATACTCTAGACTCAGAAGTACCACCAACAGTTAATTGATTATTTCTTTCTGTTATAATATTAATTACTGTTCCAACTTTATTCATTGTTTGATAATAATAAACTTTGTCACCTATTTTAATCATTGTTTTCTTTCGTGATATTTTATTATTATTTTATAAATTTTACACTTAATGTTTAACCAAAAACACCACAATTAATAAGTGACTGTAAAACGTCAAGCAAAGCTTTTGTAGAAGATTCTCTACACGTCGAACCAGTACAGTCCATCATAGGTTTAAGAAATTTATCAATATCATCAGGACAACCCATTAAATGTTGTGAGCAATTATCATACGAGGCTTTGCATGGAACTGTATGTATTGATTGTTCTCTTGCTTTGTTGTAATGTTCTAAAGATTCTGGGTGTGCACAGTGGAATTTGATGTGATCAACATATTCTTGAGTCGTAACTTGTCCGTTATTGTTTAGATCAAAATGAGAGTAAAGATCTTCTGGCGTGATATGACCATCACCATCTGGATCTAAGTCGTGATCTGAGTGACCTTGATGCGGTTGCATGCTATCTAAACTATAATCGTGATCTTGTTCTGATGCTGCAAGATCAAGAAATTCTCTTATTAGTTTTCTTTCATTCATAATGTTCCTCATAAAGTTTTATTATAAATATTAATAAGATTTTAAAAAACTATTATTTTCTACTTTGTTTTGTGACACATCATGTGAATCTTTTCTGCTAAAGCCTTCTTTAATTTTATTATTCATGATGTCTTGACTTGACATAGCTTGCTCAAAAACTGATACATTGTATTCAGCAATGTCATCGTTTATGTTTAAATCTTTAAATACGTTAGTAATTCTTTGTAATATAAAACAGGCAATATGTGCTGAGTCTTTAAAAATAATTCTTTCTGAAGCAGAATGGGAAATATCTCTCTCAAGTAGAGTTAAACAATTTTCAATTGCAGTATGCATATAAGATTTATAAAGTCTTGATAAGCCACAAATGTTTTCTGTTAATATTGGATTTTTCTTATGCGGCATTGCGCTTGAACCTTTCTGTCCTTTCTTAAAAGGTTCAGACATTTCGTTAACACCGTCAATACTGTATATACGAATATCATATGCAATTTTTTCTACAGCTAAAACAACTTTAAGTATTGAATAAAAATAGTCTAAAAAATAGTCTCTAGGTATAATTTGTGAACATGTCATAGGATATAAGTTTAAAGTTCTTAATGCGTTAGTTTCATTCATCAAGCAATTAGTTGTATGATTTCCTGATGGTCCTGATAACTTTCCATATTTAAGCGATGTTTTTGCTAGTCTAATTGCATCAAATCCTCTGCGAAGCCCAGCAATCCATCTAATGAAAACGTCTCGATATGTTTGTATTTCTGCTGCTTTGCCATGTGTTCTAGATAATATTCTTTTACTAGACTTGTCACTTTTGATAAGTTTAGTTAGATTAAATAGAGCCATACTACAATATTTTTCAATAACTGTTAAAGACTCTTGACACATTAAAACTAAAGAAGTATCAAGTACATCAGAAGAAGTTAACCCATAATGAATCCATCTGCCACTATTGTCTGGAATTGACTCTTCTAACATCTGTACAAAGGCTTGCAAATCATGTCTAGTTTCTGATTCTATTTCTTTCCATCGATCAACATTAATAGTTACATTGCTTTTAATCGTGTTTAATTCATCAACGGTAATTGTCTTATTAGTAATATTTCTTGCTAGTGACTCTAAGTGTGCTAACTCTACTTTTAGCCAAGTCTCAAGCTTGTTGTTTGTTTTCCAAATGTCATGAATTTCTTGTATTTTATACCTTGGTATCATTATGTTCCTTTAATCATTAATAAGTTCTGTGTACCAAACTACTTCTCCTCTTTTAGGACCAGTAGTAAATGATATGTTTTTAACTCCTGTGTGTTGAGAAATATGACTTAATAGTGTATTAAATCCTTCGTCTTCACTTGTAACGTTGTAAATTCTAGGTGTTTTAAAAAACATCTCTCCAGCATAATACATTGGATTATCAATGTGAGTCATAACGTCAGTTTTGGTTACACACAAGTGTGTTACGCCGTTTTCAATAACAGCGTTTTTTACTTCATCTAAATCTAACCAGCCACACTTTCTTGGTCGGCCAGTTGTTGCTCCGTATTCTTTTCCTACTTCTGCTAATATATTTGCGTAGCTACTAAATATTTCTGAGGGGAATTTACCGGTTCCTACTTTTGTTTTGTAAGACTTAATCACACCTATTACTTCATCAATCTGTCTATGATTAAGTCCCGTAGAGTTTAAAGCTTCTCCGACTGAAGGTGATGATGATGTAACATCTGGGTAATTTGCAGAGTTTATGCTCAAACCACTTCCTTGCGCGCCTTCTAATAAAATATTAAGTTCTGCAGCATAAAGATCTTGTATCATGTTTTCTTTTCTTAAAAGAAAGGGTTTAAGATATTCAGTGGCATCATAATACTCTTTTATCCAATCATTAAATGTTTCAAAGTTTTTTTCGATTAGTAGATGAATATCTTCATCTTTGTCTACCATATAAGTTTCTGCAAGATATGTTTGATAATCGAAAAACTTTTCTTGTATTTTTGAGAGTGATTCGCTCGGGTTGTTTACTATATCTTTAAACAAAACAGAATCTCTTGCATAAAAGTCTGAATATGCTGGACCGATTCCTCTACCTGTTGTACCTAATCTTCCTTGATATTTTACTCTATCTTTAGCCAAGTGAACCGGTTCGATAGTAGGGCATAGGCCTGATACTAAAAGGTTTTCAGGTTTTACATCTAAGCTTTTAATTTCTTTATACAAATCAACAATGTTTACAACACAGCCTTTAGCTATAAGGTTGAACTTATTTTTATTCAATACTCCTACTGGTAGTATATGAGTTACAAATTTGTTACCGGCTTCATCATAAACAGTGTGTCCTGCATTTCCTCCTCCTTGAAATCTAACAACAACGTCAGCCCAAGTTTGGGCAAGATCATCGACAACTCTTCCTTTACCTTCGTCTCCATGCTGGAGACCTAAAACAATTTTTGTTGGCATTATTTATTCCTATTAAAAATATGTGGATTTCCTTCCACATGAGATGAAGTAGTCTGTCTTCTAAACACTGCATTATCTATTAATTCTTTTAGTGTATTCGCACCGCTATAAGACATGCCACTTCTTACATTTGACATTATTTCATTAAGTACTTTAGACGTTGTTCCTTTATAAGAAACATGAGAAGCAACGCCTTCAATAGAGCTATATGTACCTTTCCAGTTTTTTTGAGCTATCTTGGAAGCCATTCCATTGTAACGTTTAACTTTTTTACCATCCTGAATTATTACTTTACCTGGCGTTTCTCTAGTACCACTCAACATAGAACCGAGCATAACAAAGTCAGCACCTGCTGCCAAAGACTTAACAACATCACCACTGTTTTTAATACCACCATCTGCAATAATATAAGGTGCAGGCCAATCGTTTCCATTTTCTAAGTATTGTTTTCTTGCTTCATAACAATCAAGTACTGCTTGAAACGTTGGTATTCCGTGACCTGTCTGTATTCTTGTTGTACAAATACTACCACTCCCAACAGATGTTCGAATGGCATGTGCACCTGCTAGTGCTAATCTTTTATAAGCATGACCTGTAGCAACGTTTCCTGCCATGACAAATAGATGAGGATAATTACTTCTAATAAACTCTATTGCATTTTCCATAAGAATATGGTCGCCATGAGCAATATCAATACAGACAACATTTAAATCATTTTTAACAAGTTCTGATAGTCTTTCTTTGTAGTCTCCAGTTGCACCAATTGCTGCAGCCCTATAATCTCTATGGTTAACATATCCTAAAAGCTTTGATTGAAACTCAATTGTATTGTATCTATGAATAATGCCTAAACCACCTTGACTAATCATTGCATTAGACATATGTGCTTCAGTTACAGTTGACATAGGCGAACTGATGATTGGTATCTTAAATTCTAAGTTTTTGTCAGAATAGTTTACGTTAACAGAAGTGTCAATACTCTTTCTGGTTACTAGCTCTGAGTATTGAGGTTCTAAAATTACATCATCAAAACTTAGTACTTCTTTATTATTAATTCTCATTTAATTCCTCTTTATAATATTAGTGTATGAAATTAATTTTCTATTTACACCAAAGAGTTACTTATCATTTAAAAAATCTTTTCTGTATTTCATCAGTGCTTTTTCTTTACATTTAGCTTCTAGCATAACGTCAACTGATTTACCACAGCTATCAAAAGGTTTGTAATAAAAATCTGAATGAGCTGCAGCTGACCTTGTTGTTGGATCCTCAAA
>Ga0209348_1001466_pt1 | contig 11449 bp, 19 predicted proteins | sample ETNvirenome_2_30_FD_184065 | JGI IMG/M metagenome (GOLD analysis project Ga0209348, IMG submission 184065) | Marine viral communities from the Pacific Ocean - ETNP_2_30 (SPAdes) (version 2) | ecosystem: Environmental > Aquatic > Marine > Oceanic | place: Pacific Ocean | collected 2013-06-22 | reverse complement strand
CTTATTACTATGTTTTGATGGAAACAAAAGCAGGTGGTATGACGCCAGCGTTGATTACTATGAAATCATCGCAGCTTTCTGTCAGCAAAAATTGGAATTCTATGATGAAGACCATACAAATTGAGGACGGAAAAGGCGGCTTTGTTACACCACCAATGCATGCAGTTGTGTATAATTTAGCATCAGCAATACAAAAGAACGACAAAGGTTCTTGGTATGGTTGGTCAATTACACAAGACCGAATTATGGGACAAGAGGACAAAGGATTGTACAAAAGTGCAAAAGACTTTTCTTCTAGTGTCTCGGACGGAACCGTGCAAGCAAAAGCCGATGTGGAAGAGAAGTCGGATAGTACACCATACTAACCGTTACCTAAATCATAGAGGTGGCGATTTTTTTATCGCTGCCTCTTTACAAAGAAAAAAGAAATGATAATAAAAAAAGACAGATTCAAAAATATATTTAGTGGATTAACTATAGCTTATGGACAATATCAACCTGGAGAACGCGGCGAAAACGGAAAGCAACAAGGAAAAGCTTTTATTGTACGTGGTACCGTCACAGAAGAACTCTGGGACAAACACTTACGAGGAGAAGGACCAGCGTTGGGAATCATCCCTATCACGGAGAGCAATGATTGTCGCTGGGGGTGCATTGATATCGATGAATATAATTTTGATCACACTAGCCTCATTAAAAGTATTCGGGATAATAAACTCCCTTTAATAGTCTGTCGTAGTAAATCAGGCGGAGCACACGTATTTTTATTTACCAAAGAAAATATTCCTGCATCTTTGATGCAATCTAAATTAAAATCTATGGCCATCATACTTGGTTATGAAGGGTCAGAAATATTTCCAAAACAAACTGAAATACTAGTGGATCGTGGGGACACTGGTAATTTTTTAAATTTACCCTACTACAACGAGATGAAAGGATTACGTTATGCTATCAACGATAGTGGCGCCAGTTGTACACTTGAGGAATTTTTTGAGCTCCATCATATTTATGCGTGCACAAAAGAACAAGTCGAAGCGATTAAAACAGAAGAGAAAAAAATAGAAGAAGCATTTCCTGGAGGACCACCTTGTCTAAACAAACTTGCAACAACAGGTTTTGGACAAGGGTCTAGGAATAATGCTTTGTTTAATATTGCAGTTTACTACAAACAATCTAATCCAGATACTTGGGAAGATAAAATTGTAGAGGCAAATTTAAAATATATGGAACCTGCACTAAGTAATAACGAAGTGCAGCAGTTAATTAAATCAGTAAATAGAAAAGGTTACGATAAGTATAGATGTAAAGATGCACCTATCAATGCAGTTTGTCAATCTGGTTTATGTAGAACAAAAAGATTTGGTGTAGGATTTGGTGAAGAAGAGATGCCGGTGTTAGGGAGTCTTACAAAGTATGCATCAAAACCACCAGAATGGTTTTTAGATGTAGACAAAAAAAGAATACAATTAAAATCAGAACAACTTTATAGTCCGCAGCTTTTTGCATTAGCATGTTTAGATCAGGCTAACTTAGTTGTACCTGTGCCAAAACCAAAAGATTGGAAACAACATTTTTTAAAACCAATGATGACAGGACTACAAGAAGTAGAACCTTTAGAGTCTTTAGATCCAGTCAATGAACTTACAGGACTCTTACAAGACTGGACTACTAATAGACAATCAGCAAGAACATTTGATGACATATTAAATAAACTACCATTCACAGATGAGAAAAGAGAATTTACATATTTTAGAATGGAAGACTTTTATAATTTTTGTAAACGAAATCATTGGGAAAAAGATAAAAATCAAACAGGTAATTTAATAAAACAATTAGATGTATTCGTAGATGAAGAGAGAATCCGTATTAAAAAACAACAACCAAGATTAATTAAAATAAAAACTATGAAACAGGTGGAGGCTAGTGTCACTCAAGAACCATATCAAGAGGAGCATTTCTAGTGGCAAAGGGAACGATATTAAGAAAAATAAAAATAAATAATTATAAATTTGATTTAGAGATATATCCAAATTTAGACAGTCATGATGATATTACCTGGGAGATATTTCCCAAAAGTCAGGCAGCATCTTTATATGCATTTAGTAATAAAGATAAGATAAATAAAATTATAAAAAAGAAATACATATACGAACCAAAAAAATGAAAACAATAATATTAGGACCACCTGGAACAGGTAAGACTACAACTTTATTAAATTTAGTTGATCAGTTTATTAAAGATGGAATTAGACCAAGACAGATAGGTTATTTTTCTTTTACTAAAAAAGCAGCTACAGAAGCGGCAGATAGAGCTGCAGACAAATTTGGTTTAGATAAAGAAAATGATCTGCCTTTTTTCAGAACATTACATTCTTATGCATTTAATCAATTAGGTATGACTAAAGAGAAGATGATGGGACCTGAAGATTACAAAGAGTTTGGTGAAAAGTGTGGCATACCAATTAAGTCTACAAAGTTTTCTGAGGGAGATGGTACATTTAATTCTGACAATGAATACCTTACAATTATAAATACAGCTATCGTTAAGCGAATGGATCTATTAGAGTATTACGATTCAAGACAAAACATATTAGACATAGAAAGAAATACATTATTTTTACTGTCAGAAGAATTAAAAAGATTTAAAAAAGAAAAAGGACTCAAAGATTTTAACGATTTAATCGAAGACTTTCTGACAAAAGAAACCATTAATAAATTTAAAGTATTATTTATAGACGAAGCACAGGATTTATCTTTGTTACAATGGGAGATGGTAAGAAAGATTTGGAGTCGTGCAGAAAAAACTTACATCGCAGGTGATGATGACCAAGCAATATTTAAGTGGGCAGGTGCAGATGTAGATCACTTTATTGCATTGAAAGAAGAAGTTGATGACATACAAACACTAGATCAATCTTACAGGATTCCTGGAGGACCTATACACGAACTATCACAAAACATTATAGGTAAGATACAAAACAGATTTGATAAAGTTTATAAACCAAGACAAGAAGAAGGAATACTGCGTAGATATTCTGACATCACACAGGTTGATATGTCAGAGGGTAGATGGTTGGTGTTATCTTCTGCAAATCATTTTTTAGAAGATGCTAAAGATTTATGTGAACTGCAAGGTTGGTACTATCAGTACAAAGGTAGAAACTCTATACCACTTAAACTATTACTAGCTTTAAATAACTGGGAATCTTGGCGTAAAGGTGGAATGTTAAATCACCTGGAGATAAAAAACATTTACGAATATCTTGGATCAAACGTATTAGAAGGATTTAGAAAAGGTAAAACATTACATTCTGATGACAAGTATACTTTAAAAGAGTGTCAAGATAATCATGGATTATTAGTCACAAATGTTTGGTACGAAGCATTTGAAGGACTAGATCCAATGACAGAAAACTACATTCGTAACATGAGGGCGAATGGAGAACAGATAAATAAAAATCCTCGTATAACAATGTCAACAATACACGGAGCGAAAGGAGGAGAAGCTGACAAAGTTTTACTAATGCAAGACATAACAAACGCAGCACTTGAAACATTTAGTCATGATCCAGATGAATTACATAGATTGTTTTACACTGGAGCAACGAGAGCGAAACGCGAATTGCATGTATTAGATCCAAGAGATTTTGATAGGGCTTACATACTATGACACACAAAGATTTATTTAAAGGATCAACATATGATTCTCTAGAAAAACAGGTAGGTGGTAAACACTACCGCAATATGAAAATTCAGCCAGCACATTTCATAAACGAAAACAAGTTGCTTTTTGCTGAAGGCAACGCTATAAAGTATATCTGTAGACACCAGTCAAAAGGAAAAGAGGAAGATGTGAAGAAGGCAATCCATTATTTAGAGATGATATTAGAGAGAGATTATTCGTGAGGAGCACACAGATACCGTTGTTCACTCCTGAAACGGAATGGGTTATGCCTGAAGAATTAAAAGATCTTCGTGGGCATAAAGAGATAGCAATAGACTTAGAGACTAATGATCCACATCTTATGGAGTTAGGATCAGGTAATGTCACAGGAAGAGGGCACATTGCTGGCATTGCGGTGGCCGTAGAGGGCTGGTCAGGGTATTTTCCGATACATCATGAGTCTGGTGGCAATATGGACAAAAAACTGGTCTTATCTTGGCTCCAAGATATTTGTAATCAAGAAGATACTACCTTTATATTTCACAATGCGATGTATGATATTTGCTGGTTGAGATCAGCTGGGGTTATTGTCAAAGGTAAAATAGTTGACACAATGATTGCAGCATCTTTGATAGATGAAAATAGATTATCTTATCAATTAAATTATTTATCAAAACATTATGTAGGGTTTGGTAAAGACGAAAGTGTTTTGAATGCAGCTGCAAAAGAATATGGATTAGATCCTAAAAAAGATTTATGGAGATTACCTGCATTGTTTGTAGGTCAGTATGCTGAACGTGATGCAGAGTCTACACTAAAACTTTGGAAGAAGTTAGAAACAGAATTATATCAAGAAGAATTATGGGACATATTTAATTTAGAAACTAGATTATTTCCTTGTCTTGTAGACATGAGATTTAAAGGTGTCAGAGTCGATCTTGACAAAGCTGACAAAATTAAAAAATATTTAATAGATAAAGAAAACAAAATTCTTAAAGATATCAAAGACTTAACAGGAATTGACGTAGAAATACATGCAGCTCGAAGTATTGCAAAAGCATTTGATAAATTAAAATTACCGTATGACAGGACAGAGAAAAGTAAAGAGCCGTCTTTTACAAAAAACTTTTTACAAAATCATCCACACGATTTACCAAAAGCAATTGCAGAGGCAAGAGAACTTAACAAAGCTCATAGCACATTTATAGATTCAATAACTAAACATGCAGTTGATGGTAGAATACATGCAGATATAAATCAAATACGATCAGATGCAGGCGGAACGGTGACCGGTAGGTTTAGTATGTCAAATCCTAATCTACAACAGATTCCAGCAAGACATCCAGAGTTGGGTCCTTTGATTAGATCTATATTTATTCCAGAAGAAAAACATACCTGGGGATCATTTGACTATTCACAACAAGAACCTAGAATTTTAGTACACTATGCAAAGCTACAAAACTTAAGTGGTGTTGATGAAATTGTAGATGCATACAATGCAGGAGACGCAGACTTCCACCAAGTTGTTGCAGACATGGCAGGCATTGAACGTAAGCAAGCCAAGACAATTAATTTAGGTTTAATGTATGGCATGGGTAAGAATAAATTAATGGCAGAGTTAGGATTGATGAAAGATTCTGCAGAAAAACTAATTAGACAATATCATAACAAAGCTCCATTTGTAAAACAACTGATGGACAATGTATCTAGAAAAGCAAATGATCGTGGTAAGATTAGAACTTTACTTGGTCGGGCCTGTCATTTTGATTTATGGCAGCCAGTACAATTTGGAGTCTTCAAACCATTACCATTAGAACAAGCAAGAAAAGAATATGATGAACCATTAAAACGTGCATTTACCTACAAAGCACTTAATAAATTAATACAAGGAAGCGCAGCAGATATGACAAAAAAATCTATGGTTGCTCTCTATGAAAATGGTATAATACCTCACATTCAGATTCATGATGAAGTAGATATTTCTGTTGAATCTAATGAAAAAGCAGAAGAAATAATTGAAATTATGGAATCTGCAGTTGAATTAAAAGTACCAAATAAGGTTGATTATGAACAAGGAAAAAATTGGGGCGATATTAAGTAAGATAAATACTTGGTCCCTACTATATAGACAAGAAATAGTTTTAGGTGGTACTACATTTCTAATAGGATTTGTTATTGGCGCATGGCTTATCTAAACGCAAACACACCGACTATTTATGCACAGGTAAGGAGGGAATATCTTTATGATCTTAAAAAACATCATGGCGAAGTTGAAGACTGTATTATCTTTGGTCTTACAAGCATGGGGGGCCGTGCTATATTATTTCACGCTCTTATGGGTAACGGTGCAATATTTTATCGCTTACCAATTAGCGCGTTTATTCAAAAGGGATTTGACCCATCCAGAGTGCCCACAAGACGACTTGATGAATTGGAGCTTTGGAATTGTTTTTCTTATTATCCTACTGTCACTCATTGGGCTATACTAAGTGCAGCTTCAGGTTATTACTTTGGTAAAGATAAAAAGAAACATCATGGATCTTATTTATTTACAGTTGACTGGGGACACCCAGATGCTAATATACTAGACACTGACCATTCAGAGATCCCGCACGAACATAAGTGCGCTCACATAATTGCATTAGACGACGGCAATTTTGCAGCACAACCTAACAACAGATGCATATGGGATTTACCTTCATTCACTGTCAAAGATAATGTGCCTGATTGGAAAGTACAGACTAACGAATGGAACGTAGAAGATTCAGGTAAGTGGAGGACCGCTGATACTGATGACTTCTTTTACGAGATCGAGGAGCAAAAAGATGATTGATAAAATTAAAAATTCAGCAATGCACTACTGGCATGAGCATAAAGTAGTGTCAATTGTGGTGGCTGTTGTAATTATCGCAGCATTGGTATTGTAGGTTTTATGACGGGAGATTGTAATGAACTACAAATTCACCGCAATTCTCATCATTTTACTCTGTTTACTAGCGATTTTTGTTAGGCCCAATAATCCCACATTGAAAATTGAGGGCAAAGATTATATACTGCCGAAACCAAAACCAAAATTAAATGAGTAATAAACCTTTAAATATTTCTGAAGAGGCGGCTGTCCAAATGCCAATGAAGACGGTTGCCTCTTTGATCATCATCGTGGCACTCGGCACGATGGGTTACTTTCAAATTATAGAACGTCTTAATGTTGCGGATACTCGTATACAGATAATGGAGAAAGATCTTGAGGAGAATACAGAGTTTAGAATTAAATGGCCACGTGGACAACTAGGTTCATTGCCCGCAGATTCTGAGCAGTACATGATGATCGAGGATTTATACAAAACCACGGACAAGTTAAATACACACATCGAATCAATGGCTTTAAACAAAGTAAACATCGAGTTTTTACGAAAACAAATGGACAAGGTTTTGACTGATATTGAAAAATTAAAAGATGCCAATCGTGAGATTGGTTACAAGAATGGGAGTTACTCACAATGATAGAGTCTGTAGTAGCTCTTCTTATGTTTGTAAACGCAGAGATCAAGGAGGCGCGTTTGCAGGTTGATGGTATGGCACAGTGTTTACGTGGCAAGCGTCAGGCTGAGAGACAATACTCAGAATCTGTAATGTACAAATGCTGGAAGGGTGAGGCTGAATTAGAGTCGAATATTGATGGTAGTAAAAGCATCAAGAAGTTGATAATAGAATAACATGGCAAAAGGATTTAGAGTTGAAGCCGAAGTTGTAAACGGTAAATGTCCAACGTGTGATCAGTTCACAATGTTAGTTGGAATTGATAAACATTTTTTTAGGTGTATGAGTTGTGGTAGTGATTTAGAACAACATGTAAATGGTAAAATAACTTATCTACCAGTTATTACTGCACCAAAAGATGCCAAACCATTTGTAAAAGAATGGGTTGAAGACGATGGCTAAAAAGTTCAAAGATTTTATTGCACACGAACCTGTACATCACAAAACTTCGATTGGGCGCAAACCTAGTTTGTGCAAAATGAACAAAAGAAAACGAAAAAATTTTAAGGCTTACAAAGGCCAAGGAAAATAATGAAATTTATATTGACAGTGTTTGTCTGCTCGGTTGCGAGTGGAGATTGCTACACCAACCCACAATATCCAAAAGTATTAAACAATCACTATGATTGTATACGTCAAGGACTATCTGATTCTTACGAAATTTTATATGCAGAAAACAACTTTACAGAAGAGCAAATAAACAAGCTACAGTTGTATCCTAAATTTCACTGTGAACCCGTAAAAGACGAAGGTAAAATTACTACTTAATGTCTGTGCATTCCAAGAAAGGAACGCACAAACAAAAGGTGTGAGAAGAGATCTTCTTTTTATTATAAAAAGACTTGACTTGCAAGTCTTGTTTTATTAGTATAGATTCCCATATATTATGATTAATAACATAGTAAGAAAGGACAAATAAAATGGCAGACCCAAATAAATTTAAGTCTGTATCTGTGCCTATTGAAACTTATAAGAAGCTACGCTTTTTAGCTTCAGGTAAATTTGTAGATGCAGAATTAACAGTTAGTAAAACAATCGAAGCTCTTGCTACAAGAGCTGCAAAGAAGTTAGGATATAAAAATGGCAAATCGAATACATAAAGCCATCTGTAATCATTGTAATGGTAATGGATATTTAAAAGTAAATACATCCTCTTATAGTGAAGTACACCAATGTCCAACGTGTAAGTCAGAGGGTGAGATAGAGATTAAAGAACCCTCGCTTGAACAACTAGAAGAAATGGCCAACAAAGCGAGGCTGCAGTGAAGAACCCTGTAGCCAAGGCCGTTCGAACACCAAAATTTAAACCCAAGAAAATAGAATCTAAAAAGAAATATAAACGTAACAAAAAAATCGCAGGCTACTACATGGACTACGATGGTAAGGAGAGAATTATTTATGAGGATGAGAGATGATACCTGAATGCGATAGAGCGTATATCGCTGGACTCTTTGATGGAGAAGGTTCAATACATATGAAGCGCGGACCGGAGAAGAAAAAGAAACACAAAGGCAACGGCTACAGAATCTCAAACAGTTTAAGATTAAGTATGGAAATCACCATGACGGATCGATCTGTTTTATCATGGGTCCATCAAGTTTTAGGTGTTGGTACTTTAACTGACAAACCTAGAAAAGGTAGACGCGTTGATGGCACAAAATATTTAAAACAATATAGATGGCGATGTACATTTAGAGATGCATACTATGTATGTTGTCTGCTATGGCCATGGGCACATACCAAACTTCCAAAAATACAACAAGTTATCGAACACTACGCAACAGAAAAAATAATGGAAGGAAAAGTTGTAAGTCTCGATGAGTACAAAAAGGCGATGAGTTTAGAATGAAAACAAGAAGTAATACAATAAGAGAAAGTAAATCAAAAAATTTAAGATCTATGTTAGATAAAGAAGGTAATGTCTTACCTGTCTTCAAAGAAGTTATGGATAAATTTACTGAAGACGACAGAGCTTATTATGCTGGCATGATTGATGGTGATGGAACTATAATTTTGACACAACCTAAAAACAGACCAAATAAAAAGTTAAGAGTTTCTTTAGAACTAAAAGAAATAAATGCTGAACCTGTCATAGAGTTAGCTAGACTTTTTGATATTAGCGTAAGTAGAAAGGTTTACAATGCAGCTAAAAACACAGAGCCTTCATTAAAATGTGAGTTTGGTAGAGTAAAATCTATATTATTTTTATTTATGATTTACCCTTATTTACTTGAAAAAAAATTAACGGCTAAAAATGTACTACAATATTGTGGATGTCCTGATGAACATTTAATGAATGATAAAAAATTTTCTTACGCTTATTTAGCTGGATATACTGATGCCGAAGGAAGTATAAAATTTAAATTAAGACATCAAAAAGGTTGGAAGGGTAAAGGAATTACAAGCTCTTACAATTGTTTGTATATACTAACCTCTAATGACTTTGGACATCTGTCTTATATTAAACAAAAATTAGAAAATAAAGGATATAAATTTAATAAAGATTATGTACAAAAATACGAAAACTCATCTTATAAAAGAGAAAAATGGAATCCCACAAGAAACATAATGATTGGTGGGTGGGAACAATTGAGTAAACTTTACGAGTCTTTATTAAAATATTCTAAAATAAATAATAAAAGAAACTTAATGAAAAAAACTAGAGAATATCATTACCTTATTAATACAAGATTACCTGAGAGGGCCAATGAAGCTAAATAACTGTTTTATATACCCAAAAACAGTGCGTGAATCCGTGGAGGGTGTACGACACTACGATGTTGGTAAAGAAAAGTTACCGAGTGTGACTACGATATTGAAAGCTACTGAGTCTGAAGAGAAAAAACAATCATTAGCGAACTGGGCAGCGCGGATCGGGGAGGATGCTGCTGAGAAAATCAAAGATGAGTCTGCGGCGCGCGGAACGGCGATGCACAAGATACTTGAAAAATATATTTTAGAAGAAGGATACTTGGACCTAACGAATGTTGGCAGAGATGCACACAACATGGCCATCAGAGTTATTGAACAAGGTCTTTGTAATGTACCTGAGTATTACGGCACAGAGTGTACTTTGTATTATCCAGGTTTGTACGCAGGGCAAACTGATTTAGTAGGTATTCACAAAGGCGCAGACGCCATTATAGACTTCAAACAAACCAACAAACCAAAGAAAAGAGAATGGATAGAAGATTATTGTTTGCAATTAGCAGCATATGCAATGGCACACAATTTTATTTACAAAACATCTATTACCAAGGGTGTGATTATGATGTGTAGTAAAGATAACTTTTACCAGGAGTTTGTAATTGAAGGGTTGGAATTCCAAAAATATAAACATAACTTTTTAAGGAGGGTTGATGAGTATTATAAAACAAGATCAAAGAAGGCTGGATAACATAGCCAACATGTACAATAAAACAAGTGGCGACATGAAAGAGATGTGGAAGAAAAAGTGGTATGAATTAGTAAAAGTAATAGGAAGGAAATTAGATGAGGCTGAGAGATCTGCAACAAATTCTAGAAAAATTCACTAACGGACAAAAGGGTACCATGATATCTGATTGCCCTGTTTATATTGAAAGTATGTCTGGACACTTAGAAGATGTCAGACGTATTGAGATACAAGAGAGCAATATAATTGGTGACGCTAATCCTGCAAGATTAGTATTAAAAGCTGATAGAAATGAATTATTTAGATCAAAAACATATAAACAGAGTTAACAATTCCCTTGGGATTGGGGTGGAAGCGAGAGTGGAAGCCCCAAAATTATGAAAAAACTAACAATACAAAGTAAAGATATCACACCTAAACAATGGTCTAACCTTGTTTTAGAGCTTAATCTGGTGCGTAAAGCATGGAAACCCTATGCAAAAGTAGAGATTTTGGGGTCTGGTATTAAAAAAATAGTGAAAAATGGTACAAAACCATACAAAATTTAGAATGGTTCTAATGTATACTTTAGAATGGTTCCAATGTAGAGTTGTGCCAAATGTAAGTGGAATTTCTGAGCAAATTTTTTTTTCAGTGATAAAAAAAAACTGGTGGCACAGGTGGCACACCCTGTTTTTGGCTTATTATCGTTGGTATAAGCGAATAATAGTGTGCCAAGGCCCTTGGCACACCGTGGCACAGTCAGTATGGTTGACCTATATGTCAAATAAGCTAGATTTTACAACAACTATTTCAGAATGTACTCGGCGCGCGCGACCTTTTTTGTTTTTTAGAAAACTTTTTTGCCTAAAA
>Ga0209348_1001465_pt1 | contig 11449 bp, 4 predicted proteins | sample ETNvirenome_2_30_FD_184065 | JGI IMG/M metagenome (GOLD analysis project Ga0209348, IMG submission 184065) | Marine viral communities from the Pacific Ocean - ETNP_2_30 (SPAdes) (version 2) | ecosystem: Environmental > Aquatic > Marine > Oceanic | place: Pacific Ocean | collected 2013-06-22 | reverse complement strand
GAAACTGTACAAATATTTGACGCTGCACAAAACTGGATGAATCTTAAAAACGCAAAAAGTGAAGCGGCTTTTGCATCTGCTAAAAATAGTATTATAGCTGAATCTCGTACAAACGATAAAATGTTAGACATTACAGACATTAGTCAAAGTGGAGATGATTTAATTGTTTCTTATTATGATAAAAACACTAAGCAAAATGTTACTCTGCCAATATCAATGTCTGGTAATAATGTAGACTTTTTAAATCAAGGAACTTTTATTATTGGTAGTTCTGTTAATGAAATGAGAAATAGACTTAAAGATAACTTTGGTAATTTAATAAGTGGACAAAGAATGATGGGTCAAGATAATGTGCCTGTTAATTTAAATTCACCAGGAATAACAGAAACTGATATACCATACAATGCGTTACAAATTGGAGTGGGTGAAGGAGATGCGGCTGCGAACATAAGTCTTAATGAGTATATAACTAACATTGACAATTATGTAGAAGGTGAGGGTGCAGATGCTTTATCATTTGGGTTGAATGAAATATTCGCTAAACAAACTAACCCTAATAAATCTAAAAATCTAAAAGGATTATCTATAGATAAAGTAGAAGGAGAAAATGTGTTAGAGGTTTATCTACCAGAAGTAATGACAGCTCCAGTTTATTTAGAGGTTGATGAACCATCTATTACCAATGCTGTTGTAAGAGAAATTTATAATGCATTAAACGAAGACGCTAAAATAACTCCTAGACAACTATCAAGAATGTTAGGTAAACAATATTCTAAACAAGAACAGTTTATAAATGACAGAAAAGCTGCTAAGAAACTTGACCCTAATGTTCAGTGGAATGACGGTATGGGTAGAGAGCAACAAGATTCTCGTGTTAAGGTTACTGAGGAAATAGTTTATACTGAAGAACCAGATAATATTAAAGGATATACTTTTGGTGAAGTGCCATCTTTAACAAAAATTAAAAAAGCTTATGAAGAAGCTAACGACCCTAAAGATTATGCTACTTATATGCAACTATTCAATGAAGCAAGGAAACATTATAACGCTAATAATAAATAGATTATATGGCTGTTGAAGAAAACAAAAATTCAGTATTTACAACTGGAGAGTTCTATGATAACTTTGTGGTTGATAAAGAGATGTTTCCTACGTTTGAATCATTTACAGAGTTTTATGAAGGCGCTAAACCAGAAGATGTATATGGAGCGGTTGATAAAGAAGTTTTTACTAGCTTTGAAGACTTTGATGAATTCTTTGAAATATCACCTACAAGTTCTGAATTTGATGATGCTGGAGGAGTTAATTCAGCTATGTCTAATTTTAACTGGTTTAAAGATACTATCAAAAAATACTTTTCTTCAGACGAAAAAAAAAAGGAACCACTTCCAGTTGGTGGGGATAAAAATACTATTGTAGATATAAAAACTGGAGAGGTTGTGACTCCAGAAGAACTTGAACTTCTTAAGGGTGATATGCCTTTAAAAAAGGGAGTTAAAGATGGAAGTGATTTCATAGCTTTGCAAGAAGATGAGAAAACTTACGCAGCTGAAGCAAGAGAAAGAGATGCTCGTCTTAGTAAACATACAATACCAGGTAAAATTCTTGATGATTACCAAGACATACTGTTGTCTGTTAATGAAGTAGACTATACTCCTAATAATATTATAAAAAGCTTACAAGAAAATATAGGTCCTTATGGGTTTGTTATTGACAATCCTTATAAAAGCTTTGCTGAAAAAGCAAAAGATGCTTATACACAGCCATCTAGAACAAAAGTTAGAGCCAGAAATACACCTATTACAGGTGAAGGAGAGGAGATTGTAAGTATAGTTTCTACTAATGGATTAAGCACTTTTGAATTAAAACTACTAGATGGTGTTCCGCAAAACAAAAATGAGTTGCGAGGATTTATGAGTTTAAGAGGTTCTAATCCAAGCGACCCTACACCTAATGATGATTTTATTTCTAAATCATTAAATGTAAAACAATCACGTACAGGAGCTAGATTTAATTACGACACTTCTGACTATTCATCGGTATTAATGACAACTGTAGAGGTAGATGATAAACATTTAGCCATTCCTTCTTTGTTTCCTAAAGACCCTACAAATCAATCTACATATAGTGAAGACTGGATTCAATACGACCCAAAAACACAAATGGATGAGATGCTAAAGATGGCTCGTGAACGTGGAGAGGTATATGCCTTTAATACTAAAGAAGAAGCAGATGAGTTTGCAAAAGGAATGTGGAAAGAAGCAAACACTGTAGATTTAGAAAAACAAATATTTTTTCAAAACAACGGTGTAAAAAACTTTAATCAGCTTTTTAAAGCTCAAACTGCATACGATGAAGCAAGAGATGAATTTTTCTTTATTGATGAACTCACCAAAAATGGTCTTACAGGTCCAATGAGAAATATAAAAAGAGATTCTAATGGTATGTTTACAGGCGATAAGTTTATAGCAACAGAAGAAGAGAAAGCTTTGTATCCTAATTTATTTACTGAAGAAGGTATGTTGCGTGGAGACTACAAGGCTTATCGTGACAGACAAAAATTAATTAGAGATAATCTTTACGCTGCAACCCAAGACCCTAACTATGTAGCTGCTACTATAGCCTGGGATGTAGAAGCTGCAAAAAGAAGAGAAAAATACACACAAGAAGCTGTAGAAATAAATGCACAAGCTGTTCAGAGCGAAGTTATATTAAATAGTTTATCTATAGAAAAGTTTGGTAAAAAAATTGAAAATTTACCCCAACTTATAAATAGTGATGTTCTTCCTCCAGAAGATATTGCTTTGGCTAATTTTTTAACTGCTGCAGTTACTCAAGTAGATATGAATAAAAAATATGCTGCTGACCAATATTTAATTTCAAAAACTTATTTAGATTCTAAAAACAATAAAAATGCACGTGGTAAGATTTTAAAAGGGATGTGGAATAATGTGTCTAATGAATGGAATACAAGAAGGAAAAGAGGTGAGGCTGGCAAGGTAATTCTTGCAATGAGTATGACTGATGACCCTAAAGAAATGGAAGGAGTTTTAGGAATGAGTAACGCACAGGCAGCAGAGTATATTTCAGATAAACTTATGGAGTCGTATACCTCAAGTAAAGGTTCTTCAATAGAAATGTTAGAGTGGAATAGAAGTAAGGGTTTTAGAGAAAAGCTAGATGTCTTTATAGATAACCCATTAGATATGGGTATGTCTTTAGCGGCAGGTTCTTTTTCTGAAATTTTACCTTACGGTGTTCAAATGGTGTTAGGAACATCTGTTATAATGGGAGCAGAAGGATTTTTAAGCACACCAGGTAACATAAAAAAGAAAGCAATCGGTGGACTAGGTGGGTTTGTTACAGGTATACAATTAGGTTCTGCTGCTACACTTGTAGCTATGGAATATACTAATGCTGCATTTGAAGCAATGACTGATAAAGGTTATGATATAGCTAGTCCACAAAGCGTTCTAAAGGCTGTTCAATCAGATGAGGTATGGCAAGAAGCAAGAGAGGTAGGATTAGCTAGAGGTATTCCTATTGCTATTATAGATTATATGACTGCAAGGATGGCTGGTAGACTTTTAGTAGGTAAAGGAGATTTTGGTTGGAAAAAATTTGGCTTGTTAGCTGCGGAAAGAGCAGTAGTAGACCCTGCAGGAGAGGCTTATGGAGAATATTTAGCACAGTTAAACAATCAATTTTTAAACAATAAAGAATTTGTTGCAGACGAAATAGCTCTTGAAGCTATTGGAGCATTTGGTAATAACACCAGTAATATGGTTATGAATGCTACTATAACAGCTATGAGAAATGAAAGAATTATTGCTGGAGAAAGAATGGCAGACCCTGTTGCTTATTCAAATAGAATAGGTAATGATGAACAAGTTTCAAACTGGGCGAATTCTATGGGAGAATTAAAACTGTTACCAATGGAGACTGTAGAAAACATACAAGTTAATATAGGAAACAAACGAGAAGCAAAAAATTTAATGTTAATGCCTCCAGACCAGGTTACTAAATCGGATAATGTTCCGTTACAAACAACTATGATGGAGTTGTTAAGCCTTCAAAAAGAATTATCTAAAACACCAGCTTCGAAAAGTATATTTGGAACAGAATTAAGTGCAATAAAAAGCGCGTTAAATTCTTTAGCAGTAAACAAAAAAGTAGACTCTGAAACATTAAGTGATGTAAATGAATTATCTATAAATTTATTTGGAAGACCAATAAATGCATTGCAACAAGCATTAGACGAAAGTGGTAATTTTAATGCAGTGGACGCAGAAGAAGATGTAGTTGAAGAGGTTGAAGAGGTTGAAGTTGAGACATCTCCTCAAGCTAAAGTCAGAACAGCTGCATCACCAGATGTTCAGTTAAGCCAACAAAATATAAGCGAACTTTTTACCAATGACAAAACAAGTAACACCGATGTTGTAGCTTTTAGTAAAGTTCCTCTAAGCGCAATAAAAGATAAAAGAATTCCTGGTGGTACAACAAGAGATGTGTATGACATAGGTAATGACAGAGTAATTAAAATTGCTAAAAACCCTAGAGGTCTACAACAAAACGCATCTATTGGATATGGAGACTTGCGTATGCTGGGAGGATTAGTTCCAAACATTTATGAGGTAGGGACAGATTATATTGTAGTAGAAAAAGTACCACGTAACGATAAAGCAGTAAGAGAGTTTTTAAAACCTTTACAAAAATTTGATGCCACAGATTTTAATATTAGAAATAGACCTGTTGAATTAACTGAAACAATGGAAGATTTAGGATTGTCTGACTTTTTAAACTATGACTTATTATGGAATGATTTTAAAGCTGCACGAAACTGGGGTCAAAGAGCTGATGGTACTATTGTTTTAGTGGACGAAGGAGCGTTAAACGAAAATGTTACCGCTTCATCTGCAATCCCAGATTGGGCAAGACAAGAATGGTCTGAAGTAAAACGAGATAGAAAAGGAGGTTCAGAAGTAAGTCTAAGCCAAAGACGTATACCATTACCAAACTTATTACTAGACTATGGTTATGATACTAAAACTGGATTCTTTCCAAAAGAGATTACTAACGTTGGTGCATTAAAAAAAGGATTACAACTTTATGGTTATGATTTAATCACCAACAGAGACGAAAGAACTGGAGAGATTACAGGATATCATATTGCGCAAGAAGGTGGTAAAAGAAAACTCGATTTATTTAAAGGAGAAGAATTAAAAAGAGAAGCTCGACAAGAAGCTGAGGCTTCTCCAGAAACCAGACAAGAGTTGGTTGAATTGTTAAGTAAAGCATTCCCTGGTGTAAAAGTATTTGATACTGTAGAAGCATTTGAAGAAAACATAAATAAGCCAGGTGTAGTAAAAAGACTTACTAAAGATGGTTACATAGCTTATGGTGCGAAAGGAGATGGAAGTATATATTTAAACCCAGATGATAAAACATTATCGTTACCATTGCACGAGTTTGGACATATGTTTATTGATTACTTAAAAAGTAAAAGGTCTGGAGAAAAGGGTACCAAACTTTATAAAAGAGGTCTTCAACTTATTACCTCTACTGAAGAAGGACAAAAAGAATATGATAAACAGGTTAAAATATATGGTGAAGGTAATAAGGCTAGAGAAGAAGCTTTAGTAGAATATATAGCACAAGAGGGTAAAAGAAGAGCAGGTGAATCACAAAAAAGTAAGTCAGCTAAAAGTGGTTTAGCTAAATGGTTTGATTTATTAATGAACTTTGTAAGAAGACAGTTCTTAAAATTAAAAGATTTATTTGCTAGTAAAACTTTTGCTCAAGATATTAAAGGTATGTCACTAGAAGACTTTGTTAATATGTCTCTGCGAGAATTATTAGGAGGACAACCTGTAGACCCTAATGTAGGTGTTGAAGTTGAAGAGGGAGGACAGATGAGGTTACCGTCTTTGTCACAGCAAAAAGCTGAAGTACCACAGGGTACAGACATAGAGGTTATTGTTAAAGAATCTAGAGAGAAGGGAATAACAGACGTTCAAATAAAAGAAGTATTAAAAGGTCGAAACCAATTTAGTACTGAGCAGATTCAAGATGCTTTAGCGATGGAGCTTATTGAAGGACAAGAAATGCCGCCTGCATTTAGAAATTTACAAGGAGGAGCTAACTTAGGAAACGCATTGTTTACAGAAGTATACAGAAAAGTAGTTGACTTTTTAGGTCAAGGAACAACAACTCAAATTAAAAAACAACACGTAGACAGAATTAAAAAAAGATTTCCAAAAGCTACTGAAGGATTATCCAATCAACAAATACTTAATAAATATCCAGTTAATAAAAAAGTTTTAGCAGCTGCAAAAACTCCTGCTGAAGTAAGAGCTTTTGCTAAAAAAGAATTAGAGAATAATCCAATCTTTGCTTCTCAACCAAAAGAAATACAAGATGAATTGATGGTTGCGTTCGACAGAGTAGTTGGTATTACTGCTGATAGAAATATTCAAAAACAAATAAGAGAGCTACGTAGCAGAATACAAGTGCGTAGAAAAACTGAAAGAGATATACAAAAGGTAAAGAAAGATTTAAAAGACTTTATTAGATTAAACTTTCCAAAAGGTTTGATGGTGCCTCGAAGTGTAATGAATAGATTAAATAAAACTATTGCTGATGTAAATAAAAGAAATTATTTAGCTCAAGTTGAAAAAGTAGTTGCAGAAGTTGATGCTCAAAACTTAAGAATAAAAGATAGTGTTATACAAGAAATTAAAAAGCTGGTAGACACTAATGCTAAAACACTTAAAACATTAGGTAATAAAACAAGAAAGTCATCTGATATAGATGTTACTACTAAAGAGTTTTTTATTGCAGCCAAAGAACTTGTTGATGCTTATTTAACTGACAACAATCAATTTATTGAAGACGAAGCTGCTGAGCTTTCTATTTTAGAAGACGCTATAAATGATGCATTAACTAATCCAGATAGTAGAGAAAAAAGAGAATTAGTTGCAAGAGCCGATGCATTTGCTGTACTGGGTGATATATTTAATATGTCTCTACCAGAAATTGAGCAGGTATTACAAGACTTAAAAGACAAAAGAAGTATAGGAAGAGAACAGTATGCTTTAGACAGTGCAAAACGTAAAGCAGAAATAGAGAAGCTTACAGAAGAAGCAAATACTCAAATTCAAAAAACAAATCCAGATTTATTTAATGAAGATGGTACTCCTTTAAATGTAGACAATTTAACTCAACAGGAAAGACAAAAGTTAATGAAAGGCTTTAGTAATAAAGATGGTGGGTATAGTTTTAATATGTCTATGAAAGATTTAAAAAACAAATTATTAAATCTGGACATTACTAATGCAATGAAACAATTTAAGCTTAGTGTAAAAGAATCTTTAGCTGCTGGTAATTTATTTTACGCTGGGTTAGACGCACGAAAAGGAAATTTCTTTTCTGAACAAATGTATTATAGAATGGCAGATGCTACAGAAATATTTCATCAAATAAGTTTAGATAAAAGACAGTTGTTAATAGATATTGCTGGTAGTATAATAGGTAATAAAGAATTTCCAAATGCTTTCGGAAGAGCTTTAGGTTTTGATAAGCTCGGTAAAATAACTCCTTATCAATACTTTAAACAAAAAGCCAAAGAGACCAAAGAAATAACTTTACCAAATGTAAACAAGCAAGGGTTAGATGGAGAAACATCTTCTGTGTTTTCAATGGGAGAAGCTTTGCGTATGTATGCTCTGTTTCAAAACCCAAGAGGTAGAAGAATATTAAGTGCTGATGGTGTAGATGAAAAGGCGATAGCTAAAATCGTTGCTTATGCAAATAAAAACTTACCTGGAGCTATTGAGTTTGTAGATAAAGTTATTGAGTATTTAAGCACCGAAGGCTATGAGCAGGCTAATGATATACATCGTAGAGTATTTGGTGTTAATCTTCCTTATGAGCCTAATTATTTTCCTCAAGCTACTGAAAGTAAAGGACAGCCTAGAAAAGGAGATGATTTAAAAGTTGACCCTACGAGTCCACTGTCTACTATAAATGCTTTCTCTCCTAATAGTTTTGCTGAAAGAACTAAACAAGAAGAAGACTTAAGAATGTTGTTGGGATTAGACTTTTTTGCAGTGTTAGATAATTATATGGATGAGGTTTCAAGATATGAGGCTTTTGCTGAACCAGCTAAAATAATCGAACAACTATTAAGAATACCATCTGTTAAGGCATTACTTGAAGCATCTGGTATGAAAAATATTTTAACTTATAATATTAATGTAGGACTAGACCCAAGAGGTGTTACAAGAGGTGAAGACAAAGCAAAATGGGTTAGTCAAGCGACTCAACTAATGACTAGTTATTATTTAGGGTTAAAAGCTATGCAGATACCAAAACAAGCGTCTTCATACATACTGGCATATCCTTTATATACTGCTGGTAAATATTCTGTTTATCAAAAAAGAAAAAAAGGAGACCCTATATTTGAAAAAGACAGAAGCGTTATTTCTCAAATACCAGAACTGATAGGTCAAATTCTTAGTAATGTTCCAAGTGAAGCTGCTACATTTGCAGAGTTTAATTTAAAAGCCGCAAAATATTTAAATCCACTTAACGCTAAAGAAACAGTTGCTAAGATGGAAAGGATATCAGCTACTTTAAAATCTAGAATACTTGAGCAAAAAGAAGGTAATATATACTCTTTATACAGTGGTCGTGAAGACGTAGGATTACCAGAAAGTTTTAAAAGATTTAGTAATTCTTTTCAAATATTACAATCGGCATTTGGTTACTTTACAAGCGTAGGTGATATAGCTGGTGTTAGTGGTTACTTAGTGGTGTATGACGAATTAATTGCTCAAGGGTTTTCTCACGAAGATGCGTTAAGAGTATTTAATGATTATAACTTAACTAATCAAAGTAGAAGGGGTATTGATAAAGCAGGAATTCAAACTTCAAAAAGTGGTTTAGCTAGAACCTTTACAGCATTTACAAGCTCACCTATGCAGTATACGAGTAATTTTTATTTTCACGTATCCAATATTGCAAAAGATTTAGCTCAAAACAAAACTCCAGATATGAAAGACGTAAGAGGAGCGCCTTTTAATGGAGCTATTGCTTCAATTTTCTTTGCAGTGATAGGTAACATTATGCTGTTGTTAGCTGGTGATAAAGAAGATAGAGAAGAGTTTATGAGAAGAATTACTCAATACTATGGATTCATAGCAATTTTAAATTCAATACCTGCATTGATGGAGGGTATACAGATTTATGAAAATATACGTGATGACAAAGAATATAAAAATCCGAACTCACCGATAACTAATCCATTTGCTGAATTTGCTAAGTCTTATGGAGAAGCAGTAACTGGTAAGGGTCCACTAGGAGATGTGAGTCCTTTGGTATCTATACCATATGAATTAATGCAGTTTTTAATTGGTGTTCAGTTTACTCCGTTTGAATCAGCATATGAAATGGCTACGAGTGAAGAGTACTTTGCATATAATATGTGGTTATTTTTTGGAGGAGCGCCAACAGCATTCCCAAAAGATATGCGACCTTCTAGAAGAAAGAAAAAGAAAAAATCAGCTCCTCCTAGCTCAAATACAAGAAGCAGACAAATTAAAAATCAAAGAAGAAATAATAGTAGAAGAAACACTAGATAATGCCTTTTAAAAAAATAGGAAAAAATAAATACAAAAGTCCAAGTGGTAGAACGTTTACTGAAGCGCAAGTAAAGTTATACTACGCAACTGACGGATTTAAAAACAAACGTCCTAAAAGAGGTAGTTTCAAAAAAGCTTAAAAGTAATGAGTTAGCCTAGCAACTTGTCCGCTAGTCTTGTGATGAATAAAAGCTTCGCAGGCTTTAGGAGCGCCTGTATAACCTTTTCTTGAGTGCCAACTATCAGCCGAAGAAGGAGACCTCATATACTCTACAGTAACCCCTATATAATCTTTAGCGTCTAACCATTTGTGCTTTACCTTGTGATGAATATGGTGTAGGTACCAGTATCGATGAGTCGTACACGACCAATCTTTTGGATTTTCTTGAGCCATTAATAATGGAAGTTGTTCCATTTTTGCACCGTCTCCGTGTTCTAATCCTATTAAGTTTGTGCCATATGTGTAGTACTTTCTATATGCTACACCTATATCAAACTTAATGTCTTTGGCTTTTCTGAACCAACTTTTTAAAGTATGTGCCAGGTGAAAGCCAGATTGATAATCGTGATTACTCATACTGTGTAATACATCTACTGGTGCTATTTCTCTTAACATTTCTACACACTTTACGTATAGCATTAAAGCTATTTCATAATGTTCCCACCATTTCCCATCTGTGTCTTGATGAGTTCCTTTTGTTGTAGTTGAATAAACATTATCTATATGTAGTATATCGTTACCTATACAAAATAAAATCTTATCTACATTAAAACCCTTTGCTTTATGTATAAGACCAGTTAGTCCTTCTAAAACTCTTTCAACAGCTATAGTGCAGTCATAAGATTCTCCTGTTTCTAATGCATTAGCATATTTGCCTATGTGGATATCGGCAGGGTTAATTACTAATAAATGTTCTCCTGCTGGCGCAGGTTTCATTTCATATGCTGGGGAGTGTTCTGCTATAAAGTCATTGACCTTTTTAAAAATCTGGTCTTCATCAAGACCTATGTTTTCTTTTGTTACAATAGAAAACCTTAGTTCTCCGCTCATACTTTGCCAGTGCTTAACACTAACTACATCTTTCTTATTTATACCTCTATCTTTAAGATGTATGTCTAAAGCGGTGTTACCGTTTATGTTGTCTAAATTATCTCCTCTAAATTCGTTTATTAAATCAGCCTCTTCAGCTGAAAGCCTCATTCTTTTACCTCCGTATTTTGTAGAGTCGCTCATTTAAATTTCGTCTTGCGTAGATTCTTTGAGAGCGTTGAGGATAGATATGGTTTTTTTTATCTCTGTAGTAACTTTAGGATATTCATTATCAATAAAGCTTTCATATATGATGGAGAGAGAGTCGTGGATTTCGTCCATCGTGTAATTGATGAATTTAACTTTATCCTTCTCGACTCCGTTACTTCCCATTTATATTATCATATTGTCGTTGTTTAGTCTATTGTTAGACGCTCTAATTCCAAAGATAATAAATTATTTTGTTTTTTGAGTTTTTTCACCCACAAAATTAATTCGTGCTTTGAATACCTACTAAGCTCCATAGTTAAAGCAGTGTCCCCATCATCATTAATTATACTCATACAATGCCTGTATTTTCTTCTTAAGAGCTTATCGTGTTCTAGCAACCAATCTATAGATTTAACGTAGTAAACAATAGACGCGTGATTTTTTAAAAGCGATTTCCCTATGACTTGGTAAGAAACTTTTTCATCTCTGAGGATTTTGGCATAGACCATACGTGCATCTACGTAATTTCTTTTCCTGCATTTGCTTAATATGTTTACCCCAAAAACTG
>Ga0209348_1001464_pt1 | contig 11450 bp, 32 predicted proteins | sample ETNvirenome_2_30_FD_184065 | JGI IMG/M metagenome (GOLD analysis project Ga0209348, IMG submission 184065) | Marine viral communities from the Pacific Ocean - ETNP_2_30 (SPAdes) (version 2) | ecosystem: Environmental > Aquatic > Marine > Oceanic | place: Pacific Ocean | collected 2013-06-22 | reverse complement strand
TAAGAGAATATTTAAAGGTGGAAATAGATGGAATTTTATCGAAGGCTGTGGGATTACCAAAAGACAATTTAACTCTGAATACATAGAAGTATCACACTTATTATGAAGCTAAAGTATAGAATATTAGAATGGTTGCGTACAGTAAAAGTAAAGAAGAAAACTAAAACAGTTTATGTTTATAGCGATGATGTCTGCCGCACTGATTCGAATGATGAGCCCCACAAAATAAAAATAAAAAAAGATTAAAAAAAGACTTGACTCGTATTGCATTTTTGTTATAGCTTAAGGCATAATAAAAAAGGATAATATAATGAAATCTAAACAACTTAAAAACAAACTTTGGAAAGACAAAGTTGTTTTCTTCAATGGTTTTCAAGCCAAAGCCGTTGATGTAAAAGGTGGTAAAGTGAAGAATGATACTTGGGTAAAACTCAAGACCAAGCTTCAGTTTCCCAATGGTAAAACCAAATGGGTAGGCTTTAATCAAGTAGTGTGGGATTAAAATGAACGAAACAATTTATTTTAGGGATCATATAATCGGTGTTGAGGAACTAGAACCGCCTTTTAGAGAAGTTCCTTTCAGTCAGCTAATGGATGAGTTTTGTAATGATTACAATGACAGAGATAACTGTGAGAACTTTGCTGTGGTTTGGAATCATATAGACGATGAACTTCACGTTCAACAGATATACAATCATGATACTGGTGAGATTTATTGGGAAGATAATTTTCCTGAACTTGAAGGTTGTGGATGGCACGGTAGAGATTGGACTATAGGTGATGAGATAATTTACTGCAGTCTTTTAATGTGGGGTGAAATGGAGCAAACAATTGCGTAACAAAGAAAGGTTCAAAAATGAAATTAGGGCTCTCCGAACTATACTTATGGATGAGCCCTACTGTAAATCTTTAGGTAGTTTTCATACATTTGTAGCTGATATGCATGTAGCATTAGTATCTGATAGAAGGATTACAACCAAGATGCAACACAGTATCCAAAAAATTATTAATAACTATCATAGGTTAAATCAGCCTGATATTAGGACAAAGAGATTACAGATTATGGATAAGATGGATATGTTGTCCAAAAAATTAGAGCAGTGTAATTACCACAAGTTATATAGGATGGAAAAGCAGGAAGTCATAGATAGTATGAAGAGGTGGGCATCAAGAACAGGTAAGTTGACTAAAGGACAGATGGTATATTGTAATAAACTTTTTAAACAATTTAATAAAAAAATTCAAAAAAGAGCTTGACTTTTAGCAAAAGTTTTTGTAGCTTAGGCCGTTAAATAAAGGGAATAAATAATGAATTTAAATGAATACTTAAACAGCAATGGATTCACTAAGGATAACTTGGAACTCTTACCGAGTGTAGGAGCCGTTATCAATACCAAAACTGGTGATGTCTTCCCCATAATGGCGGATGATACTATTGATTTTACCGACCCATCATGTGTGGTTGAGATGTATAACAACCCATTCAATAGTGAGGAATGGTTTACATCATTACATACCTGTGATAAACCTGTCGTGGATAAGACATTAAAAAACTTAGGTATAACAACTTTTTCAACTTTTTATTAAAAAACACTTGACTTTTAGCAAAAGTTTTTGTAGCTTTAGCCGTTAAATAAAGGGAAAAAATAATGAAAACAATTTTTGAAGAAATACAAAATGATATGGATGAGTTCTTCGCAGAGATAGATGCTATCATCGGTAGGGAACCTGAGATGACAGATGAAGAAGCTGAACACTTGGAAATGAAAGCGGAGTTGGCTCATGGAATTTAATCAGGCTGTAGATAATTTACTTGTAGGGATTGGAGATGACTATACCAGATGGTCTTCACCATTGAAAACTGATGAGCAGAATATGGTTGATATTAAGACTAGGATGATTGGTGAGTTCAAAGATGGTATCAAAATTAGGAATGGTAAGAAGTATGTAAAAGTTATCACCGGTTCTTCTGTTTGGGGTTTCATTGCTAAAGACGATGGAGTTCACAAAGGAATACCACATAAGAAAGGTGATGTCTTCAAAGCCGCTGGTTGGGCAGCTCCGGCTAAATGGGCTAGAGGAAGTATTTTTGACACTAACACAAATTGGTTCAGATGGACTGGGCCTAATTACTTATAAGGAGTAAAGTATGACAAATCCAAAAGATGAAGCCATCTTAGATATGATGGCTGATGAAATCGAAGTCAGTAACGAACTAATCGCTGATAACAGCGACTATGTTGATTATCTTCTCAATGAGAGGAAGGATGGTTACTCAGGTGATTATGAGTCATCTGATGTACTTGAGTTTGATGAAACTGATGACGAGTGGTATCTTGACTAAATGTGAAGTATGTAAAAAAGAGTTGGATGGAATAATGATATTCTATCCCACTCTTTGCTTGCAATGTGTTGTAGAGTTAGATATTAATGATAAAGAAAAACTTAAAAAATATAAAGAAAAGACTTGACTTGTATTGCAATTCTTTTGTAGCTTTGAACATAATGAAAAGGAAAAATATGATACACGAATTAGTTCACGAAACAGTAAACATTAAAGGATGGGACATAGTTGGTTCTATCGATTGGACAATTGGTGATGAAACCGAATTACCATTTGATGACCATCAGCCTGATAAGACATTACATTACATCAATGGATATGATAAGGCTGGGACATCAGTTAGTTGTATTGGTGAAGTAGTTGATGGTACAGTTGTAGATGTATTTTTTGATTATTTAATTGCTAAATATAATAACTAAAACAAAGGAGTATGTTAAATGACATATGTATATGAGTACACCGTAAATGAAGACAATGTTAAAGTGGAGTATTGCTTTAGTTCTGTCTCAGACGAAATCAAAGTGGTTGAGATGTGGGTTAATGGAAAGTTCCATAGGGTTAATTGGATGAGTCATGAAGGTAGAGATAAGTTGATGGCTAGGTTAGAGAATGATATGGAAGATAGGATGTGTGGTACTTTGGATGATGTAACCGTTGGAACTGAAATTGATTTAGATAGAGATATACCGGAGATTGCAATTGCTTAAAGAAATATTAGATAGGCTTGTAGATATAGAAGGTCAGTTAGATGATGCTTACTACAACCTACCTGAGTACGATGCTAACTCAGAAGGTAAGGGTTATATAGATGGTGCAAGGTGTGACTTGTACCATCTAAAAGACGAAATCGAAAAACGCATCTTAACCGAAAAAAATCTAGATCCAATGGAGAGGTTTTCTGATGAAAATGTTACACTTGATGAGGTTATGAATACATCACCAACATTGGCTAAATTACTATAATGAATCTATTAGAAAAAATTATAGACACTTTTGATGGAGTTATTATCGAAGATAACCAATGGACAGTAGATGGTTCTAATGGTAAGCGATATATTGTAGAGTGGGATAAGTATAATAAAAAATACAGTTGTCAATGTAAAGGTTATATTTATAGAAAGAAGTGCAGACACATTACAGAACTATCAGAATCTTTTAGGAGACATTATGCAGTTAGATAATATAGACCACGTTGCTATACAAGTTACACACATAGCTAGAGGTGTAGCTTTTTATAAAAAGAATTTTAATTGTGAAGTAGAATATGAAGACCAATCTTGGGCATTACTGAAATTCGAAAACACAAAACTAGCTTTAGTATTACCCGCAGAACACCCGCCACATATTGCAATTATAGATGATGAATTAGAAGGTGGAGATGTACATAGGGATGGTAGCCGTTCTAAATACGAACATGATGGCTATGGGAATATGGTAGAAATAATTACTTATAAGGATGTAAAATGAAAGATAAAATAAAAATAAATGATGTTGTTGAATTTAAGGCATCTTCACTTGGAAAAGGAACTATAGTTTCCGTGCCTAATGAAGATACTCATATGTACACGGTTAGGCTAGGTATACAGGATATAAATGGTAAACATATTAGTTGTACCGAACATTACTTTAAGGTGGTTGAATGATTGAAATTCAAAAGAACCGAAGAGAGACAATCAGAATCTCTGAGTCGGAATACGAAGGTCACAAGTTCATTGATTTGCGAATTTGGTATGATGATAATGGAGAAATGAAACCGACAAAAAAAGGTATATCATTCAATCCTAATATTGCAAAAGAAGTCATCGAAGGAATACTGAAAACAGTAGAGGAGTCAGATTGGAAAAACTTCTAACTAATAAATTGTATTGGGCTATTGTGGCACAGATTATCGGTGGCGTAACCGCTTTCTTTCAGTTGCAAGGTTGGGTTGTTTGGCCTGATAAACCGTTTCTGAAATCTATATGGTGGTTATACTTAACAAGTATTGTTATAGCACCATTATTTTTTTGGAGTACAAAATGGTCTTACGACCACTTTGGTGCTTTTTGGAATATGAGGTTGGCAGGATTTGGTATTAGTACAATAATATTTGGTCTATTAGCTTGGAGTCTAATAGGTGAAATACCAACAATAAAAACTATGATTAGTCTTTTATTAGCATTAGCTATAATCTTAATACAAATTAGTAATCTTTGAGGAGAATCGAAATGAAAAATTTATCTAAAATACATATTATAATTGCAATACTTGCTTTTATATTTGGGACTCAACTTAGAGGACAGACATTCAGTTATGATAAAGTTTCAGACTTTGAACTGAAGCCTATACCACCTGAATTAGTTCCATATCAGATTGTACCACTAGATCCTGTGCCTGATTGTAGATTAGAAATGGGTATTGAATTAATATATCCGCAAAGTATTATGAATCTACCAGAGCCACAGCGTGAAGAAACATTAGAAATTATTTACAAAAGAGTAGCATTTGAAATATCGAATCCTGAGAAATCCGCTGGTTTATTTCAGATTGATGGACAGATGTATCACCTAATTAGAATACCTTACACAGGTGCTTCTAACTTTTGGGGTTGGGAATATGATTGAGTATATCCTATTAGGGGTATTCGCTCCAATAATTTTAAACCTAATGCATCTATTAGTTGGATTGTATGTGGTTACACAACGGGGTAATATGATGTCATTGGGATTTACTGGTATTAGTTTTCTTACCAAAACCGTTGCCATGTTATTTTTGACTTGGTTGGGTGTTGGGTTCTTAGGATTGGTTATGGCCATCTTCATACCGTTACTCACATTCTTTTGGTTTTTTACACATATAGTTGAGGCATTTGTAATACAACACTATATGAAAGAAAATGTTCCAAAAGAATTACAAAGGATTCAGATATGATTTATTTAATTTTAAGTGCTGTAATATTAATATTTATTATGCAGGTAAGGAATGGTTGGAAATGGTAGGAAAAGGTTGGTGGATAAGATTACAGTTTACTTCTTGGTGGAGTAAATTTATGGAATGGAGATTAGGTAGGCAATCAAAGAAATTTGCTGCAGAGTTGAAAAGAAAAAATTATGTCCCACGACAACCGTGGGATAATGGGATTTGGAAATGAAATACAAAGTTTTATTAGTAATAGTATTAATATTTGGTGGTCACTGTTTTAATTTATATAGGGAAAGTAATTTAACATTACCTGAAGTTAAAACATATGAAATAAAAGATAAGATTACAGGTAACACACATATATTTAGTAAAGAACCAAAATTGAAAAAGAGTATACTCTACTGTCAAAAGGATAAAGAGAATAAAGTAGTTTGGGTTCACTGGCACGTAAATCAAACACCTGAATATACCTACACCGTTGATTCATATAAAAATTATTTGGAACGGAATTGGGTGGAACAACATTATGGATATAGGATAGCACCATGAAAATAACATTAGCACAGAGACATTTATTTAACGATTCAAAACCAATGTGTGAAATTTACGATCCGACAAGCACTGGTTGGGTACAATGGGATAATTGTGATTTGAGTGAATGTCCACCATACAGATTACCTGGTAGTATGACAGCACATGGTAAGTTTCCAACATACAAATACGAGGAACTACCAGAGACATTCACCGACACGAATGGTAATAAACATAAAGTAGAAAACATAATAGCATATAGGAGTAGTAAATGACATTAGGATTAGGAATAACAGTAGCAATATTATTATTAACATTTTGGTTGTATAGAGATGATTTGAGGAATTGGTAGTGAAAGAGTTTCCGCAAAAAGAAGCATACATATTATTTGGTGACCAACTAAATAAGATTATGAAATGTCTGTATATACTGAAAAGTAGAAATAACGATGTTGATGGTTTATCACGTTTTATCGAACAATTAGAAACTATGCCATCATATGATGATATGCTTAGTAAGTTCGAAGATCCGGATGATGATTTAGAAGACCTTTTAAATGGTTTTGGATTAACATTACCAGATTGATTATGAAGAAAAAATTAAAACACGATGTGGATTCTACAATAGTTGATTTGATAATGGAACATTACAATATACAATCTTTTAGTGGTATGAAAGAAAATTTGACTGGTGAAGAGTTTGACAGAATACTAGAGGTTGCAAAAGAAATGTATTATATGGATATGTTGAAAAGTGTTAAGCATAACATGCCACGAAGCTGATGTATTACTTACTAAAAATAAAATGGTTTTTCGAAGATATAATTAATTTGGTATATCAAGCTTTACAACTATACTTATATAGTAGACATTTAAAAATGAGAATTGAAAAAAATAACTTTGGGAGAAGAGAAGAATGGTAAATTTAAATATAAAAATATTAGAAGAGTCTGTAAGAAGATACTATGACACAAGTAAAGGCTGGTCACATGTACGAAAAAGAAAACCTGAAGGGTATAAAGGTGATGCTGGTTTTGATTTGTATTTTCCTGACCAACATTTAATCTGTGCTCACGAAACTGCATTGATACCATTAGGTATTGCAGGAGAGATGACAGATGAATATGTACCGATTAGTTACTATGTCACACCAAGAAGTAGTATTTATAAAACACCACTTAGAATGGCTAATTCAATTGGCGTAATGGATAGTGGATATCGTGGGGAATATATGGTACCTGTCGATAATAATTCCGATGAAGATTACATGATTAAACCTGGTGAAAGATTGTTTCAAGTAATCCATCCTTTGCTAATACCATTCACTACAAAGATAGTCGATAGATTATCAAAATCAGAAAGAGGTGAAGGTGGATTTGGGAGTACTGGTAAATGAGTAGTGAAGTATTAGCAATAATCATCGCCATAATAATTATGGTGCCTGCAATATTGTTTTACGAACTTATAATAGTTAGAAATTATGCTGATAAGTTTTTACCACCAACAGTATTGAGTTTATTCTCAAATGGAAACCCAAGAAACCTAAATAAGAAAAATGAAAAAAATAAGACATCATAAATTACCAATAACTTTAGAATCAGCCGACCACCTAACAACTGATATGTTAAAGGCTATACAAATACAGATGTCTGAGTATAGTTGGGATGATTGGATTGATGAAGATGGTAACTGGTTCAAATATTGGAACAAACCAAACCCTAAACAAATGGAGTTATTCAATGGATAACCAATTACAAGAATTATTAACAATCACTATGGAAGAGTGTGGTGAATTAATTCAGGCTTGTAGTAAAGCCATACGATGCGATGATTATCATATGAATGAAAAGCTGATTGAAGAGGTTGGTGATGTTATGTGTATGATTGAATTGTTACAACAATATGATTTGGTCTCTTATCAGGAAATAGATGAGAGAGTAATAGAGAAAAGAAAGAAACTAGAGAAATGGAGTAATTTAATATGAACATAGGTTATGCCTGTATTAATATGCAATTGTCATACCCACAAAAGTATGGTGGTAAAGAGAAAGGTGTAAAACCAATCACCACAGGTCGTAGTATGATTAAAAGAACTTTTGAGTCTAAAGGTTTAGATTATGCTAGTGAACTTGCATTAGCTAATGCTATGGATTTGGACAGAATTATTGATTGGAATATACTTAACGGTTACAATTTTTTCCGTATCACATCAGGTCTTGCACCTTGGAAATCGGAATACGAATGGGATGACTTAAAAGATATATCTACAATCAGAACTTACCTACGTTCTGCAGGTATTAAATGTGATACTCATAATGTTAGGATTACATCTCATCCTGGTCCTTTCAATGTATTGACATCCCCACACGAACACGTTGTAGAAAATTGTGTAGGTGACTTAACTGATCATGGAGATACTTTTGATATGATGAATTTAAGTCGCACACCCTACAACAAAATTAATATTCACATTGGTGGTGCATATGGAGACAAACCAAAATCAATGGAAAGATTCTGTAAGAACTTTGAAAGGTTACCAGAATCAGTTCAGAGTAGATTGACAGTTGAGAATGATGACAAAGCATCAATGTATTCAGTAAAGGAGTTATATGATGGAGTATATAAACGTATCGGTATTCCTATTGTTTTCGATTATCATCACCACAAGTTTTGCACAGGTGGATTATCAGAAAGAGAAGCTTTGGAATTGGCTTGTTCTACTTGGCCCAAAGGTATTACACCAGTTGTCCACTATAGCGAAAGTCGCAGTAAGGAACGACTTGACGAATCAATTAGACCCCAAGCACATTCTGATTATGTTTACGAGTATATTGATACTTATGATAATGATGTTGATATTATGATTGAAGCAAAACACAAAGAGCTAGCTGTACAGAGATACAAAGAGTTACATATAAACTAATAATTTTTTAGTTTCTTCATATTTATAATTGTATAGATTTATGGAGATTACTGTGACCAAAAATGAATTTAGAAATTTAGTTGTATCTGAACTTAAAGATTATTTAGAAGCTAAAATGAGTTCAGAAGAAACTAAAGTCCTACAGTTTCTAATCAAACACGGTGCCAACCCAAAAGAAGCAGAAAAGGATGTTAAGAAACATTACAAAGATGCAAAGAGAATTTGGAGAGGTTCTACACCTGCAAAACTTGCAAATAAAATTTCCTTTCTAGCAGCAAACGAATCCATTACAGAATCCCACCACGATAAAAAAGAAGGTAAGATGGCTAAGTACGATGCAAAAGAAATAGCTGAAGATGCTATGGCGGTATTCAAAATGATTGAGAAAGATATGGATTTACCTGAGTGGTTGGAAGCTAAGATAACAAAGTCGGCTGATTATATGAATACAGTAAAAGACTATCTAACTCATCATATGAATGAGGGAAGTTGTGGTTACGGAATAAATGGTAAGTTGGGGGAAGAGCCAGCTGGTCCACATCTACTTAATAAAAGAAGATTACTAAAGTCTAAAAAGAAAAAATTTGATTTAGACGAAGCTTGTCAAAAAGGATATATGACACATCCTACTCGCAAAACTAAAATAATGTTTGGTAAGAGATATAGGAATTGTGTTAAGAAAGAAGGTGTTGATACTACAGTTACCTTAGAACAGCTAGAACAAATTGCAGATAACATTTGTGTAAATTGTGGTGACTTTACAAGTGAAAATTTAAGGAAGTGGTTCAAACAGAAATGGGTGAACATCGGAAAGAAAAAGAAGGGTGGTGGACATCCTCCTTGTGGTACAAGTGGTAAGAAGAGAGGATATGCTAAATGTGTTCCAGCTTCTAAAGCGGCTAGTATGACAAAGAAACAGAAAGCTAGTGCTACTCGTAGAAAGAGAGCAGCACAGAATAAGAAGGGTAGAGGTGGTACATCATCACTCAAAGGTGGTGGTAAGAAACCAATATACGTTTCTACAAAACCGAAGAAATGATATGATTAAATTACAAGACTTATTAGAACAAAAGTACAAAGAGTGTCCACCCGCAACACAAGATGTAAAGTTAAATACTCAGAATAGAGATATCACAACTAGAGATTTCAACTATGGCCCTCAAGATGTAGATAACCCAGGTGACTATTGGGAAAAAGTTGCTAAGAGGTGGAACACAGAAGTTGAAAATGTAAATAAATCTCTATGTGGTAATTGTGTTGCATTTGATATTTCACCAAGAATGTTGGAATGTATGCCAGGTGAGGTATCAGATGATTCAGGACATTTAGGATACTGTTGGATGCATCATTTCAAATGTCACTCAAAACGTAGTTGTCATACTTGGGCTAAAGGTGGTCCTATAAAAGATGATAGGGTTTCTTACATTTGGGGTAAGAAGGCCTTTGGTGGAAAAGATGGCGAAGAAGTGGAGTAAAAAATACAAACGAAGCATTGATTGTAATAACCCAAAAGGATTTAGTCAAAAGGCACATTGTGCTGGAAGAAAGAAGAAGGAGAATGTAATGAGTTCGAAGTTAGAAGAGTTGGTAGGTAAACCAATTACAGAAGAACAGTTTGATGAAGCCGCAGGCAAGAAGGATGCTTGTTACTATAAGGTTAAGGCTCGTTACGATGTGTGGCCATCAGCTTATGCCAGTGGTGCTTTGGTAAAGTGTCGCAAGGTAGGTGCAAAGAATTGGGGAAATAAATCCAAAAAAGAAGGTGTCAATGAACAGAGTTGGCATAAAGATTTCAAAGGATATAGTGATAAAGAACTAAAAGTTATTTCTAAATTTATTATGTTGAATGATAAAGGTATTGATGGTGTTATCAAAATGTCTAAGAAAAAAGATTTTAAACCTTTGATAAAAAAAATGGCACAGAAAGGATTACACGAAGGTTTAGATGATTTGAAAGCCTTACCAAAAGACTTGAAGAAAAGTATTAAAAAGAATAGGGAAGAAAATGTAAATGAAGCTAGAGACCCTATTATAGATAAGATGGATAGAAAAACAAAAATCACCTTTTCTAAAAGTTTGAGTCCAAGACTAAATCACTTAAAAGGTAAGACTCTTATAGTTGTTAAAAAAGGTATTAATCTTTTCAACGTATTACCTGATGGAGCTAAGTATAATCCAGCAAATGTCAGAACGATAGAAGCACCAGTGCTTTTAAGAATGATGAAGAATAGAGCCATAACAAAAATTATTGATGGTAAAGGTAAGGTTCTTCATAATGTCAAAGAAGGTGTAATTAAAGAAAATCCAGCGGCAATAGCAGCCGCACAAAGAATGGTAGTTCAGAATAAATCAGGTAATAAGATATCTGTAAATACTGCCCGTCAATCTTCTTATGCACAAAAAGACCCTTCTACTCATAAGAAAGCTAAAAGTTTATTTCAGAGAATCAAAGATAAATTCAAAAAGAAAGAATCCGTAGATGAAGCCAGAGGAACTTGTTGGGTAGGATATCAACAAAAAGGTATGAAGGAAAAGAATGGTAGGATGGTGCCTAATTGTGTAAAAGAAATATATGAAATTTATTACGAAGAAAATGGAGAAGGACACGGTTACACATTCGAACATATAAAAGAAAATGATTTAAATGAAGCTGAATACCAAGGTAGAAAAGTAAAGTTAGGAAAGATAATGCAAGGTGATGTGAAAAAGTTCAAAGTATATATTAAGAATCCAAAAGGTAATGTAGTTAAGG
>Ga0209348_1001462_pt1 | contig 11458 bp, 10 predicted proteins | sample ETNvirenome_2_30_FD_184065 | JGI IMG/M metagenome (GOLD analysis project Ga0209348, IMG submission 184065) | Marine viral communities from the Pacific Ocean - ETNP_2_30 (SPAdes) (version 2) | ecosystem: Environmental > Aquatic > Marine > Oceanic | place: Pacific Ocean | collected 2013-06-22 | reverse complement strand
AAATTTAAAACGAAACCGTATGAGCATCAGTTAAAAGCGTTAGAACGTTCTTGGGATAAAGAATACTTTGCCTATTTTATGGAAATGGGTACAGGTAAATCTAAAGTATTAATTGATAATGCATCTATGCTTTACGATAAAGGCGAGATAAATGGCCTGTTATTAGTAGCACCAAAAGGTGTTTACAAAAACTGGTATGACGGTGAGATACCAACTCACATGGTAAATCACATTGAAAAAAAAGTTGTGCTTTGGGAAACATCTAATTCGTCTATAGAAAAAATAAAAGAGTTAAACACACTTTTTGCAACGGGAACAGATTTTCATATTTTAGTTATGAACGTAGAAGCATTTTCGTATCCTAAAGCTACAGAGTTTGCTAGACGTTTTTTATCTTGTCACAAAGCGATGATGGCAATCGATGAGTCTACAACTATTAAAACTCCTACAGCAAATAGAACTAGAAACATCATGACGTTGAAGCCACTTGCTAAGTATAGAAGAATATTAACAGGTTCACCTATTACAAATTCTCCACTAGATTTATTTAGTCAAGCAGCTTTTCTAGATAACTATCTGTTAGGCTTTGATTCTTTCTGGGCATATAGGGCTCACTACTGCATTATGAAAACAATGAATTTAGGATCGCGATCTGTCAGTGTACCGGTTGGTCCAAACAAAAGAAATATACCAGAGCTAGAAGAAAAAATAAAAAAATTTAGTGAACGTGTTTTAAAAGATGATTGTTTAGATTTACCTAAAAAAACTTTTTTAACACGTAAGATAGAGTTGACCGGTATACAGAAAAAACTTTATACTGAAATGAGAAAGTATGCAATCTCAGAACTAGAAGGTAAGGTTTGTTCTACATCTACAGTCATGGTGCAGTTGTTAAGACTACACCAAATATCTTGTGGTTACCACGCAACAGATGATGGTAAACCCCAACAGCTTCCATGTAATAGATTGACAGAGCTGATGGATATACTTTGGGAGATCTCAGGTAAAGCTGTAATCTGGTCTTACTACGTCGAAGACTGCAGAAGAATAATAGAAGAAATAAAAAAACACTTTGGAGAAAACTCTGTTGTAGATTATTACGGTGCAACAGCTACAGAAGACAGACAGAAAAATATTAAAAAGTTTCAAGAAAATCCTGAGTGTAGATTCTTTGTAGGTACAACAGGCACAGGTGGTTTTGGAATTACATTAACTGCAGCTAGTACAATGATCTATTATTCTAACGGTTACGATTTAGAAAAACGTTTACAGTCAGAAGCACGTATTGATCGTATTGGTCAAACTAAACCTATGACTTACATTGATCTTGTTGCTGAAGATACAATAGATACCAAGATACAAAAAGCTCTACGTACTAAAATGAATATCGCTAGTGATGTAATGGGTGAAGAATTAAAATCTTGGATTTAAAAAAATCCTTTATCTAAAGCTTTCTCTAATAGCAGAAGTGATACTGCCCCAACAGTACCCAATAACACCCAATAGATCTTGTCTATCTTACCGCCCAAATCGTGAATACCTTCGTGCATATGTTTAACGTCTTTCTTTAATCCAGTAATATATCCATAGATAGCAAGTAAATGCTCTCTTGTATTCTTTGGTCTAAGTTTATCTCCGTTAGGCATTATGTTATCATTCCTCGTTGTCTTAATTTTATCATTTTTTCTTCTTCTTCTAGTAGTGCGTTTTCAGCCATCGTCAATCCGTTATTTAGTTGCGCCATCTGACCACTATTTATTACGTTTGGATTAGGCGCTGCCTCTGAAACCTGCAAAGGTATATTAGGTGTTATTAATAATTCAGACGTTTGTCTTGGTTTTATTAAATATTTTTCTAAATTTAAATCAAAATCTTTATTTAATTTTAATTCAATCATATCGTTTTCCATTCTCTCTATGATAGATAATACTCTTTCATTTAATATATTAGGTATTTTTTTATCTTTAGATAAATCTTCAACACCTGCAATTTGTCCTCTTGAAATTAATAAAGGAAAAAAGACATTGTTTTCTATATCACTATACAAAGGTAGTTCACCTCTTTTACCAAATAACTCCTCGATTGTATCATCACGCATACCTAAAGTTTTAACCGCATCGTATACTCTTCTTAATTTACTCATGTCTTCGTAAAAAGATTTATTAGCTTCAAAGTATTGTCTGATGACTGCGTTAGGATCTGTTACAGGGTCACCTGTTCTTAGGCCTTCAAATATTTTTCTAGCCTCGTTTCTTTTTGCCTCTTGAAAGTCTGCTATCTTAAAGTTTAAATTTTGTTCTAATTGTAATGGTACTTTTCTAAAACCTACAAATCCTAACAATTCATCCGGTATTTCGTAGTTGACACCTTTTTGAGATTTTTTTTGTATAGCGTTAATTAATCTTCGTAACTGTGGCAGTGATCCAGGTGATAATGTGTATGCAACATGTTTAGTAGATTTTTCCCATTTAGTCATTATACTATCTTCTGGATTCCAAACAGGGCTACCATTATCTTTGATACCGTTTCTGATCATAACGTCTGCTACTGCACCAACCCAAATAGACTCTGAAAAGAATGGTTCTAATACTTTACCCAAAGCTCTTGATAAACCATTTGCAAAACCAATAATAAGTGGATCATCTTCGTTTGCAGCTTTTGCTTTTTCAACATTAGCTACGATGGTATTTACAGGTTGAATCATAGTATCGTAAAAGAAGCCATGACTAAAATCTATGTATTTGTATTTACCATTTTCATATACACCAATGATCGTATTATCTTCTGACCATGTTGGCAGTATCTCTCTCATAGCTATTATCTTTTCTTTTCCTAAACCATATAGTGCAGAACCCGCACTCATCGCTGCAAGAGGGAAGAAAGCATACGTCAAAGCTTGACCTGTTAATCTTTTCATACCAATAGAATTTAATACAGGGTCTTTCATCTCTTTAACTGCAAGCATAGTTGTATTACCACCTGTTCTAAAAATTTCTGAAGGAAACGATGCGAAACTTCCTAGTGGTGATCTTCTAATACCTTTTACAAAATCAGATACGTACGCATAATTAGGAACTGTTTCTCTAACTATTTTAGCTGCCTGTTTCATGATTTCTAAATCACTAGGCATACTTTTAATTATACCGTCTTTTAAAGCTTGTTTGTAAGCTTCTTTGTATTTGTATCCCTCTGCTAAAAAGTTTGTAATTCTAAATACATCATCTTCAGCTGTATATAAATCTTGAGCTACGTTATATAGTTTTTTAAATTTTTGTGTTGTTGTATTAACTAGTTTGTTAAAAAATACTTCTGCTGTTTCATTACTCTTACCAGCTCTTGTTATATCACCAAACAAACCCTCAATATCTCTAGCTACTACGTTTTGATTTACCACTCCTTCTTCTAATAAAAATTTATATAATCCTTGATCATTAGGTGTATTTCTAAATCTAGGGTTTCCTGTTGCCCGGTACAATAACTGTGGTTGTGCAGACTTTACAGCTTGCATAAAAAACTCTGCTAGTTTTTGTGGTGGTATCAAAATGTTACCACTGTGCACTGTAGTAAACACAGCAGAAAAAAAGTTTCTTAAGTGTGTAAAAGGACCAAGAATAGTTTTACCAGCTTGTGATATACCTTTTGGTATTAGCAACATAGCTCTGTATGGAAGCGATCTTGTTAGTGCACTACCAATAATTTCATCTCCAGTTCTTATAGAATCAGCCCACGCTTTACTTGTAAACAATCCATCCAAAGGTGATGAGTACACTTGATCAGATAATCTAGTACTAAGTTTTAAAGGTCTACGCACTATCTCTTGATAAGGTAGATTTTTTAAAGCTTCGTTGTATGTTTTATAAAACAAAGGTCTTTCACCTTTTGCAAGTAGTTTGTCACTATCTGCTAATAACTGTGAATAAAATTTATCTCTTGATACTATGTCAGCAAGATCAGTCATGACGTTGTATATTGTGTTCTTTGCATTTTTATACTTACCAAACAAAGAATTAAACGCTGCAAGATCTGATTTAGTTTGTATTAAACCACCAACTTTATCAGCTTTAAATTTACCACCTGCAGTTACGTTTTCACTCATGCTTTTTATTTGCACGGCTGCGTCATCTAAAATATTGGCTGTGCCAATTGGAAACTCTGGTGTTCCTGTTACAGGATTTTTGGTTACACGTTTTAAAATATTATTAACAACAATCATAGCATCGTCTATAGAAAAACCTTTTTCACCATTGTTGATATGATACCTTTGAATTATTTTAGCTACGTCTTCTTTAGCTCCTAGTGTAGGTTTAAATCCATCAAACAATCCCATGTTCATATCAAAAATTTTATAGTCAGCACTTAGATTATATTTAACTCTGTTGTTTAGTATTGTATTTAACTCATCTACAGCTACGTTATAATTTTTACCTTGAGCAATAGTGTTTTTAAGAGCAGCGGCTACTGTTCTAAAATCAACTCCATTACTAATTAATTCGTCTACGTTTTGTTTGTTAACTCCTAGTTCATCCATAGATTTTCTAAAAGCTTTTAATGATTTATCAGAAAAACCTTGAAATACTATTCTACCTTTCTTAACTACGTCGTCAGTTGCTAATAAGAAGTTAGAAAACAACTCTGATAATTGTAAAGGATTCTGCATAGCCTCAGATGCTTTAGTGCTGTTTCTAGATATTTTTTTTAACGCATCGTCAAAACTTTTAGCAGCATCGTCTGCTGTAATTTTGACTGCACTTTTTGTACCTTCTAGTTTTTGTATACCATCAAATAATTCTTGAGCTTTATCACTTCTAGATCTAAATGGTCTACCTACATATTTGTCAACCCATCTTTCTATTTGTGAATTACTAAAAGCAAGATCTTTACCTTTTGTTGCAAGTAATTTAGCTGTCTTACCTACGCCATAAACAAACGGTACAATAGGAAAAGCTAACTCTGCACTAAATTTAAATTTATTATTTAATTGTCTAAATGCATCTTCGTTAGCTGATTTTTGTTTCTCTCTATCTAAACCTGTACCTAAAAATTCTAGTGCATTTATATCTCCAAATGTACCTATGTCTTCTGATTTCATAACGATAGCGCCACCACCAAAACCACCACCGATCGATACAGCTGCAAATTTATCAAAACGATTTGGTGTATTAAGTTGTTTTGCTTTTTTAGCAGCGCTTGCAACTGATGTTGCAGTGTCATCTAATTTGCCGTACCTGTTTGTCTTAACAGCTTTGACTAATGCAGGTGCTAGCTGTCTTGCTTTTCTACTGGCGTATTCAATACCTGGACCTAATACTTTAGTACCAACTTTAGCCGCGTTAAATATTTGTAAGAATGCTTCTGTTAAATGACCAGCAGCTGTAGCTCTTGCGTCTTCTTCTGCTTGGTTTTCTATTATACCAAAAATAGTTTTATCAAAAGCTCTGTTAAATCTCTCCGTTACACTTTGATCAACATCCAGGCCATCACCTGTTGCTGCATCATAAACTAATGTTCCAAAATTAATAATACCTTTTGGAAACTTAATAGCTGCACTAACTGCAGCTCCAGTCAATGATTGACCTAAACCTACTTCGTAATCGTCTTTGTCACCTAATCCAACAGAATCTACTTTCTTAATATCTTTAACTTCTTCAGTTTCTGTTTCTTCTGTATCTATTGTAGATGCTTTTGCGTCTCCAATAAAATTAATATCTTTTGGAATTATTCTTATTCTTGGATCGTTTTCTATGGCTTGTTTAGCTAGTATGGATGCAGTTTCGTCATCATGACCTAGCTGTATAAACTCTTCTTCTTTACGTCTTAATTCTAAAGCTTCAGGTCCTTCGTCTTTTAAGATACGAACATCTCTTTTACCTGCTTCAATACCTTTTAGAATCGCTTCTCGTGTTTCTTCTGAAGGAATAAGGAAATCGTACCAGCTTGGTTCAGCCATGGTCTACTCCAATCCGATAACTTTATTACCTTGTTTCTTAAGGAATTTACCTTTTTCAATATCGTATATAACAAAACCATCTGGTATTGTTGTTAATATAGAATCTTCGTTAATCTCTCCAGTGTCTGCTTTAAATTCGTTACTACCAAAAACATATTTACTACCAGACTTTGCTCCAACAAAAACACTATACGCTTCTGGATTAGCACTTTTTAAAGTTTGTAAATTATCAAAAAGAATTTCACCTTGTACTCTATCTATCTTAGGAACACCAAATCTGTTTGCTGTAGATTTTATAATACTTTCAATAGTGTCATCCGTATCTATTTTAGCTTGATCTTCTGGACTTCTGCCTTTTCTAAACTCAGGTAATACTCTGTTAAACGCTTCTTGTTTACTAAATCCACCACCCTCAGGTGACATCAAGTATTCTATCTTTTCTTGCAAAGCTATTTTATCATCGTCAGATAAATCTTTAATAAATTCTAAACCAATTGCTTGTCTTGTTTTTTTTCTAGCTCTTTGAGCTGTAATTAAATCTGATACAGGTTCTTTAGATGCTGCTAATATGTTTCCAATAGTACCACCACCAGTTGTTTCTGTTGCTAGACGTGGTCCAATCTGTAACAAGAATTGTGTCAATGGATCTGCAAGACCTTTGTCAGATCCTCCAAAACTTTCTACTAAATTTATTTTATCTTCAATAGATAAACCTTTAAAATCTTTAGCATTACTGTCAGCGTATTGTCCTCTTTCAACAACGTTATCCATAATACCACCACCGGTAGTACCGCCTTTTCTAAACATAGGTCTTTTAAATATGTTACTCATATTAACTAAACGCCCTGTATACCCCTGCTAATGTAGCTCCAGCTCCTAGTGCTGTTTGTAATGGTGAAGGCGTAGGCACAGTTTGAGATTGGAATTGTGCTGGGTATCCAGCTATTAAACTTGTAACACCTGAACCAAGTTGTTGAGCTAAGTTTAGTGGTTGGTTTTGTTGTGCTTGTAACAGCTGTTGTTGAGCTGATAACTCAGCTTGTCTTTGTGCTTGTTGCTGTGTACCTAATGCACCTAATGCTGAAATCTGTTGACCAAATAATGCAGGTGCAGTTTGCGCTAAATTTTGTTGTTGTTGAGCTAATGCTTGTTGTTGACCGAAAGCTTGAGCTGCCGCTTGTTGCGCTTGACCAAAACCTTGTTGTAATAATTGCGCTTGTAATGCTGCTCGGTTCCTGTCACTTGCTTGTTGAAACTCTGCTCTTGCCACACCTTCTCTACCACCACCAAACGCACCAGCACCAATAGCTTGTGCAGCGATTGCTGGTATACCTTTAGCAGCTTGCACATCAAATTCTTTCAACGTTGTATCAATAACATCTTTTTGAAATGGAGATAAAAATTGTTGATAAGCTTGTGGTCCTACGAATTGACCTGCTTGTCCAGCTTGTGTAGCTGCTGTTTGTAAGAAAGGAGCAAAAGATCCAAGGCCACTTCTTAATGCTTGAGCTTCTTGTGTAATAGCAGACGTTGGAGCAACAAATTGTGGACCTAAAGTTTTAGTTAAGTCTGCTCCTTTTAAGCCACCAATAGCCGACTGTAAATCTGCTAAATATGTTTTACCTGCCGCTTCAATAAACGGTGCTGGTAATACTTGTGTTTGTTGAACTGCCATTATACTACCTTGCTCTCTAGTTGCTTCATAGTGTCATATAACCTCTGAGCACCTTTGTTAACACTACCACCACCTGCAGCTCGGACTGCATCAGCAGTGAATACAAATTCGTTGTTTGATAACATCGCTGGGATATCATCTGCTTTTTCTTTTACACCAACTGGCGGTATAAATCCACCTGTTTCTCTTAAATCTAATTCTTTAACTCCCTTAGAATTAACGTTTATTGGTAGGCCCTCGATGCCTGATGCTTTTTCCACTAGCTCATCAGAGCCAAAAGCTCTCATAACTCTACCACCTTCAGCCATTTCTCCTACAGGCACTGTTTGATCATCAGCTCCTTCAACCAAAGCTTTTATTCTTACATCGTAATCTTCATCAGATTCGTTACCACCTTGAGGGTACAATCTTCTAAATTGCACATCAAGTTGATCGTTGACTTGTGCTGTTCTTTGAGCAAAATCCATATCAGATTCGTTTGGTTGTCTTTCTTTAGCAGCTAATAAACCAGTAATGATTGCACCAGTACCACCTATCTTAAAAGCATCCATAGCAGCGCCAACACCTTTTTCAGCGCCACTTAAATTTAAAATATTAGTAAGTGCACCTTTTTTAAATATATTTGAAGCTCCTCCTAGAAATGTTGCAGGGTTTGTAAAACCCGAAAACATTCCTGCTAATCCCGATCCAGCTGCCAAATTACCAAGTGCACCAACCCCTGTGTATAAGAGTGCAGCTTTACCTATTGGAGACTTAGCGACTTTTTTAACAGCTTTCTTAACTGACTTAACAAGACTACCTAAACCGTATTGTGCTCTACCGCCATCAGCCATAAACTTAGATCTTAATCTTTCAAGTTCATCTCTAGCGGCATCAATTGCTTCTTGTTGATTTAAACCTCGTTCCATAAACTCTCCTACAAGTCTCATAAATTCTGCTTCGTAATTGTCATCTGACATAGAAAACTTTTGCATAAGTCTTTCAGCCTCTTCGTTAAGTATGTCCATTTCTTCAGGTGTTAGTAATCTTAAATCTTTATTAAATAATCTTAATGATAATTCGTTTCTTTCATCCATCATATCTGGTTCTGAAGCTATTTTAGTAGGTGTTAAATCACCCTTTAATTTAATATCGGGTGCCCCTGCTGTGAAATCTTTTGCTTGTTTAGTATCTGTTATTGCCATAATTTTGTCTAAATTTAGTTTATAGGGCAGGCGTACTTATCCTGAAATATCACACTTTATTTGATTTTTTTACTATCGTCAATAGCTGGTTTTAGATTATCAAAGAACCTACCACAGAATTGATGTTCACCTACATGGGTTATATAGTCCATAATATATAGATATACTTTACCACCCATATCAGCCCATCTTTGACAAAAACCAAAGTCTTCACCAAAATAACGTTTAGTTTCAGGGTCATGGATAGTATCAAAAAAATTATAAAAATTTTCTTTTTTAACTTCTTTTCCGTTAATATTAGTAGGTTGATATATCTTTAATTCAGGGTAGTGTTTTATCATTTTTTCCAACACAGTTCTTTTAATTAACATACAGCCGGTTGGAGCGTGTGTTGCTTCTACAATACCTAAATTAGATTCAATATGATTTTGATCTTCTAATTTTATTGGAAAAGTATACCCAGGTCTTTTTAACTCGTCTGCATTTTTAGCTTTATCTTTTTCTTGAAATATCTTGTCCCAATCTAATGACTTCATCGGATATGGACATGCTATAACATCCTTATCAGCTTTTAACATTGTCTCTATAGTTTGAAAATTAAAATCAATATCTGCATCTATAAATAATAAATGTGTGTATCCATCTTCATGATTTAACATTTCAGCCACACATAAATTTCTACCTTGTGTTACTAAAGAAGATTGCATTAGTGTAAAGCTAACTAGTATTTTTCTCATTAAACAATCTTGTTGAAACTTTAACACTGCCTGACAATAGTGCATAGATACGTTGCCATGCACAGGTGTACAAACCATAATTTTATGTGGAGATCTACCAGGTGGATCTGATAAATCTATTACTTCAGTACGTGTATTAGATTGTTGAATAGTTTGATAAGTATCTTCGTTAAACCAAATAGGCTTATTGGGATTTTGCATTAATAACTCCTTTTAAAAATGTTGTCCATTGCATAGCAATTTTATTCCAGTTGTAATAAATATGTGCGTATCTAGATTGTGAATCTAAATGATCATGTATTTGTTTTTGATCTAATGTATGTGATGCTTGTTCTATACCAAAGCCAAACTTTTGTGCCATTGCTCTGTGATTAGAATCGTAAGGTATATACATTGGAAACTCTGCTCCTGTTTCATATAAAGCACCAAAGTCATCGACGATGCAATACAAACCTGCAGCCATACATTCAAGCAGTGATATACAAAATGTTTCTTCAAAGATACTAGGATACACATACATATGATAATTTTTTAAATTATCTTTTATGTATTGATTAGGTTTAAAACCAATATAGTTTACGTTAGGTAATTTTTCTGCTTGCTCGTAAAGTTCTCTATATTCATGATCGTTTTGATCATAGAATTGTTTACCATAAACTTCTGTAGATGAATATACATCTAAAGTAACCAAAGGATTTTTTACTAATTGCATCGCACCTAACAATACAGACAAACCACGCCAAGGTGTGTTTTGATGTATTATTTTTATAGGCTGACCTTTTACATAGGGTTTAGCTTTTTCTATTTGATCGATACCATTTTTAATAACTACACATCTGTTTGTAGGTATATTAAAATGATCTCTAAATTTTTCATATGTCCAGTGTGAATTAAAAACATACCAGTCATACTTGTTATGATTAGCAGGGTTACTAAACCAGGGAGCTAGATTAGGTTGGTCATAAGAATTTTTTTGCCAAAGTATATTTGGTTTAGTTGGATGCAAAGGTATTTTTTCTGGCACCGAAGTGCAGATCTGCACTTGATCTAACAAATTTTTGTCAACATGTTTTTCTAAATACTCGAATTGTAACTCTGTCCCACCTTTAGGGTTTTGATTTCTTATCTTCATTTATTACTTTCTGAAACATTTCTAGACCTTTATTAGTAACCTGCACAGTAACGTCTTGTACAATATCAGGTCCTTCTTTTTTATCTTTATATATTTCTCCGGTCTTTGTATTTCTATATGTTGTTATTGTTGTACAATCTATCTTTATTACATTATCCATTTTCATTCTGTCTATTTATTAAAGCATAACTTATCAGGCCTTGTATCTTACTACTACCTGTAGCTGCTTGCACAGTTATAGCATCTCCTGCCTCTAAATTCAAGCTTTGAGGTGAGGCATTTACTTGAGATTTAGCGGCTACTTCATCTCTAAAAAATTCGTACTCAGTGCTAGAATCAGATGAGTCAACCAAATTCATGTTTACCAAAATGCCTGATGATGCATCATTGTTAGCACAATATATACTTTTAATTATAATTGTTCCATCTGTAGGGCAAGTAAGCACAGTAGTTTTACCTGTACCGGTTTGTTTAAAACCTTGGTTTTTATAAAATATGCTCATGATAAAAAGTAATTAAATGCGTCTTGTTCGTTTTTTAAATCTTGTTGAAAAGAAAAATTTAATTGATTTTGTAATGTAGTTAAAGACTCCAATATTTGTCTTTGATTTTCTACATCATATTCTTCTTTTGGATCAGGTATATAGTTTGTTATCTTAGCCATTATACTGTCGCTTTTAATTTTGCGTGTTCTTCCTCTGTTAAGCTCTCATTGCCTGATATAGTTTTAAAAGTATCATAATCTAAAAATTTACCACCTCTAGTTTTCATTAAGTCTATATC
>Ga0209348_1001461_pt1 | contig 11467 bp, 12 predicted proteins | sample ETNvirenome_2_30_FD_184065 | JGI IMG/M metagenome (GOLD analysis project Ga0209348, IMG submission 184065) | Marine viral communities from the Pacific Ocean - ETNP_2_30 (SPAdes) (version 2) | ecosystem: Environmental > Aquatic > Marine > Oceanic | place: Pacific Ocean | collected 2013-06-22 | reverse complement strand
GTATTGTCCTGTAAAAGGATGTCTATAAGGAATCTTAATAGATTCACTGGCCCATTTGCTTATGCTAGGACTTTCATCACAAAATTTCATGAATGCAAACTCCCAACTGCTTCTATACAAAGGAGTCCTACCGCCAACATATTTGTCAGGATTTTTCATATTGAATCTACCTGATGCAAACTTTCCAGCCATGGCTTATACCATTATGTTTCTTTTTTCAGATAAGTTGGTAGGTGATTCTACTTTGTAACCAAGTGATGAAGTTAATGTTCTTTTGTTGTTTAAAACTTCAGTTACAATATAACTTAATTGTACTTTGTCCATACCTTTTAAGGTATCTAATAATTCAAATACTTTTACTCCATCTATCTTTGCCTGTTGCAATATTGCTGACGCTGTTGTAATACTTGATGTCTTTTCAAAACCTCTTGATTCAAAATAACCAACAACTGCATCTACATCATTAGATGGAAAACTTAATGGTTCGTTGAAATAATTATCGAAAAAATCTTTTACTGGTTGCGAACTATCTGTTGTATTTTTAGGCAAACTTGTCATTATCTTTTTCTCACTATTGTTTTAATTACAGCATTAGCACCGGACTTAATATTACTTGCACTTCTACCTATAAAGGTATTGGGTACGCCATATGATGAATCTGCAGTGCCACCGATACGACCTATGGCTCCTGTTAATATGTTAAAGCCTTCTTGTCGTAAACCTTCTTTAGATAAATTTTTTGCATTTTTTAATCTATTTGCTGTTCTTATTATTGAACCTAAAGTTATACCTTGTCTACCTGCACCTAACTGACTTCCTATGTAAGTATGTGGACCATCATTGGCACCAAATAATCCTGATAACACTCCGCCATCGCCTAATAAACTTGTTGAACCACCTCCTGATAAACTATTAGGTGAAGGAGTTTTGTCGTAATGTTCTTCACCAAATCCTTGTGGTGATCCATTCGCTGATACTCTTCCTCTTGAATAAAAAACTGCTTCATATTCAACAACCATCTGGTTAGCCGTCGGCGCACTCTCTTGATTGCTTAAAGAATCATGTTGCCATTGTTGTATTATAGGATTTACTAAAGTGTAGCAAGTATAAGTTTTTCTTGCTAATTGGTAAATTTGTATGCTAGTAAAAAAAGGATCTACTGAATCTGCATCTAAACCAAAACGTTTTTGATTCAACAAAGAACCTTGATATGTTGCCGCTCTATTGAATGCTCTCTTTGTTGATGCTTCTGGATTACCAGCAACATCTGTGCCACCATATTGACCATCTTTGTAGTAATATCTATAATACGTTTCCCATAAAGCAGTTGTCACTCCATAATTGTCATCATGAAATACTATTTGTACAGGATCATATGAAATTTTTGTTTGAATTTTTCTCTTTTTATTGTATTGTTGGGCAGTGACCATGTCTATAGAATACTTAGGCAAGTCAACAATTTTAACTAGCATATTCAATTCTTTTTGATGATTTTTCAAAGGTGGGTCAGATACAACTGCCGCAGGATTTAAATGAAATACAACGTGATATAAAAATTTTTGTTTAGGTGCTAAACGGAAACTGTCATCTACATATAAACGTGCCGCGTGACTGAAATCTCCCAGATTACCTTTTGGATTTAGTACACCCTTTCCTAAATTATCTAAAAAACCTTTAAGTAAATTTGCCATATACTGTATTTATGTGATGAAAAATGTGGTGTGTTAAAAACAAAAAAGGGGCCGAAGCCCCCTTTTAAATTTATAAATGCAAATAAAAATTACTGACCGCCGCCTGTAATTAGTGTGTTTACAGTTCTGCCTACAGCAGTTCCTACACCTGTTCCTTGTGGAGTTTGGATAGCATTATCGTATCTCAATGCCAAAGTTACAGTTACAGGTTCACTTGTACCATATGCTAACTGATTATAGTTTGCTGACTCAATGTAGCAACCGTATAATTCAAATGTTTCTAAAACACCAACTGCATTAGCACCGTTACCACCATCTGTAATTTCTATTCTAGTTACAAATTTGTAATCGCTACCTGAAGCCGCCGCTGATTGTTCAAAGAAATCAAATTGTTTTTGTAATTGTTCACCAACTAGTTTTTGTACATTGTTAGATACATCTTCTCTTAAAGTTAATGTAACTGATTCCCAAGTGTGTTTACCTGCTAGATAAACTTTTGAGTTGTACACGTCAATAGTTGTTGTTTCAAATGATAAATTAGGTCTTGTTATATCTACAACCTGCTTTGTTAATTCTGTTGTTGGTGTAGATACACCAAAGTTTTCTAAACTTACTCTAAAACGATATTGTAGTTTAGGCATTAACAAGCCTTGGTTAGAAGCACTTTGGCTACTATCCAATGGTACTGTAATTTTTGATAGTGTAGATATACTCATTTGTTTCTCCTATAATATTTATCTTATTATAATCCTGCTATTTCGCCAGTATTTTTTAATCTCAATGGTACGTAGATAAACTCAACTGCTTTGACTGGTTCAATCGCAATATCCAAGTACAACTCGTTTCTATCTATTCTAGTTGGAGTGTTGTTTGTTTCGTCACACACAACTAAGAAATCAAAGATTGCTCTATTACCAACTAATTCTAACAATAAACTTTCTGCTTGAGCCTTGATTTCATCTCTTGTGATTTTATCATTTGGTTCAAACACATATGGTCTTGCTAGTTTGTTTAGTTGACTTCTTAAGTAGATTACAAGTCTCGCAACGTTAATTCTGTCTAAAGAACTTGAACCTGCAAATCTAGTTTTTTGTCCATAGTTTACTAAACCTGCACCTGTTATGAAAGTAATTGGGTTAACATTGTTTGTATATAATGTATCTCTTTGACCTTCATTTAATGCTGTAGAAACAAATTCACCTTCGTTGCTGATGTAACCAGTTGAACTTGCGTTAGTGATACCACCTCTTCTTGTTCCTGCTGGTGCAAACCATGGGAAAGAAACTTGATCGCTTAATGCAATAGTTCTTAACATCATGTGTGATGCTGGAACAACAACATTGTTACCGAAGTTATCTGAAGTAAATCCTGATGGATAAAATACTCCTAGATATTCGTTTGTAGTAACTAAACCGTTATCGTTATCTTCAACAGCCTTGTTAACGTTTGTTGCCCAGTTTTGTAAACTTGTTGCATCTGGTGTTAATCTCATTGGTGAGTCACCAACTATAAATGCTGACAAGCCTCTGTCTGCGTTTAGTGAAATCATTTCACCTATTAGTTCTGGATATCCAGGTGTTGCTAATAAGTTGAATATTCTTGATTCATCATCTCTAACTTCTTGGTTAGAATTCATCTCTGCTTGTAAACCTTGTACAATAACTTTTCTTTGTGCGTGTCTACCAAATGAACCTGAACCATCTGCTTGGTTAGCCGACTCAGTTACCCATCTGTGTGGATAGTATGCTGACATACTTGCATCACCTTGTCTAGGGTTTGTTGCTGTTGTGTCAACATGATTTCTAACAAATTTTCTTACATTGAAACCTGAACGTCTTGTGTTCCATAGCAACATACCTTTTGGATATAATGCTGGATCTGGAGCATCTGCATCTAGGAAATCACTTGCTAATAAATCTGCAATAGTACCTGCTGGAGCCGCCGAAGCCGTTCCACCTGTTGTACCAAATCTTGCATCTGCAAACAAAATTCCGTTTTCAGTTGTTTGGTCAGTTTTGTCAAGTAATACCCATTTTAGAGTTGAACCATTCCATTTGTAAATTCCTGGATAGTTTTCTAAGTCTGCTGTGCTTATCCATAAGTCACCATCAACAAGTGCTGATGCATCTGACTGTGTAGTTGGAGCAGTTGCAGAAACTTGTGGACCTGCTGGGTCTGAACCTGTTACTGCTGAATAACCTTTCCATGTTGTACCGTTGTGATACATTATGTCAACTTCGTCTACAATTGATGAGTACCATAATTGTCCATCATTTGTTAATGAAGTTACTGCTGTTGCACTTGCAGTATAAGTTAATGCTTTCCAATTACTTGCTCTGTATTGCTTAGGATTTGTTAATGCACCTGTGCCTGGCTCATATCCCATATTAGTTGTTGTTTGTAGGAAACCTGCTTCTGCTAAAGTTCCGTCTGTGTCAACAAATTTCATCTCACCACCTTTTGTGTGTTCAATTACTATTCTGTTTGATGAGTCAACACTTGCTTTAACATTTGTAAATCCAGCGCCGTTAATTTGACCTGCAATAACATCTGCGTCTGAAGCCGCACCAGTTAATGTGCTTGTTACTGTGATTGCTGAATTTAATGCTTCTTGACCTACAATTGATTCTTGAATAGTAAATGATTTACTACCTGCTGTCATTCCTGTAGATATTGCTGTACCTGTTACTTTTGTTGAACCTGTAGATTCTCTTCTGTAAATTATGTGATCAACTTCATCTGTACCATTGCCATAGTTGATGAATAAATCACCTACTGCCAAACCTGCACCGCCACCTGTCTTATCTAAATTGAATAATGCAGACTCGTTGCTAGTGTGTAATGGAGCACTGATAGTTTCCCATAATTTTGTTGTGTCATTCCATTTTTTAACACTCCATTTAGCACCTAAATTAGGCTCTGTAGTTTTTAACCAAACTGAACCAGTTGGTCTTGGATTTGAATCTGTTGATTTAAATGCTGGTACTGAAGTGTGTGGAGCAACTGATAATGCTGGCACATAGTAAGTACCTGCTGTTATACCAAATGATGTGCTTACATCTGCTGTACCATTTGCTATTTGAACTGTGTTGCCTGCCGCACCTGTGTAATATATTTCTAAGATACCGCCGTTGTTTCTTGCACCTAATCCTGAAACACCAGCACCGTTGATATCAGACACTGCTGAATCTACTGTTGTACCACTGTTTGTGATTGTTGTGTTTGCCGCGGCAATTGTGATTACATAGTTCTGTCCTGAACTTATTGTACCACCTGCTGAACCTTTGATAGTTGGATTAGAACCTACCCAAGCCGCTGTGCCTACTGCTACCCAGTTACCATCATATTTTTTGTAGAATAAATCATTGTTTGTGTCAGTGGCATTGATTGCATAATCACCTGCTTGTCCAACTGAATTTTTTGGAATACTTCCACTGATTTGATCGCTATCTGTAATTACTGTTACTGGTTGATTTGTGAATGATTGACCACCTGTTGTAGTTGCCGCTGAACCATTCCATTCAAATACTCCGTATTTTGAATTTACTGTGTCAAACCAATATGTACCTGCAACTGGATTTGCCGCTGGTGCTGTTGCAGTTGCTTCTAATTGACCTAAGTCAACATTTGCTCTTACAACGAATGCTCTGTTGGCAACACCTAAGAATGAATAAGCCGCTTGTAATCCGTACTCGTTTGTTTCACCACCGTGGATTGGATTATTACTTGCATCAGTTTTGAATACTGGATCACCAAATGTTTCTGCTAATTCTCTTTGTGATGTCATCAAGAACACTTTGCCGGCGTTTGCCGCTGTTGTTCCTTGTGCTGTGCCTGTTCCAGAACTAGACGTTTTGTCTTGTGCTGTTGCTATGAATATACATGGAACCGTTCCTGGTTCTGCTGGTGTATAAAAACTTTCGTCAATTACGCTGACTTGTACTCCTGGTGAAACTAATGCCATTTGCTTATCTCCTACTTAAAGTATTTTAAACTTTATTATTGTTTGTATTTATGACGTTGTGCCGAAATGCACCAAATTAAAAGGTATAAAAAAGGGGTAGGAAAGGGCAGGTAAATACGTACATATGAGACCATTATGTACAAAATGTAGTCAAAGACCAGCCGCAGTAAATTACAAAAAGGCAGGCAAAACCTATTATAGAAAGAAGTGCGAGTTGTGTTTAAGATATGGAGGGCCAAGCGGATATATGCCTAAATGGCACGTGGCTGGCTATCGTATTAACAAAAAATGTGATAAATGTGGTCACAAAAGCAACTATGAATCACACTTTAACGTGTTTCATATAGATGGTAATTTAGATAATTGTAGGTTTAATAATTTAAAGACTGTGTGTGCTAATTGCCAAAGATCTTTGCACCTTGAAGGAATCCGTTGGAAACAAGGTGATCTTGTACCTGATTTTTAAGACTGTTTATTGTTGAATTATTTTCAAATACAGCATTAAAATTTGTATTTGCCCATGCCCATTCTGATGCGTGTACATCCTTTGGTTTTTGACCAATGTCCTGGTACATTCTAAACCACATAGGCAGTTGTCCACGTTTTACCCACCACACTTCACCACCTAGTTCTTGAATCATATTTGCTTCATTTTCAAATCTTACATCAGGAATTACCCAATTTATCTGTGGATTATCTTTAAGTTTCTTTTTAACTAAACTTACCCATATGCCATCATAAAATCCATCTCTCATGCACTCTGTACCAAACTTTTGTAATACAAGTCTTGGAGTTACTTCATGTTTCAATTCCATACTCCAGAAAGGATCCATTTGTTCACGCCATTTTCTACTTTGTTCTGTTTTGCCATCTAATAAGTCTCTGCTCCAATCGAACATTGTAGCAACACTGTCTTTAAGTTTGTCTGCAAAAGATAATTTTACAAATGAATGATCATTAACTAAATGATCTGCTATTGTGTCTTTGCCTGAACCTATCAAGCCACATATTCCTATAATCATAATTCTAACTGTTTTGTTCCAGATCCAATTTTGCCCACAGGAAAACTATTAAAAGCCAAACTGATTCGTGCCACGTCAGCCGGTTGAGGATATACTGTGTGTTCCAACCACGATGGAAACATCAATACTTCTCCTGGCTTAGGCATAATACCATAGTAGTCTGTGTTGTATTCGTTTTTATTGTTTTCTTCATACGTAAGTTGAACGTTTTGATGTGCAATATTTGTGTACAAATAAGGTTTCTCAAATATTATAGGTGCACAATCTGGTGTTGTTTCTATGTAGTACACACCACTTATCACACTGTTAGGATGTGAATGCTTATATATTTGTTCGCCTTTATTGTTCCTATTAATCCAACTTGTTGTAATTCTAAATTCTTCTTTTATGCCCAGCACATCTTTTGTAAAATGTTTTAAACTTTTTTGTATATTTGCTTTCAGTGATTTTAGTTGTGGAGTATCCAACAAATGCATACCTCTATTTTCAGGTGGCAAGTGGTCATCGGAATGGTCTGTACCAACACTTTGTGGTGGGAAATCTAACTCTCTTATCCATGTTTTTTGGAGTACATCCAATTCACCTATTGGTGCTTTGTATAAAGGCACGGAGAATAATGGAATCATTTGATGTTGCATATCATACGATAATACAACAAAAATACTAATATGTCAATATGGAATTAGCCAATTAAGAATGAATAACCTTGACCACCAGCAGTTTGAGTTTTGACTTCTTGTTCTAGTCTGTCCATTTCTGCCTGTGCTTCTTGTTTTAAAGTGTCACCATTTAATGAAGTACCACCCTGTGGTCCTGCTATTGTGTTGAATTTGCTTCTGGCTTCACCAAGCATGAATTTACATTTTGCCAAAGTGTAGTCTTTAATCCATTTTTTTGCCAAATAATCTTTGAATAATTCTGAATCTGGTCTGTGCATATACACCATCATCAACACTTTTTCGTTTGCTCTTGGTCTTTGTAGGATAGTTAATTTTTTCGTTGTTGTGTTCCATTTAAATTCAATGAATGAACCAAACATACGTCCTACTAGTTCTTGGTATTGTGAAAATAGATTGTATGTTGCTACACCGCCCATATTAGAACTGGCTAAAAGGTATGTGTTTGTATATGCTAAATTGAATGGTTCAAAGATTGTACCACCTTCTCCACCACCCGATCTTGACCCAATGGATCTTCTGAATATTTGACGCACTTCTATTATTTCATTAGCAAGAGTGTAGTCATTTACATCTTGCTCTAACGGCAAAAATATGTAACTTTCTTCAACTGAATTGTCTGCTCTCTGTCTAAATCTGTCTAGTGAGTCCTGTAATGCTGTTTCGTAGTGTGAAGGATCCAGTTCTACATCTACCATTCCGCCACCTAGCGAATTGAATACGTAGTCGAATACCTCTTGTTTTTCTGTGGTTAAATTGCTCATTTATAATATCCTTACTGATATTTATCAGTAGTGACCATCCGATAAATATAACAGTATGCCTAGATTAAGTCTATATAAACCCGAAAAAGGTCATGATTACACGTTTTTAGATAAAACAGTAGCAGAAATGTTCACTGTTGGCGGTACTGATGTCTTTGTACACAAATACCTAGGACCTAAGAATCCAAGTGAGGACGATGCCACAGCCGCTGAACCTAGATACAATGCTGTAAAAGAAACCAACATTCAGGATATGTTGTTCCTAGAAAACAGGGACAGAAAGTATGATCCTGATGTGTACAAACTTCGTGGAATTTATAATGTGTCAGACATAGACTTTGATATGAGTCAATTTGGACTTTTCCTAGCCAATGACACACTGTTTATGACTATACCTATCACTTCAAGTGTTAAAACTCTTGGCAGAAAAATAATGCCAGGTGATGTATTTGAATTACCACATTTAAAAGATGAATATGCGTTGAATGATTTTCAGGTTGCACTTAAACGATTTTATGTTGTAGAAGATATCAACAGAGCGGCAGAAGGTTTTTCACCTACTTGGTATCCACATCTTTACAGAGTAAAATTAAAACAAATTTACGACTCACAAGAATTTAAAGACATACTTGATTTGCCTACAGAAGAAGGTTCTTCACAAAAATTACGTGATGTACTTTCTACATATGAACAAGAAATGCAAATTAATAATGCAGTTGTACAACAAGCAGAAGCAGATTCAGGCAAGTCAGGATATGATATTGCACATTTTTACACTCTACAAGTTGATGATAAAGGCAAACCTGAACTTGTTACGACAGATACAACACAATTAGATACAACTACACAAAATACACTAGCAGATAGAGTAAATCAAACACCTAGTAAAACTGGTTATGATGGTTACTTGTTAGGTGACGGACTTGCACCTAATGGAGAAGTATTTGGATTTGGAATAAGTTTCCCAACTGCTTCAGACAAAGGCGATTATTTTTTACGTACTGACTTCTTACCAAATAGATTGTTTAGATATGATGGTGGACGTTGGGTGAAAATGGAAGATAATATACGTCATACATTGTCACAAACAGATACAAGAGCAAATCAAAAAGGAACGTTTATCAATAATACAAAAACTAGAAATGTTGGTGGCGAAACTGTTAAAGAAAGACAAAGTTTATCAAAAGCATTAAGACCTAAGGCGGATGGATAATGAAATTAAAAGAGTTATTTGGCATAGTCGGTATACCAATGGATCATACAGCAGGACCGCAAGGACTTAAAAAGGTAACTAAAAATTATATGGGGAAAGTAAGAACGTATTACGCACCTAAAAGTAAAAAATTTAACGAAAAGAATAAAGAGAAAAAATAATGCAACATTTTTACGATGGACAAATTAGAAGATATATTACACAATTAATTCGTCTATTAAGCAATTTTTCATACAAAGATGGAGATGGCGCATTAAGACAAGTGCCTGTCATGTACGGAAACATCACAAGACAAGTTGCTCACATAATTAGAGATAATTCTGAAAATAAATTACCTTCTGTTCCAAGAATGGCGGCATACGTTACTAACTTAGAAATGGACAGAACACGAATTGCAGATGCAAGTTTTGTAAGTAAAATACACATTAGAGAACGTGCTTATGACAGCAATAATAAAGAGTATCTAAACACCCAAGGAAAAAACGTGACTGTGGAACGTTTGATGCCTACACCTTACACACTAACAATGACTGTTGATATGTGGACAAGTAACACAGAACAAAAATTACAAATTATGGAACAAATCATGATGTTGTTTAACCCTAGTTTAGAAATACAAACTACTGACAACTATGTGGACTGGACAAGTTTAAGTGTGGTTGAATTAACAAATATATCATTTGCTTCTAATACAATTCCAACAGGTACAGAAACAGAAATAGATGTCGCATCAATGACTTTTCAAATGCCTATATACATTAGTCCACCTACAAAAGTTAAAAAGTTAGGAGTGATTACTCATATCATTACAAGTATATTCAATGAAAGAACAGGAAACATAGATTTAAGTCAAACAATGCCTGAACTTATGGCATATCAAGATGATTACGAAAAAAGTATTAAAGCAGACATTAGAGCAAGTGCAGACGGTTCGATTGATTCAAGTGTTGCAACAAGGAAAGATACAAGTTCTGTGCAAGGAACAACAGGCACACAATTTGATGTGTATGTGTTAAACAGTGTTGTACAAATTATAGACAAAGGTGTTATTGGCGGAATAGTATGGGACGGATATTTAGATGTAATTCCAAATTTCAAAACAGGATTAAGTCAAATATCTCTACATAGAGAAGGAATAGATGTGCCGGTGATTGGTACAGTTGCAGTTAATGAAACAAATCCTTTTCAACTTCTAGTGACTTGGGACGAAGACACTATTCCAACTGACACAGTAATTGTTGGTCCTGTGGATACAAGAGGTTCAGTAGACTTTATAGTTGATCCAACAACATACAATCCATCAAGTGTAAAACAAAATGGAAAAAGATTATTGTTATTAAAAGATATAGGCAGTGCTTCAAATGTTGATGGTGCAGATGCCTGGAAAGGTGACAGTAATATTGATTTGGTAGCGGGTGCTAATGACATTGTTGAATGGAATGGTACTAATTGGGAAATTATTTTTGATTCAAGTGCAAATCCTGATCCAGGCGATAGCACATTTATACCTTCATACGTTACCAATTTAAAAACGGGTGTGCAATACAAATGGAATGGTAGTGAATGGTTGTTATCATTCGAAGGTGAATATCGAAAAGGCACTTGGAAGATCTCCTAGTCACATAATTAATTACATGAGCAGTAAAATAACCGGGTGTGGAGCACTCTTCTACACTTTAGACACACAACGTTTCTTGTTGTTACACAGAACACAAAGTAAACAAAATCAAGTTTGGGGCCTAGTTGGTGGCACAACTACCAATGAAAATTTATGGGAAGGACTCCAAAGAGAAATAAAAGAAGAAATTGGTGAACAAAAAATTATTAAAAGAATACCAATGGAAACTTTTATTAGTAATGATGAAAACTTTTTGTATCACACATATATTTGTGTTGTGCAAAGTGAATTTATTCCAAAATTAAACACAGAACACGATGGCTATGCTTGGGTAAGTTTTGGTCATTGGCCCAAACCTTTGCATCAAGGATTACGCAAAACTATCCAAAATAAAATGAATCAATTAAAATTGGATACAGTGTTCAAAATGTTAAAATTAATGCAATGATTAAAATAATTGGTGATGTAATGCTAGACTCCTGGATTGAAGGAGACTGCGACAGAGTCAGTCCTGAAGC
>Ga0209348_1001460_pt1 | contig 11472 bp, 12 predicted proteins | sample ETNvirenome_2_30_FD_184065 | JGI IMG/M metagenome (GOLD analysis project Ga0209348, IMG submission 184065) | Marine viral communities from the Pacific Ocean - ETNP_2_30 (SPAdes) (version 2) | ecosystem: Environmental > Aquatic > Marine > Oceanic | place: Pacific Ocean | collected 2013-06-22 | reverse complement strand
CTGAAGTTAATGATTTATCAACGGCAAGAAGTCAAACTGCAGGTGGAGGAACTGTTACTGAGGGGTTTGTTGCAGGAGGTTACACCGGTCCAGCATATGTAGGTGTTACTGAAGAATGGGAAGTTCCTGATTTTCAAATTAAGACAGTGACAACGAGTTAATTATGATTTATAAACAAGCAAAAGGAGGAAGCAACTATGGCATATAAATACTGTACAGCGACTAACTGGGGCAAAAACTTTTTCACTCACGAAGAGAGAAAACAGTTTCACCTTTCAGGTCATCCTGGTGAAGTATGGGTTGTAGGCGATAATCTTTATGGTGATCAATGGATCAGTAAAGTAGCTGGTGCGATTAAGACAAAAGAAGAAGCACAAGCTATCGTTACTGGTAAAATCGAAGAGGCGCAAGCTGCATACGATGCATTGTCAGCTGAAGAGCAAGAGCAAAGCCCAAGACCAGTAGTATATAATCTTCCATAGTCTTAACCTATGGCTAAGTATTCGGATATAAAAGGATTTACAGTTCAGACTGTTACAAGCGATCCCGCTGCGTCTCAAGCAGCTACTGGCACTTGGGCTAGTGGAGGTACTTTAAATACATCCAGATGGGTGGTTAGTGGTTTTGCTGGAACGCAAACAGCTAATATACTTATGGCTGGATATTCTCCCTCTGCACCTGTGGCCAACGCAGAAACATATGATGGAACGTCTTGGACGGAGGTAAACGATTTAAATACTTCAAGAAGATCTGTTGGAGGATTTGGAACTTACACTGCAGCAATAGGTGCTGGTGGTCGTACAACAACTAACGTTAACAATGTAGAGTCTTGGAATGGATCTAATTGGACTGAAACAACAGAAACAAATGAAAGTCTTGAAGAGAGAGGTGGTATAGGAACACAAACTGCAGGATTAGTAAACGGCGGACAAAGTCCTTATTCAAGCACAAATGAATCTTGGAATGGATCTGCTTGGACAGAAGTTGGAGACACAAACTCAGCCCATGCAAATCATGCTGCTTTAGGAACAACTACTGCAGCTTTAGTAGCTGGAGGGCAACCACCATCAGGATCACCTTTATCTGTAGAATTATGGAATGGATCTGCTTGGACAGAAACAACAGAAATGAACGGTGGAAGAATATATAATAGCTCTTGTGGAGGCATTTCAACTGACGCAATAATAAATGGTGACGGTGGAGGACCTGCTCCAAACACTTCTGTAGAATTTTGGAATGGTTCTTCTTGGACTGAATTAAATGACATATCGACTGCTCGAGGTGCAGCTGGCGGCGGAGGAACTTCTACAGCCACATTAGTATCAGGAGGAAATCCAGCACCTGGTGGTACGACAACTGCAACAGAAGAATTTACAACAACACCTTCAGCGTTATTTCAAAAAACAGTTGAAGGACAATTATTTTTTAATTCAACAGCAAACGCTTTTAAAGAAACAATAACAGATTTTCCTTCAACATCTTGGTCATCAGGTGGAACTATGAATACAGCAAGAAATTCTCACTCTGGGGCTGGAGATACTTCAGCAGGTCTAGCTTTTGCAGGTGCCACACCTCCCTCAACTGCAGTTACAGAATCTTATAACGGCACAACTTGGACAAATGTAAATAATTTAAATGCAGCTAGAAGATCTGGAGGTTCTGGAGGTTCTCAAACAGCCGCTGTTTTTTTTGCAGGACAAGATACAGCAGCTAGAGCATACACTGAAAGTTGGGATGGAACGAATTGGACTGAAGTTAATGATTTAAACACTGCAAGATCACAAGGCTCTAATGGTAGAGTAGGAACTTCAACCTCTTCAATTATGGTGAGTGGTGAAGGACCTTCCTCAACAATGCCACAGGTTGAAACTTGGGATGGAACGTCTTGGACAGAGGTGGCAGAATTAAATAATAATAGAAAATTAGCTTCAATTTTTGGATTGACAGGAGATGCAGTAACTAACGCAACAGGGTCAAATCCAACTACTAATAACTTAACTAATTGTGAACAATGGAATGGATCTAGCTGGACTGAAATAGCAGATGTTAACACAGCAACTAGAGCAGGAACTGGCGCAGGCGCACAAAATTTAGGTTTTAAATTTGGTGGTTATAGCACAGCGAACGAGGCTAAAACAGAATTTTGGAATGGTTCTTCTTGGAGTGAACTTAATGATTTATCAACAGCTAGAGATGGCCCAACAGGGAGCGGAGGTTCAACCACAACATTTTGTGCAGGAGGAAATGATCCATCATCGCTAACTGGAGCCACAGAACATTTTGAGGCAGGTTTAGCTAACAAAACAATTACAGCGAGTTAATTATGGCAACGTATAAGGAAATAAAAGGCGTAACAGTACAAACAAGAGACGAGGATCCGGTTATTGGAGGTATAGCTGGTGGGACTTGGGCAAGTATTGCTTCAACAAATACCGACAGAGAATCTTGGGCAGGTGCTTCAGGAACATCAAATGAAGCATCAATGACTTTCGGAGGATATCCTACTACTGCTAATACAGAAACATTTAATGGTTCTGCTTGGACAGAAGTAAATAATTTAAACACACCAAGACACGGTAATGGAGGTTCACCAAATGGCTCACAAACAGCCACTATATGTTTTGGAGGTGCCCCAGGTCCAACTAAAGCAGAAACAGAATCTTGGGATGGATCTAGTTGGACTGAAGTGAACGATTTAAATACTGCAAGATTTTATATTATGGGAGCAGGGACATCAACTGCAGCATTAGGCTTTGGAGGAAATACACCTAGTCAAACTGCAGTAAACGAATCTTGGAACGGATCAGCGTGGACGGAAGTTGCAGACTTAAATCAAGCTAGATCTTATGGAGGATCAGCAGGAACACAAACTGCTGCAATAGCAATGGGTGGTGATAACCCCCCTGTATCAAATAACGTAGAAACTTGGGATGGTTCAAGTTGGACAGAAGTTAGTGAGTTAAATACTACAAGATATGGAGTTGGTGGAGCCGGAACATCAACAGATGCTTTATGTTTTGCGGGTTATCCTACAGGAGCAATAAATGAACATTGGAATGGGTCAAGTTGGACAGAGGTTGCAGACTTAGGAACTGCAAGAGGATACACTACAGGTCACGGTACAACGTCTTCAGCTGCTATCTGTTTATCAGGAACTCCTGGTCCAGGTAACTATAGAATTGCAGAAGAATTTACAACTGCCCCAGTAACAGCAGCTATTTTAACAGAAGGTGATATATTTTTATCTGGAGGCACAACGTTAAAAGGTTTTGGAAAAGCGGCTGGAATATCAGCTGGTACTTGGGCATCAAGTGGAAATTTAAACACAGCCAGAGGCTATTCAGCTGGCGGTGGACCAAACGATAGTTTTATTTTTGCAGGAGGTTATACAGGAACAGCTTATGCTGGTAATACTGAAACTTGGGATGGAAGTTCATTTACTGAAGTAGCAGATATGAATACTGCTAGAAGCTTTTTAGGTCATGGTGGTAATACTGCAGCAATGTGGGTAGCAACAGGAGAACCTGGAGCAAGTAATAAAACTGAAACTTGGAACGGCTCTGCATGGACAGAAGTTGCTGAAACAAATGATTCAAAATTTAAAGTTGGATCGGCAGGAACTGCAACAGCAGGTCTTATTATTTCTGGAATTATATCCGCTCCTTCTAGAACTACAAATGTGGAAGCTTGGAATGGAACTTCGTGGACTGAAACAGATAATGTCAATACAGGTAGATCAGACTTTGGAGCATTTGGAGTGCAAACAAGTGCAACGATGGTAGGAGGTGAAGCGTCTTCACCCACTTTAGCACTTTGTGAAAGTTATGATGGATCTTCTTGGTCAGAAATAGCAGAATGGAATCAAGCTCGTTATAGCTCAGGTGGTTTTGGTTCTGATAAAGATAATGGAATAGTTTTTGGTGGAGGTGATCCAGCAGCATACAGAGTATTGGTTGAACATTGGAACGGTAGTTCGTGGACGGAAATAGCAGAAATGGCAACGGGTAGATATGCAGGTTGTCAACACTCTAGTTTAGGAGCAGTATCAGGTAAAGCAGCAGGTGGTAATAACCCACCAAGTTACAACAGTGCCACAGAAGACTTTGTAGCAGATGCTACGTTATCTACAGTAACCGTATCGTAGACTTGACCTTTATATAGAAAGGTATATAAAGACATTAGAATGAATAAAGGAGATAGAATGTCAAAAGAAAAAAGAAATATAGCTACTAAGCTAGAAACAGAGTCAAAGTATTTAACAAACATCTTAGATAAGGATGATGTTAAAAATTTTAAGAAATTAATACCAGAATTACAAGATACATGGATGAAGAAACAAATGTTTCGTACAGAAACAGAAATGAGATTCTCTGTGTTATCTGATAATAAATATCCAACGAAAGCTGCAAAGTATTGGCAATCTGTAAGAGAGCAGAATACACACTTTGAAAATTTAGTTCACTTATCATTTGATGCTAGGAAGAATGAAGTTGAGATAAAGAAACTACAAAGAGATATTAAAAAAGAAAAAGATCCATTAGAGAAAGAACTCAAACAAGTAGAGTTGGAAGAAAAATTATATGGTAAAGCACAAATGGAACTTGTTGCTAAACATAGAATGAGAGAAGTTGCTTCTTGGTCTAAACTTAAGAAAGAATTTGATGATGGTAACTTTGATAAGAGAGATGTGAACACGCACCAAGCTAAGTCATATCTATTAAGATTACAAAGACAGAAAGAAACAATAACTCCTGGTACATCACAACCTGAAGTGTTTAATGTATTAGGACAACTAGAAGCTTTAGAAAAAGGTTTGAGAGAAAACACTTTATCTTTAGATGCTAAAAAAACTAAAAAATTAAAATGAAGTTCGACTTTGCTTATTTAGGTCAGACGGTCTTAAAATACCAGGTCCCCCTGGAAATATTCGTAGGTCTTAACGAAATCTACGAAAGACAAAAGAAACAATTACCGAAAGCTAATAAACAGTTAGTGGGTAAAATAGAAGATGAAGTATCTTTATTCTACTCTGGTCCTAACAACGATAAGATGCATCAGCATTGTTTCTTACCCGATGATATACTTAAATGGTTTCATAATATCTTTGATCACTACACAGATTGGAACAAGATAGGTCCAACACAAAAATCAATAAACTCCGTTTGGGTTAATGAAATGAAAGCACATGAATATAATCCTGTGCATATCCATCAAGGTAAACTCTATACAGGTTTATCTTCTGTGATGATTTTAAAATTACCTAAAGAAACAGGTGTTGAATATTCTGCTGAAGAGAAACCCATGAATGGTAGACTCCAGATTATTGGTGCAGCTAACGGTCAGTTTTCTAAAACAGACTACTCTCCCAATATGAAGATAGGAGACTTCTATGTTTTCCCTTATGATATGAGACACTGCGTTTATCCATTTAACGGAACCAAAGAAAAAAGAAGAACATTAGTATGTAATGTAGATGTTGATTACAATCCTGTAGCTTCAAGAACTGGATCGGGACAAAACGAATGATACCAAGAATGCCACGATGGCAATCTTATGTTGCCACAACTACACAACCTATCTTTACACCACAGCAATGTAAGATGATTATTGATGCTGGTCATCAATGTAAACCTGAAGAAGCAAAAGTTGGAGGTGGAGAAGAAGGTAAATATGATACTAAGAAACGAGTGACTACAATCTCTTGGATACCTTTTGATAAATTACCACAAATGTACAAAGTGATTGAGAATCAATTATCTATCGTAAACTTAAATCATTTTGGTTTTGATGGTGTAAGACTTACAGAACCTGCACAGTTTACCGTGTACCCTAAGAAAGGTTTTTATGATTGGCATATGGATTTAAATGCTTTTGGTCAAGATGGTCAGAATCCAATTAGAAAAATATCTATGACATTGTTGTTATCAGATCCATCAGAGTTTACCGGTGGTGAGCTTACATTTTCAGAGATGGGTGATAACAAACCGCTGCCCTTGAAACAAGGACAAGCCATATTCTTTGCATCATTCTTAAGACACAAAGTTGCACCCGTTAAGAAAGGTGTAAGAAAATCTTTAGTGATGTGGTTTGGAGGACCACCGTTTAAATGAGTCAACTTCAAAGAAAGATATTATTTCCAACTGCAGTTTATTTTAAAGACATACCTAACGCTAAAGAACTTAATAAATATTTATTTAAAGAAATAAAAAAGTGGCGTAAAGCAGATCCAGAAGGTGAGAAGAAAACAAACTCTGGTTTTGGTTGGCACAGCAAAACTGATATGGATAAACGAAAAGAATACAAACCTCTTATCGATGAATTATTTAAAATGGCTTATGAATGTAATCAAGATTTTGGTGTTACAGGTAAACTAGGACTAGGTAATATGTGGGCTAATATTAATCCTACTTATAGTTACAACAAAACACATACACATCCTAACTCTATGTGGTCAGGTGTATACTATATTAAAGTACCCAAGAACTCAGGCAAACTATTTTTAGAAGATCCTAGACCAGGACCGAATACACATATGCCTAGAAGAGTAGACAATTTACCTGAACAATTATGGAGAGTCTGTGCTTATGAACCACTAGAAGGACGTATGATCTTTTTTCCATCTTGGCTTCCTCATGGTGTTGATATAAATATGAATACAGACAAAGGTGAAAAGAACTGGAGAATATCTGTATCTTATAATTTTATACAAATATGAGTTTTAAAAAAAATAAATATCAAGTTATTCGTGGTGCTATATCAAAAGAAATAGCAGACGTAGCTTATAGGTATTTACAAATATCAGCTGAAGCAGATCACTGGATGTTAAACAATGGTGTAACTCATGCTGGTAATAAACTTGTAGGTAATTTTAACGACCGACAAGTTCCAAACTCTTATGCTAAATATAGTGATAGGTTAATGGAAACATTGCTAGTTAAAACCATAGCTGTGATGCAGAAGAAGACAGGACTTAAACTAGTGCCAACTTATTCTTACACAAGACTTTATAGAACAGGTAATATTTTAAAAAGACACAAAGATAGACCTAGCTGTGAGATATCGACTACACTAAACCTAGGTGGAGATGCATGGCCTATATTTATCGATCCTACGGGGTCTGACAACGTCATAGACGAGTATAAGAACGTACATAAACCTGGAGCACCCAAAGGTATAAAAGTGGACCTAAAACCAGGAGATATGCTTATTTACTCTGGTTGTGAGTTAGAGCACTGGAGAGAGCCTTTTCAAGGTGAATTATGTGGTCAAGTATTTTTGCACTATAATCATGCAGATGGACAGTTTGCAAAGACCAATTTGTATGATAAAAGACCTATGCTAGGAATAGTCAAATAACGTTGAACATCAACGCAATCTAATATAATCTGGAGATCTATGTTACAAAAGATAGGGTTTCAACCTGGTATAAACAAACAAATTACTGCAACAGCTGCGGAGGGTCAGTGGATAGACTGTGATAACGTCCGTTTTAGGTATTCTACACCTGAGAAGATAGGAGGTTGGACACAGTTAGGAGCTGATAATATTACTGGTGCAGCAAGAGCATTACACCAATTTACAAATAGTTTAGGACGAAAGTATTCTATTATAGGATCAAACAGAATTTTGTACGCTTATTCAGGTGGTGTGTTTTATGATATACATCCAATTAAATCTACAACAACGCTTTCAAATGCATTTAGCACGACTAATGGTGAAACAACCGTTACGATAAATTTTTCTACAGATCACGGTATACAAGCAGGAGACATTGTTTTATTAGACAACTTTTCATCTATTACTAATTCTAATTTTAGTGCATCTGATTTTGATGACATAAGATTTATGGCTACAACAGTGCCATCATCAAACACAATTACGATTACTATGCCATCTGCAGAGTCAGGGTCTGGTGCCTCTGAGTCTGGTGGCATCAGAGTTAGACATTATTACAGAGTGGGTCCTGATGTACAAGCACAAGGTTTTGGTTGGTCACTTGGATCTTGGGGAGGAGAAGCTGTAGGAGCATATACAACTGTTTTATCAGCAGACATATCTGCAGCTGCCACAAGCATAACTGTAAACGATGCATCACAATTACCAAGCTCTGGAACAAATTTTATTAAGATTGGAACAGAAGAAATATCTTACACAGGTATATCTACAAACACATTGACAGGTGTAACAAGAGCTGTAAGAAATACAACAGCTGCAGCACACACTGCAGGTGCCACAGTTACAAACACCTCTGATTTCGTAGCATGGGGTGAGGCAGCATCCGGAGACTTAATTATAGATCCTGGTATGTGGTCTATTGATAACTTTGGTGACAAGGCTATTTGTTTAATAGTAGACGGTGAAGTATTTGAATGGAACTCTGCAGCAACAAATGCAACAGACTCAAGAGCAACTATTATATCTGGTGCACCAACAGCTTCAAGACACATGCTCGTATCTACACCGGATAGACACTTAGTATTCTTTGGCACAGAAACAACGATTGGTACGAAGTCTACACAAGATGATATGTTTATTAGGTTCTCGTCTCAAGAGGATATTAACACTTATACACCTACAGCAACCAATACAGCTGGTACACAAAGACTGGCTGACGGATCACGGATCATGGGAGCTATTAGAGGTAGAGATGCAATCTATGTATACACAGATACAGCTTTGTTCTTACAAAGATTTGTTGGTCAACCTTTTACATTTGCCTTTGTACAAGCTGGTACAAACTGTGGACTTGCAGGCAAGAATGCAGCAGTAGAGGTAGATGGTGCAGCATATTGGTTTTCAGAAAATGGTTTCTTTAAATATGCAGGTGCTCTTGAATCTTTGCCATGTTTAGTAGAGGACTTTGTATATGATGATATTAATTTAGATTCTGGTAATCAAATGATATCAGCAGGACTTAACAATTTGTTTGGTGAGATTATGTGGTTCTATCCTACAGCAAACTCTTCAGTTGTAAACAGAATGGTTTGTTATAACTATCAAGACTCATCAGCAAGAAGACCCATATGGACAGTAGGAACATTAGCTAGAACAGCATGGGCAGACTCTGCAGTCTTTGGTAATCCACACGCTTTAGAGTATGATGCAGACGGAGTAGAACCAGCAACATCATCTACATATGTTCAAGGTAATACAGATGGTATTACAACATACTATCAACACGAGACAGGCACAGACCAAGTTAAAGGTGGTACAGTTACAGCTATTCAAGCAAACATATTATCAGGAGACTTTGATATTACACAAAGAGTAATTAGAGGTGCACAAACTAATATTGCAGACCTCAGAGGTGATGGTGAGTTTTTAATGAAGATTAGAAGATTTATACCAGACTTTGTTTCACAAACAGGTAATACACAAATAACACTTAATTTAAAAAATTATTCAAATGATACTGCAGCTAGTTCTTCGTTAGGACCTTTTACAGTAACGTCGTCTACAACAAAGGTAGACACAAGAGCTAGAGCCAGAGCTATTGCACTAAAAGTAGAGAACACGAGCACAGCTCAAGATTGGAAGCTTGGTACATTTAGATTAGATTTACAAGCGGATGGTAGAAGATAATGGCAAAGATAGTACAAGTATTAACAAGACCTAGTGAAGAATACAAACAATCTGTAGCAGATGCACAGGTTAGGGATCTTGACGGTGTAATACAAAAATTAAATACGACGTATCAACAAGAATTAAAAGATGAGATGGAGGCTTCAAACTTCTTTTTAACATAATGGCAAATAGTTTTATAAATAAAAAGAGTGATTTAACATCTACAGATTTAACGACTGTATACACAGTGCCTTCTTTTAAAACGGCTGTGGTTAAATCTATTCTAGTATCTGATGACTCAGGATCAGGAGACACAATTACTGTTACGTTAGTTGATGCTTCATCTAACATATTTAGTTTATTTAAGAGCAAATCAATATCTGCTAACACTACAGTAGAACTTTTAACTCAGCCTTTAGTTATGGAGGCTGCTGAGATATTAAAAGTACAAGTGGGCTATGCTGGAAGAATTCATGTCATAGCTTCTATATTAGAAATAGAACCAAGAGAGGTAACAACGTAATGGAAACAATAAAACCAGAGAAGATAATAACGACCATATCTAACCTTAAAACAGGTGAGGTATACAAAACAGAGGACGAATGGAAGGCAAAAGGAGTGCCAGAAGCAGAGATTAGAAGAGATGTTCAAGTAATCATGCCTTCACTTGATTTGTTCCCTAAAACCAAGTAGTGTGAAAAAATGTCAATAATTAGATCAAATATAGCCAGACAATTACTAGCCGAAGGTGGAGCACCTAGAAAGGGTTTTTTCATGGGAGGAATAGATCAAACAACTGCAGACGAAGACGCGGCTCAAATGGCAGCGGATATGGGTCTTACCGGTGGACCTAGTCCAAGTGAATACTCTGGCATGGATAATGAAGAACAATTAGCTATAGATCAAGCTAGATTTGATGCTGGATTTAGAACTCCAGATTATATTAGCATGGGTGTATCTGATAACGCTACAGACAGAGGATTTTTTCAAAGAGGTATTGATGCTCTTGACACTGGACTACAAAATAGAAGAGGACAAAACATACTTAATTTTTTAAATAGATCTACTGCACCGACAATGAGAGGTAGATTAGGTTTAGGTAGAAGAGGTGATATAAATTATATTTTAGAACAATTACAATCTAATAAAGGTGATCCAGTAGCCATTGGTTTAACTGATAAACAATTTGAAATAGGACAAAACCTTATTGATGCAGGTATAAAAGATGAAACTGATATTAGAAATATGACACAATCACAATTCGATACATTGTTTCCAGGACCAAACACAGGTGGAGGTGAAGGTGGAGATAATGAACCCATAAAAAAATTAAGAGCACCTATTACAGAAAAAAAAGAAGAGCCAAAGGATGAATTTGCTGACATATTAAAATTCTATGGTGCAAGATTTGAAGACGGTGGTGATGTAAGACAAGAATATGGTCTAGGTAGCATTGTAAAGAAAGCTACAAGAGCCATTAAAAAAGTTGCAAAGTCACCATTGGGTAAAGCTGCATTAATAGGTGGTTTAGGATTTTTAGGTGCTAAGACAGGGTTTGGTGGAGAACTACTTACTAAATTTAAAGATTTAAGTGCTTTACAAAAAGCATTTTTAGTTGGTGGTACAGCTTTATCATTATCTCCTTTTGCTACAGAAGAAGAAGATGAAAAATTACCAACAGTAGCTAACACAGACCCAGATATGGTTAGAACTTTAGAGTTTTATGGTGGGCCTAGAAGATTTGCTGCAGAGGGTGGTATGATGGAGCAGGATGAAATGTTAGATTTAGATGGCAACGAGATGGATTTAAGAGGTGGTGGCTTTGTGCCATTAGGAGAATATGAGAAAAAAGACGATGTGCCAGCAAGATTATCTAAGAATGAGTTTGTCTTCACGGCTGATGCGGTC
>Ga0209348_1001458_pt1 | contig 11482 bp, 14 predicted proteins | sample ETNvirenome_2_30_FD_184065 | JGI IMG/M metagenome (GOLD analysis project Ga0209348, IMG submission 184065) | Marine viral communities from the Pacific Ocean - ETNP_2_30 (SPAdes) (version 2) | ecosystem: Environmental > Aquatic > Marine > Oceanic | place: Pacific Ocean | collected 2013-06-22 | reverse complement strand
AAAAATCCTACAGGTCAAAAAATGGCCCGGATATTTTTTCGCCATATTTTAGAATTATTTTCGCTTTTTTGTTTTGCTTGGAGATTTATAACCCCACTGACCCGGTGACACTGTTCCTTTACCATAATCAATTGATTGAAGAGCACCCTTACCATAGGTATCATAGTATAAATCAAATATGTTTGATGCTTTGGCAGATCTCGTAACATCAAGATAATCCTTACCATCTACATTATAACGAATGAGTCTTGCATCGGTTGGTAATGACCTATCGTGAGCCTGCTCAAGTGTGCACTTTTCAAGTATCACTTGACATGAATATTGAGATCCATCTAGTTTTGAATCAGACTTTTTCTTTTTTGTTTCTGCTGTCATTACGCATCACCCCAAATAATATCAGGAAATGCTGTTGATACCACATCCTTTGAGATCTTATACCTCTCTTCCAACTTTCCGTCTTTTACAAGAACTAGAATCTCTGCCTCTAATGGATGTAATCCTGTGAGAACATTAATGAACATAGTTTCACGTCGTAGATTACTTAGACCATCCTGTCCACCCTTTACGAAACGATAGAAATTTCTTGCTTCTCTACGAATGGTTGTATGTCCCTGCTTATCACTGGATCCTAATGAAAATGATCCTGTCTCATGCATTCTACGAACTTCATAAGATATCGCAGTGGTCAAATTGCCACTTGTCATGGCATCATCTTCAAAGTTGCCATAAGGAACTTCACCTTCTGGTAGTGCCGATATGATTGTGGTGTCGTAATTCCATTTGAATATTTGTTTCAATGAAATATCACCATATTTCTGTAGTATTTCAACCTTCTTGGCCTTTGTTCTTTGCTTCGATGCAAGATCTAAAATCTCAAAGACAAAAGGATTCTTAGGTAGGTCAGGTGTCTTTGCAACCTTAACTGTTCTCGGTTTCGTCTTCTTCGCTGTTTTCGCTGTCATGATAGTTTTCAAAGTTAAATGCAACAATTTCGTCAGGTATCAGGTTGCCCTGCATATCAAACATTTCTGGATGGGGTGATGGAATCTCCCTATAGTTCTTCATATATTCTCTTGCTGTCCATCCTATTAAGATTCCTACTATAAAGAATAGTAGAGTGACAAAAGATCCTATAACCAAACTAACTTCTAAGTTCATTTTTATCTCCGGAGGATAATTTTTTCACATTGAATGTAAAATCCAAGTGTATTTCGATTTCTCGATTGAAAAATTTAAAAACTCTGTCGAGTAGCACTCGATAAGTTTTTGGTTTTCTCCTACCTCCTCTTAAGATAAGTTCCACTCCTCTGTCGAAGTGAATGTTGGAATTATTTAGTGAGTCAGACGACTTGTTGTTCTTTGAGGAATTTAATTGTTTCAACTGACCCTCCTAATTTTTTTCCATTACATGATACTTGGGGAAATGTTGATCCCTCTCCAAATTCTGCAATAAATTCTTCCCGTGTAAAGTCTTCACCTAAATTATAGACCACATAGCTGATGCCTGTCAACTCCAATATCTTTTTTACTTTGTCACAATATCCACACCCATCTTTTGAATAGACTGTAAAGTTCATTTGATCCTTAAAGAAGTAATTTATAAATTTAATGTTTTCTTATTATATCACTTATTTTCTATTGCACAAGAACTGTTCCGTTTGATTGTACAATGCAACCTAATTTAGTCTGGAGCCTCAGCTGTATTACCTTCAGCTACCCACGACAAATATTCTTGATAATGTGTATTTTCATCGTTGAAGGGTATGACTACACGATAATTTAAGTCCATTTTTTCAACTGCATTAGGTACTGTTGAACCTATGCCAGTTATCATTAGTTTGTAAATTGGGTTTGTTGGATAAGACATAATTAATTAATTAAAGTTCTGCGTCAAAATTAACGAAAGATTGACCATTATTTGAAGGGTGTGAAAAGTGAGCACTTAGTCTAAATGCTTCCCCATTTCTACTTGCTGGACAAGCAGCTTCTAGTGTTGCACCATTCAAACTTGTCTTATTTGTATCCATTCCAATCTGATGGGTATAAGCAGCAGTATTACTGAGTAATGTTTGATACATATAAGCACCAGATGTTCCTGAAACTGCAACAAGAGAAGGTTGAGTCCTCATAGTGGTTGGGAAATAAATATTCGCATATCCAGTTCCTGAATAATATATCATACCAGTACCCAGTGTTTCATATCTATAAGGCCCAGCAGCCATATAGAAATATCTTTGGCACTTTCTTAAAGTAGTGCCTATGTCTTCGTGAACAAAATCTGTGGCTGTGGATCCTGTCTGCAATTGACATCCTGTCATTTTGAAATAATTATCAGGATGATCCCATAAGTTGACTTGGTTTGAAGTTGCAACATAATATCCACCACTTGTCCAACTCGAAGTAGCAGAAGCAGTCCTTCCACTTCCGACACATAATATCCAGTTTACTTCTAATCCTATACCATTATCATCATTAATTGCATCTGATGTATTACCAGCAACTGTTATAGTTTTCTTCTCCCAAGTGTTTGATGAATTTATTGTGTATTCATACAAAACATATTTGTTTACATCATCTTGCATTATTTGAACACAATATGTACCAGTTTTGTTTGAATATACCCAGAAAGATAGAGTCGTTGTTTTAGCACTGCTTGTGCCATATGCAAGACTCTGTAAATTTTGTGCCTCTATTTTTTGTTGAAAACCACAAACTTGGGTAGAACTTGGTGTTTCTGTATTTCCAATATTCATCATGATACTTTTTCTAAATCCTTCACTAGTTGGAGCAGTATTATCTTGCACAACTTTAGCACTATCAGTATCAAAAGAATTAGAATTTAACACTTTCCATCTATCAAGAGTATAAATTGAACCAGTTACAGGATTAAATGATCCAAGGGTTTGATGATTAGTACCTCTTACATTAACCTGCATGGCCCCGTTAATAAGAAAATTATTTGGTGGTGGTGAACTAGGCAAACTAGTTAAGTTTGCACCACTACCATATAAATTATCTGCGTAAATATTTCTTACTCTAACTGTATTTGTTCCAATATCATATGTGCTATCAGCATGTGGTGCAAAATGACCATTACTTCCGTACATGTTCCATCTAGCGATACCTTGTGTACCAAAAACCATATTAGCATTTTCTCTTTGCCATAAGTATGCAATTTGACTAGTGCTTATGATATGAAAACCATCACCACCACCACTTCCAGTATTATTATCTGTCAATTGTAGTGCTGCACCACTTGTTCCATTATGATGAATTTGGAAATTTCTTCCATAACTTGCGTTTGCTGCAGATCCTTTACCCAAACTTAAGTTACCATTTGAGTCAATGCGAAGTCTTTCTGCTGCATTTGTACTAAATGACATATGATTGCTACTATGATTATAATCAATCACACCCCTATATTCATCACCACCAGAAGTTCCATCAGCAAAGAATATATTTCCATTATGACTTGTTCCAGAACGAATAGTAATACCACTATGTCCACTAGTTGATACAACTAAATCATCTGCATTAGCATTTCCCTGTGGGGTGCTTGTTCCGATAAGAATCTTACCATCTGATGTAATGCGAATTTTTTCACTACCATTAACTTCGGCAACGATATATTGAGATCCAGAGTCAACTACCTCAACCTTTGTATCTCCCTCAAATATTTTATCTGCTGCTAAACCTGATAGGTTAGATCCATTTCCATAAAAGTTACCAGCATAAACTGAATTTGCTGTGACTATTCCTACATTTACTTTCTTTGCATTTGCAGTATGAACTGCGATATCAGGATTTGTAGTTCCAATTCCAACGTGGCCTCCATCAACCTGAGTTATACCTCCAGTTCCGGATTGATGTAACCATGTATTGAAACGAATATCAGACATATCTTTTTGACTATTTAGTTACCCTCTAGGTTAGTTACTCTTGCTCTTAATTCGATGTTATCTTGTTCTAATTTTTCAATTCTCTCCTGTGCTTCTTGAAGTGCTTTAATTGCTTTCATATAAACAATTGAATACTTCATAAATTTTGTTGTAGTTCCTAAATCTTCATTTTCTTCTCCAAGGTCAGGTTGATCCTTGACAAGACTAGGGCAAACTTGTTCAGCTTCTTGTGCAACAAGTCCAAGCATTTTTGTTTTGCTTTCATCAGATTTATAATTAAAGTTTCTGACTCTAAGTGCTTTTATATCATCCCATTGAGAACTAGCATCAACAATGTTCTCTTTTAATTTAACATCAGATGTACCACCATAAGAATTATTAATATTTTCTAAGTCACCATCCGTTCTAATGAACGCATTAGTTGAACCAGATGCATAATTATAAACTCTAAATGCCCAGTGAGTCGATTTCCCATGATTAAACTGCATCATGATTCCATAACCATTTGAAGAACCATGCTTCATATTTAAAATCTGGATATGGGGATTGTCAGCTTGCATTTCGTGGTAGTTGTTACCATCTGCACTCATATGACTTGACATATCTCCCTTCATCTTCACAAAACCATGTTGGTTTATACGGACATGTTCTGCACTATTTGTTCTAAATGATAATGAATCAGTTCCATGATCATAATTTATATTTCCCACATTAGATGCTGAAGCATCTGAAAAAATGATGGTGCTATCACCACTATGAGATCTTAAAATTAATTCCGCATCATCGGCACCTTCAATATGAACTCTTGCATCTCCACTTGCAGTATGAATATGAACTAATTCATCAGGAGATGTGGTTCTATCACCAATATTAACTCTACCACTACTTGTGATGCGAAGTTTTTCAGTCGTATTAGTTTTGAAAGACATGTAATCACCATTATGATCATAAAATATTTGTCCTATATCAGTATCATCATTATCACCAAAATTTATTATATTCTTTTTATTGGCACCAATCTTAAAGTATAAATTGACATCATTGTTAGCACCATCCGAGTCAATTTTAACTGAAGCGTAACTATTCTTGACATGAAATGTTGCTCCCGGTGAAGTAGTAGTTCCCCCTACTAGAAAATTACTTTGAAAATAACCTGTTCCATTATCGTTTATAACAAATCTATCTGCACCAGCTGTAGTATCTCTTATTGCTAAAACACCTTGAGTATTAGATATTTTATAATCGTCTGAATCGGTATCAACAAGATTTATACACGGTGCTATACCAGTAACCGTTAAGTCATTTCCATCAAAAGTTAAGTTTGCTTCGCCCTGTAAAGTATTTGCAGTTCCAGTTCCAGTTATAAGATAATTGTTTGTATTACTGTTGATTGTTGTTCCTGTGATTCCGGTTAAGTTAGATCCATCACCATAGTAAGTATCGACATATGCATTTCTCCATCTTACTGATGTAGTTCCAAGATCACGAGCACTATCGGTGTCAGGATCTATTCGACCTGTGACTGTCACACCAATTCCACTATCGGCAAAAGTCACAGTGCTTAAACCAATACGGTTTGTTAATTTATTTACTCGGATCTCAGATGTCATTATTTCTTTTTATTATCTTAATAAACTGGTTTAGGCATAGTTATTTATGACCAAGGAATAGTACTAGTTACCACCCCAACTTTATCTGATTTTTCTTTTTCAATCATCATTTTACTCCAAGCTTGAGCATCATTCATTGCAGTGGTACCCATTGCAACCTTCACCCACTCTAAACATTTTTCCTCTGTGATTGATGAAAATCCGATATAATCTGCTGCAGTTGTGTCAGCAGTTCCAATCGAAAATCTTGAAGTCCATTCACCTTTGTATGAACCTTCAGTCACTGTGCATTTTACACCTATGGAAGTTACATTAGTGTCACTTCCAAATATTTTACTACCGAGATCAGTTACTGACCAACTTGTTGTGAATGCCATAATTATTAATGGAAAGAAATACGAGGTGGATCAAATGTACCACCATTACATAGAACAGTGCAGGGGCCTCTTGAACTGTCATGAACATCGACTTTTAATTCAACAAAATTTGTTCCATGTTGACTAACTGAGACATATGCTGCACCACTACCTTGAATATTGTTTGCGGATACACTACTCCAAGATCCTAAACCAGTCATAACACAATGAATCATATAACTATGATGACCTGCGAGTGTTCCAACTACTTGATTAGACATAATCCATAGTCCAAAAGTCCACCAAGCATTACCTGCTAGATTATATATGTTATCAATTCTAATATATAAATCTCCAGAATTATATGATGACGAGACTGCCATCACACCAACCGTGTGTTGAATAGTGCTTTTTAAATTAAAGGTAACAGAGTTTGCACCAGTAGTAGTTCCATTTGGACTAATACCCCATATAGCACTTCCACCGGAAACTCCAGAGAATAATCTTAGAACACCTGCAAACTGTATGGCAGGGTTTGAATCTCCAAATAATCTTAAGTATTCTGTGCCATTCTGCATTAAAGATAGTAATGATCCACTATTACCATTTAAACTGATTCCACCATAACCACCATTAGATACACCAGAAGTTGTACCCACCCACAATTCACCACCAGATGTGATGCGAAGTCTTTCAGTTTCACTTGATCCAGAATATAATAAAACATTATTTTGAGCAGATAAGCGTAAATTATTGTTACCAGCAGTTGAACTTGCTCTTGCCCTTACATAATGTTCACCAGTGTCACTTACAAAAAATTGCAAACCTGACGCAGCAGCAGTATTGCAAGTATCATTTGCAATAATAAGTGCGTAAGGGTTAGCATCATCTCCTGATATTCTTTGTAGTACAGTAGATGATGAATAACCATTATCTTTAATTTCAAACTTTGCCTTTGAAGTAGTAGCTCCCATCACCATTTGACCAGCTGATGTGATGCGAAGTCTTTCATCTGAGGAAGTTAACTGAGATCCATCAGCAGCGTATCTAGTCATAAAGATTAGATCCATACCAGAAGTTCCACCATTACTTACCCCTGCAATTCCAGCCCTAGGTCTATCTACATTTGTATTTGGATTTAAAGTTATTCCGGGTAAAACATCTCCAGCTGAAAGATTGGAAGATGCCTGAAGCATGAGTCCCCTATCAGATACAGTAGTAGTAGCACCATGTTTCATAATTGCTTTACTTCCACTAAAAGTAAAGTTTGCCTCACCCTCTAATGTATTTGCAGTCCCTGAACCAGTTATAATTCTGTTATCTGCGTTATTGTTTATTGTTGTTCCTGTTACTGTTTTAAAAGTAGAGTCTCCAGCAAGGAATGTAGAGGAACTAGCAGTTCCAGAACCCAATCTTGCAGTAGGAACTGTGCCTGATGCTATGTTTGATGCATTAAGATTAGTTAAAGATGCTCCCGATCCACTAAAAGTTGTTGCTGTTACAACACCTGCATTACCTATCTTAATATTACTTCCTACATCTAATTGACCACCAGATAATGTTAGACCAACAGAGTGTAAATTAGATACCCCTGTCTTAAAATTAGATGCTGTGGCAACTCCAACAATATCAAGTTCGTTTAAATCTTCAATACTTAAAGAACCAATACCGGCATTTATATTATTTGTATTTCCGTTTATCTGAATGCCCATTTATCAAAGACTTTTTTAGTATTTAGACCACAACATAGTTGCCATCGACTGTCAAAACTCCATTGACTGTCACTGGGCCTGCCATGAGTCCATTAAAGTTTGTACTAATATAATGATTACCATTCAACTTATTATCCACAACTATCATACCATTACTAATATACATGCCTTGGAATGAATTACCAGCACCAACCATCTCAGTTGGGAATCCACTTGTTTTGATACCAACATTACTATTGGTATGAATACCAGAGTTTGATTCTGTAAATTTACCAACACCACCAACAACTAAGTCAATCGTTCCATCAGAGTCTTCATAAGTGGCAGTAATATTTGTTTCAGTATTTCCACTAAACATCGCACCAACGATGTCCTGTACTTGCTCTGTGGTTAACTGAGTATTGGTATCAGTTGAAACAAAATTTAATTTTCCGGAAGCATCATCATAGGTTACGGATATATTTGTCTCAGTATTACCAGAGACCATCGCTCCAATGATATCTTGTATCTCTTCGTCTGTCTTACCACCTAGATTGACTGTTGCGATACCTGAAGAAACAGTCGCAGTTAATCCAGACTGAACTAAATTTATGAATGTAACACCAGTACCAATCGTTGTACCACCTGACTGTATTCCAACACTTGATAATCTATCGATTCCACTCTGTGCCAATTTTGCCATTGTCACAGATCCATCTGCTGGAACTGATACACCTATCGATGATCCGAGAACAATTATGAAACAATCCTGTGCTGCATTTGGTGCAGAGGCAAACTCTATTGATGATTGATCTATAGTATATGCTGCCTCAGCTTCTTGAACAACACCACCAAGAACAACCATAAGTGCCATTGATGATCCGGGGAAAAAATTTGTCCCTCCCGCTTTTAGATCAAACGATACCTTACTACCATCAAACTGTGAAGAGATATCATCTAGTTTGAGATAGTTTCCTTGACTTAAATCGCGACCAATATATGGCATATACTTTTTTAATTATTTATGTTAAGATTCCAACGACACCTTCTGATATTGCTGCTTCTACTATGGCAGTACTACCAATCGCAGTTATTGCTTCTCCTTTTTCAATTTTATATTGAGTATACTTTGTTGTAATTTCATTTACAGCGACTGAGGCACGATTATGAATCGCATTTTCAATCCATTCTTTTTGATCGATCATTACTGTTTGAAGTGCCCTGTATTCACCTGTAGTGATACCAACTGTATAACTTGTATGTATCATAATTTTAAAAGTCTTTTGAGTATTTATCCAAGAAAATAACCACCCCAGAAGAATCTATGACCAGCACCCCAAGTAGCAGATATGGCAGTATAATATTGAACTTCAACATAATCATTGACATTTAATGGAATGTGCATTGAACCACCCTCCATCGGTGTATTACCGTCACTATAATTTCCACCAAATCCATATTTAAGACCTGAACCATTTACTTGGAAAACATACATATATCTGTGATTTGTTCCACCACCCTCTGCTGTTGATGAGAATCCTCCTATGAAGAAATAGTAAGTTCCTGATACAGGTGCAGTAAATCTCTGATTTGAATTACTCCAGTATGTTCCATTTGAAACACCAGTGGAATAACTACTATCAATTGACAGACCAGTTAGTTTATTCCAACCACCAGATACAGAAGTTCCATTTGTTTCAACAAGGAATTTATATGTTAAAGGTTTTATAAATTGTCCACTATTTGATACCCACAACGCTGTTGATAGACTTCCGTTACTACCGGGATCGGTTTGGAGGTAGAAAGAATCATGGAAGTTTGGATATGTAGAATTATTTGCATATGTCGTATATCCAAAGAGACCTCTTAAAGTTCCAACATTATCATAAAACTTTATTCTTGCGTCAGTATCACTATTCAATCTAAATGCCATATCACAGGCAGTGCTTCCATTTGGGCCAATTGTAAGATACTCATTAGATCCTACAGCAGCATTATTTAATACTACTCTTCCAACTGAGTCAATCATAAATCTTTCTGTTCCGTTTATCTGAAACTTATATCCACGAGTTCCTATATTCCATAATAATCCACCTGAACCAGAACCACCTGACCATTTCATATCCTTATTACTATCAAAGTTTAATGTTAAAGATTGAGAGTATGTACTGTCTACATTACCAAATGATAGTAAATTTCCACCACTGTCTAAATCTTTTGCGACATAGAAAGGATAAGATGTTTGACCATTATTATCTCCAATAGATACTCGGCCACTTGAGTCGATGCGAAGTCTTTCACTATTGTTATAACCCATAAATTGTAATGAGTTATCAGTGTGTTCATACCTTATACCACCTGTAGCACCGTCATTTTGACGACCAAAATAAATTGATGAGTCAGCACTATTACCTGAAACCAAATATAATCTCGCAGAACCACCACTATTATTAAGATCAAGTTCGGCACCATCAAAAGTTAAGTTTGCTTCACCTTCTAACGTACCTGTTGTGTCTGAGCCAGTGATTACTCTATTATTTGCATTATTGTTTATTGTTGTTCCTGCAGGTAGTCCAGTTAAACCAGAACCATCACCACTAAATGATGTAGCAGTACAGATTCCCGTTATAACAACTCCTGTATTTGTTGTAACAAATTTAGTTTGATTATTAAAGTTAAGTGTCTGCCCACCACCAGAAGAAAATATCGCTGATGTTTTACTACTTGCTAAATTTTGTATCTCTAATGTTCCAGATCTTAATCTTAAATTTCCTGCACCAGCATCATCAATATAACTATGGTTTGAAGTATGATGTAATTGTAAATCAGCACTAGCACCAATATTTAATTTCTTACCATCAGTTATGATATTAATATCGTCTCTGGCAGTTATTATACCAATCGCATCTACATTAGTTACATCTTCATATGTTAGCGTACCACCTATCGAAACAGTATTATCAAAGGTTCCTATACCTACCGTTTTAATATGAAGAGGTTGTAAATTTGTAAGACCTGTAAGTGCCATTAGGTAATTTCCATTATGGTTAGAGCGACATCTAAACTATTATTTACATCACTCTTCGCAGTCAATGTATCTGTAGTTTCCAAAACTATTTTATTTCCCTGCATGAATTCAAAAGAAGATCCTTGTGGAATAGGAACATTCTTCATTAAATGAACATCGTCTGCAGATGCTCTGGTAATTCCAATGCCTACGTTTATATTGTTACCTGAAATATTTGATGCTGTGATACCAATCACCACCGTTGTTGTTGAAGATGGTGCGACATAAACAGATGCGGTTGTAACACCTACATTCTTTTTAGTTTTCAGTTTAAAGGTGTTTGCCATTTGTTATCCTAATGCTATTGCGAGAGCGACTACATCATCAAGTGATGCACCACCGCCACCACCGCCACCTCCTCCGGAGGCATTGACAACTGTGATACCAGTCGCACCGACTGTGGCAGTTATATTACTATTGAAGTTTAATGTGGTAGCGATACCAGCTGGGGTTCCATTGTTCTGTATAAAGACACCAGTTGAAACACCAACTGTTTTTACACGAACCTCAGTTGTACTATTTATGTCGCCATGTACGTCTAACTTATAGGCAGGATTTATCGTTCCGATACCGACCTTCGGTGATGACTCGGAAGCAATACCAATATTTTTATTAGAATCATTAACCTTAACTAATGAACCTAATTGTGATAATTCCCTATTATTTGACATGATATTTATGATAGTTTAGTTATTTATTATTTCCAACCATGAGATACTGCATGGATTCTTGTTGACTTTGATGCACTCTGATTATGTGTTGTAATTTTATAACACACAGCAGTACCGCTAGGTTGTCCAGAAATATCAAGATTATGGAATGCCAAGATTCTCTTTGTTGATGTTCCCCAACTACCCTC
>Ga0209348_1001457_pt1 | contig 11490 bp, 8 predicted proteins | sample ETNvirenome_2_30_FD_184065 | JGI IMG/M metagenome (GOLD analysis project Ga0209348, IMG submission 184065) | Marine viral communities from the Pacific Ocean - ETNP_2_30 (SPAdes) (version 2) | ecosystem: Environmental > Aquatic > Marine > Oceanic | place: Pacific Ocean | collected 2013-06-22 | reverse complement strand
GCCGCCCATGCCGCCCATTTTCTTGAGCTGCTGAAGCTGGTCACGGAAGTCCTCAAGATCAAAGCCATCGCCCTTCTTCACCTTACTGGCAAGCTTGGCGGCCTTGTCTTTATCCACCGTGCGCTCGGCTTCTTCGATCAGCGACAGCATGTCGCCCATACCAAGAATTCGAGACGCGACCCGGTCGGGGTGGAAAGGCTCTAGCGCATCGACCTTTTCACCAACCCCCATAAACTTGATCGGCTTACCCGTGACATGACGGACAGACAGTGCAGCACCACCCCTTGCATCACCATCAGCCTTGGTCAGGATCACACCGGTCAAGGGCAGCGCTTCATTGAACGCCTTGGCGGTATTTACCGCATCCTGGCCAGTCATGGCATCGACAACAAACAGCGTTTCTTGGGGAGAAACCGCCTTATGCAGTGCCTGAATTTCCGCCATCATCGCTTCATCGATGGCAAGGCGGCCTGCAGTATCGACTAGCACTACGTCGTGGAACTGAATTTTAGCGTGCTTGATGGCCGCGTTGGCGATGTCGACCGGCTTCTGATCAGAGCGGGAGGGGAAGAAGTCGACCTGAACCTCTTTCGCCAGGGTTTCAAGCTGGTCGATGGCCGCCGGACGGTAGACGTCTGCCGAGACCACCAGCACTTTTTTCTTTTCGCGCTCGCGCAGGTAGCGGGCCAGCTTGGCGACGGAGGTGGTTTTACCCGCCCCCTGCAAACCGGCCATCAGCACGACAGCGGGAGAGCCTTTTAGGCTAAGGCCTTCATTGGCCTCGCCCATAATCGCTTCCAGCTCTTGCTGGACGATTTTGACGAACTGCTGGCCCGGCGAGAGGCTTTTCGACACCTCTTGGCCGACCGCACGCTCGCGCACCCGCTCAATAAAGGCTTTAACTACCGGTAGCGCTACGTCTGCCTCAAGCAGCGCTTTGCGTACTTCACGTAGGGTATCTTTGATATTGTCGTCGGTTAGCCGTGCTTGGCCTTTGATCGACTTCAGCGTCTGGGAAAGACGCTCGCTCAGATTCTGAAACATGGGGCCTCTGCCTCCGTCGCTGTCGCCGGGCGTATTCACCGGACGAATGTGGCCGCGATTATACGCGCTCGCGGCCTGAGTCTCCATGGGCGTCAGCGTTGGCGCTCGATGGCTGTGCGACGCCGCCTTGATTGGTTATAGTAGGCGAGCCGATCTAGATGACCGGAAAATACATTGAGGCGTCCTGACTGGGAAGTATTGCCACTCGGATACAGGCGCTGTTCTGACCCTATTTTTCTCAACAACGCGCTGCAAGGCGCATGGATAGCATCATGCAGGCGCTCCCGTTCGCCACGATCGCTTTTATACTCTATGTCGCCGCTGCTATTTGGCAGGGCATGACGCTGTTTCGCCGGGTGCCTCCCCGCCAAGGCATGGTACGTCTGCTAGGCGCGCTAGGCCTGCTGTTGCATATCCCCGTGGTCGTGCAGCTGGTGGGGGAATCACCGGGGCTGCTGCCCGGCTTTACCACCAGTGCCACGTTATTGATGGCGGTGGCGGTGAATGTGGTGCTGGTGGCCAGCCTATTCAAGCCAGTGCTTAATGCGGGCATCGCGCTGTTTCCACTTGCTGGCATTGCCCTGATTGTGGCCACTTGGCTGCCTAGCCAGGGCAGCCATAGCGGCTTAACACCGGGTATTTTGCTGCATGCCGTGAGCTCTGCTCTGGCGTTTGCCGTGCTCGCCATTGCCGCCGTGCAAGCGGTGCTGGTGGGATTGCAAAACCAGGCGCTGCGTCACCACCATATTCGCGGAATCGTCCAGTCGCTGCCACCGCTGACCACCATGGAGCGGGTGCTGTTTGAACTGGTCTGGGCAGGCATTGTGCTGCTGACACTCTCAATTATCAGCGGCTTAATCTTCCTCGATAACCTGTTTGCTCAGCACTTGGTTCATAAAACTGTTCTCTCACTGGGCGCCTGGATCATTTTCACCACGCTACTGGTGGGCCGCTACCGTTTTGGCTGGCGCGGCATGCGTGCCGTGCGCTGGACCCTCGGTGGCTGTGCCCTTCTGCTGCTGGCCTACTTTGGTAGTAAATTCGTGCTGGAAATTCTGCTTAACCGCTAAGCCTGCGGGCTTAGTGGTGATCTCGCGTCAGTAAACGCACGCTTGACACGCCACTGCCATGCTTCTACAAATCGAGCTTAATACGCCATAAAGGAACTTTCGACTTGAGCGACGACTTCCCTCTGGGGTTACTGTTCGGCCTGCTAGCCTTACTCATCCTGCTGTCTGCCTTCTTCTCTAGTTCTGAAACGGGCATGATGTCGATCAACCGCTATCGACTTAGCCACCAAGCCAACAGCGGCGACCGTAGCGCCAAGCGCGTGATGCGCTTGCTCACCCGCCCTGATCGACTCATTGGCGTTATTCTGATTGGCAATAACTTCGTCAATAACTTGGCAGCCTCCATTGCCACGATTATTGCCATCCACTTTTTTGGCGATGTGTCCGGCCCGGCTATTTCCACCGCGTTGCTCACCATCACTATTCTGATTTTCGCGGAAGTTACACCCAAAACCTACGCGGCCATCAAGCCTGAGCGCATTGCTTACCCCACCTCCTACGCCCTGGAGCCGCTGCTAAAGCTACTCTACCCCTTGGTATGGCTGGTCAATGTGATGTCGAACGGTCTGCTAAGGCTGATTGGCGTGAAAAGCGTGGATAGTGGCGGCGATAGCCTAACTCGTGACGAGCTGCGCACTGTGGTGCATGAAGCGGGCACCCTGATCCCTTACCGCCACCGGGCCATGCTGCTGTCGATTCTGGATCTTGAAAACGTGACGGTGAACGACATCATGGTGCCCCGCCACGAAGTGTTGGGCATCGACCTGGACGACTCGCTGGAAGATATTCTGACCCAGATCCGCACCAGCCAGCACACACGCCTGCCGGTCTATAAGGGCGATATCAACAACATTATTGGCATGCTGCACCTGCGCAACGCGGCGCGCTTTTTATCCCGCAGCGAAGTCACTAAAGCGGCGATTGTTCAAGAGGCACGCGAGCCCTACTTCATTCCCGAATCCACACCGCTGCATACCCAGCTGCTGAATTTTCAAAAGCAGAAGCGGCGGATCGGCATCGTGGTGGATGAGTACGGCGATGTAGAGGGGCTGGTGACACTTGAGGATATTCTCGAAGAGATCGTCGGCGAGTTCACCACCGACGTTTCCGAAGATGACGAGATTCACCAGCAGGATGATGGTAGCCATGTCATTGAAGGCACGGCTAACATTCGTGAGATCAATAAGATGCTGGGGTGGCAACTGCCGACCGACGGCCCAAAGACGTTAAACGGGTTAATTCTTGAGCACTTAGAAGCTTTCCCAGAAGGTCCAGCCTGCCTGCAGATCGGCAACACACGGATGGAGATTCTGGAAATTCGCGATAACCTGATCACCTCAGCGCGCTGCTGGCAAAAGCTGCGCTTGCCCCGCCGCTAATCCTGCTGTCGCGGCTGGCAACGGGCGATCTCGCTATCGCCCGCGGCCTTCAATGCCCTAACCCGCTGCTCCAAGAAGCGCCTTAACGCCACACCCTCGACTTCATGCACTAAAATGGGCGGACCAAAGTGCAGGCTCACTGGCGCTCTAAACCGCGAAGGCCACTTCTTTAGTGCTTTGCCGCCGTAGTGGGAGGTCCACGACCCCCAGAGCCCCGCCAAGCCTGCCGGAATTACTGGCACGCTGTCTCGGGCGAGAATGGTTTCGAGCCCACGGCGAAAGGTATGAATGTCGCCATCTGGGGTTAAGCGCCCTTCCGGAAACACCATCACGACATCGCCCTCACGCAGCGCCTTGCTCACTTCATCCAGGGTGCGCCGCAGCGCTCCCGGGCTATGGCGTTCCGATTCGACCGGAATCGCTCCGACCAGTTGAAACCACCACTTCAGCCAGCGGGATTCGAAGATGGGCTGATCCATCACAAACCGTAGCGACCTAGGGCTTCCACCGCCCAGCACCAACGCGTCCATAAAGCTAACGTGGTTACAGACGACCAACGCAGCGCCCCGTTTGGGTACGTGCTCTTGGCCATGCACCGACAGCCGGTAGCAAACGCGCATGGCCACGTAGATCACGCGGCGCAGCAAGCAGCGGGTGGTTTTGATTCCCCATGTCACGTCACCGCCTCCCGGTGTCGCAACCCGGCCAGCACGGTGCTCATGAGTTGATCCAATAGTTCATCGACTTTGAGTTGCTGCCCTTGCCAGTAGCCTAGCCGCTCGTTCAAGCCAAGCTGCACCAAGCCGTGAACGCTGCCCCACAAGGTACGGCCAAGGCAGCGTGCTTCCAGGTCATCCAGCGCAGGTTGATACTGCTTTAACGATGTCTCCACCTGGGTAAACAGGGCTTCAATCAGGTCGCTCTGGCGCTGGCCCAACTCCCCTTCCTGGGCGAGCGGGTAGTCAAACAGCAGCTGCCAACGGTAGCAGTCTTGCTCCGCAAACCGCCAATAGGCATCCGCTAAGGCGCGCAACCACGGCTCGGGGTCGTCTTCGGCCAGGCTGGTAATGGTATGCTGCAAACGCGCGAGGGTTTCGACGTTGACATGCTGCAATAAATTATTAAAGCTGCCGTATAGTTTTAGCAGCGTACTGGGCGCACAGCCCACCTCTCTGGCCAGGGCACGTAGTGATAAACCATGGACTGGCTGCTTAGCCAACCACTCATCACAAGCGTGCATGACCTGCGCATGGAGGGCATCGGGCGCATGCTGTCTAGGACGGGCCATGGCGATCTCTTCAGGTCAACGGCAAACAGGGAAGAAGCCTCATCGCGCTTTAGCGTGAGCAAGGTATACGATAGGATACCTTACATCGAACACTGTTTTCGACACTAAAACGCGACATTTAACGTATTACTACTCCCCCTCGCCATTTTGTACCAGCGCCGCAGGCATCGCGCATTAAGGAGATCGGCATGACGGGACGCCTACACGTACAGCGCCTATCGCTCGCCCGCCTTGCGCCAGACCTGAAGAGCACCGAGCCACTCATTGAGTCGCCCAATCTAGCCCCGCGTCAACCTGTGTCGGCCTTCCGCCTTGAGCAGGGGCGCTTAACACACACGCCACTGTTTTGGGGGCTGACGCCGCCGTGGCTCAAAGTGCTCGACCACGCCCCCCACTGCGCGCGAGCGGAAACACTGAGCAAGCGGGCCATGTTTCACGAGGCCTTTAGCGCCCGGCGCTGCGTAATTCCGGTCAGCGGCTTTTACGTCTGGAAGCCCCAGGCCCGCAGCAAACAGCCGTTTCTGGTCACCCAGGTGAATCGCGCGCCGCTGCTGCTAGGCGCGCTATGGTGCCGTTATCACACCACGTTAACTACGTTTGCCGACTCAACAGCGCTGATCAGTGTGCCCGCCAATGCCTGCCTGTCACCACTGACTGACCGTTTACCGGTGATTATTCCCCCGGAAGCGCTGACGCAATGGTTAGACCCCAGCACTGATTTATCGTCGCTAACACCACTATTGATACCGGCACCGCTGGAACTGTTGGGCGCTTTTCCGGTATCAAAGCATGTTAATAACCCTGCCTACCAGTCACCCTCTTGCGCACACCCCACAGGGCCGATGCTGCGCTGGACCGTGTCACAGGAGCCGTAATGTTACGACCTACTTACGCTATTCCGCCCCGCCTCAAGGCGCGGCGTGCCGTTCTCGGCCTGACCATCAGCCTGCTCTGGATAGCCGCCCCCAGCGCATGGGCGGAAGAGAGCCCGGTGGCAGATGTGACCATCCCCAAGGTGAGCCCGTTTGATGACCGCGACTACCGCGTTTTAACGCTCGAAAACGGCCTGCAGGCGCTATTAGTGAGCGACCCGGAGGCTGATAAAGCCGCCGCCTCCATGAACGTGCGGGTCGGCAGCGCCCAGGACCCAGACGACCTGCAGGGGCTGGCGCACTTTTTGGAACATATGCTGTTCTTGGGCACCGAACCCTACCCGCAATCGGATGCCTACCAGCAATATATTTCCGACAACGCAGGCTCTCATAACGCCTTCACGGCCCAGCAGGACACCAACTACTTTTTCGATATTGAGCCTTCAGCACTGCCCGGCGCACTAGACCGCTTTAGCGAGTTTTTCCTCTCTCCGCTGTTTAATGCTGACCACTTGGAGAGCGAGCGCAATATCGTTCACTCCGAGTACATGGCGCGTATTCGCGATGAATCACGCCGCGAGAACGATGTGCTAAACCAGTTACTCAACCCTGACAATCCCACTACAGGGTTTGCGGTGGGCAGCCGAGACACGCTAGCCGACCCAGAAGGCGAGGCAACGCTGCGCGAGCGAGTGATCGACTTCTACCACCGCTACTACGATGCCAACGTGATGAACTTGGCGGTGGTAGCTCCCCAACCGCTGGACGAGCTGGAAGCCCTAGTGGTGGAGCGGTTTGCCGATATTCCCGATCATGATTTGAGCGCCCCCACCATTGATGCACCGCTGATCGACCCCGACACGCTGCCGCGCTACGTAGAGCGACAATCGCTGCAGGATCGTCGCCAACTGCGTTTCTATTTCCCGATTCCCGACCCTACCGACGAGTATCGCACCAAGCCAACTCAGCTCATTGCGCATTTACTGGGCGATGAGGGTGACGGTAGCCTGCTGGCCGTGCTGCGTGAGGCGGGCCTAGCCGACGGGCTCTCAGCGGGTGTGGGCCGCGGTGATGGCAATGAAGCACTATTTACCGTCTCCATTAGCCTGACGCCCGCAGGTGCCGAACGCCTTGACGACATCGAAGCCACGCTGTTTGCCGCGATCGAGCAGATTCGCGCCGACGGGCTGGCCGAATGGCGCTATGACGAGCAAAAAAGCCTGAGCGAGCAGGCGTTTCGCTTTCAGCAGCACGGCGCTCCTCAGCAAGAGGCCACCCGCCTAGCCATGAGCCTCTCCCGCTACCCGGTCGAGGACGTGCAGTACGCCGCGTACCGGATGGACGGCATGGACAGTGAGCGCCAGCAGCGTTACTTGGACGCGCTGACTCAGGACAACATGCTACGTTTTTACTCTGCACCGGATGTCGAAAGCGACACCGTATCGCCGTGGTTTAACACCCAGTGGAAAGAGCAGCCGCCGACCGCCACCGGCCAGGCGCTGAGCGGCTTAGCCTTACCAGAACCTAACCCCTTTATTGCCAGCGACCTCACCCTTCAGGGGGGCCAGGATGAGCAGCCTACTGCCTTGATTGAGACGCCTACGTTTACCACTTGGCACATGCAGGACAGCCGTTTTAATACGCCCAGCGTCGAGTGGCGGGTGAGTTTGCAGCACCCCAGCGCCAGCTACTCGGCGGAAGAAGCGGTGCTCACGCGCTTGCTGGCAGGCTGGCTGAACGACAGCCTTAATGAGTCGCTCTACCCCGCTTGGATCGCTGGGCAGTCATTTAGTGCTTACGCCCACGCGCGCGGTATGACGCTGTCGTTTTCCGGCTGGCGCGATGGCCAAACTCCGCTGATCGAGCAAGCCCTTGAACAGCTTCAGCAGGCGGATATCTCTACCGGTGCGTTTGAGCGGGTGCGCTATCAGCTACAGCGGGAGTGGCGTAACGCCCCTCAAGCATCGCTCACCGGCCAGGCAAGCCGCGCACTAGGTGAAGCACTACTGACGCCGCAGTGGTCCACTGCTGAACTACTGGAAGCGAGCCAGCGGCTAGAGAAGCGCCATTTGGAGAATTTCCGTCGGCGCTTCTTGGATGATTTGTACATCGACGCCATGGCGGTGGGCAACCTGAACGCCGAGCAGGCGCAGGAACAGGCTAACCTGATTCGCGGTGCGCTTACGCCACGTTTGACACGCGACGACATTCCTCCGCTGACACCGCTAGAAGTCAGTAGTGAGTCGGAAATACTGCATCCTCACAGCACTCGCGAAGAGTCGCTGGTGCTACGCTATCTGCAGGGGCGCGATACCAGCGTTGAGGAGCAGGCGCGCTTGAGCGTGCTAGCCCAGTGGCTAGACACGCCGTTCTACCAGCAGTTACGCACTGAAGAGCAACTAGGTTATATCGTCAATGCGGGCTATTCACCGATGCTGGAAGCCCCGGGCATTAGTCTGATCGTACAGTCGCCGGATGTGGATAGCAGCACCATTGCCGAGCGCATGGATGCTTTTATGGAAGCCGCAGAAGCGCGTCTTAACACACTAAGCAATGGCGAACTGGCTGCCCACCGTCAAGCGGTTCACGACCGCCTGAACCAACGGGACACTAGCCTGCCAAGCATGACCAACCGCTATTGGCAGGCCACCGCGCTCGATGAGGTGCGCTTTGACCGCCGCGAGCAGTTAGCAGCCCTTGCTTTGGACGTAAGCGTTGAGGAGCTCCAATCGCTATGGCCAGAACTTCTATCACGCCAGCTGGATATTCGCTTCAATCCCGGCGACTCGCCCAGCGATATCGCCGTCTACCGTGAGGCGCGCACGCCGTTCGACGCGCGCTAACCCCACCGCCAGCTCAGGCATCAAATGCCTGGGCTGGCATCATGGCCTCAACAAACATCACCAACTCTTCGAGTATCTGGCGCTCTCGGTCTGTTAGCGCTTGCTGATTATAACGCTCGATTTCCCGGGCAAATGCTTTAAGCGTAAAACCCGATAGCGCGGGATCGTTCATGCGCATCCAGCGAAACGCCTCCCACTGCTCTCGCTCCTCGCCCTCCAGGGTGTCGGGGTAGCTGCGGGCGCGAAAGCGAAACAGCATCTCTTCCAGGCGTGGGTCTTGAAAGGCGAAGCGCTGCCCCACTAAGTCCCAGGGGTCCATGGCCAGCACTCGCTCCATCTGCTGACGGTCAGCGGCAGAGAAAAAACTGCCGGAGTAGAGCATTAAGTCAGGGTCTTGAGGCGACTCTTCGTAGCCGCCACTGAACACCTCGGCCACCTTCTGCGCTACACCGCTAGCCTCACGTAGGGTTTTCCAGTGCCCTCGGCAGGCGGCAATATCGATGCCTAGACGCGCGACAATCGCGCCGTACTCACCTTTCTGCTCGCCCTCAACATCTTTCAACACCTTGGCTGGAAAGATTACCGGGCAGCGGTTGATATGAATGACTTTGAGCGGAATGCGCGCTTCCCCTTCAGAAAGATCCTGCTGGCTGACAAATACCCGTTCACGAATCTGCTCGGCGCTGAGCGACAGTAAATCGCCGGGGTCGACGCTTAAATCGTAAACGATCACCCCGTTGGGGTTCGTGGGGTGCTCCGCCAGCGGCATCACCAGCGCGCTACAGCCTCGGCTGGCAGGATAGCGGCGGGAAATATGCAGCAGCGGCTTGGCACTGGGCAGGTCCAGCTGCTTGGCCACCGCGCGCTTGCCGCGCAGGCCAAGCAGGTAATCGAACAGTTTAGGGTTACGCGCTTTCAACAGCCGCGCCAGCGCGATGGTGGCGCGCACATCTGCCACCGCGTCGTGGGCGCCCTCATGGGCAATGCCATTCGCAGCGGTGAGGTGCTCCAGTTTAAAGCTGGGAGCGCCATCTTCCCGCAGCGGCCACTCAATACCCTCTGGGCGCAGCGCATAGAACGCCCGCACCACGTCGATTAAATCCCATCGGGAGTTGCCGTTTTGCCACTCGCGGGCATAGGGATCAAGCAGGTTGCGATAAAACAGATGGCGGGAGACTTCATCATCAAAACGCAGGCTGTTGTAGCCTGCCACGCAGGTGCCGGGCTCGCTCATGGCGCTCTGCACCTGACGGGCGAACTCGGCTTCGGGAAGCCCACGACGCTGCGCTTTTTGAGGCGTGATGCCGGTAATCAGGCAAGCGGAGGGGTGCGGCAAATAATCATCGGCGGGCTTACAGTACAGCTCGATAGGGTCGCCGATTTCGTTGAGGTCGGCATCGGTGCGTAATGCAGCAAACTGAGCGGGCCGATCGCGACGCGGATCGGCACCAAAGGTCTCATAATCGTGCCAGAGAAAACTGGCAGGGGCGGCATTCGGTGGCGCCATGGATGCAAACTCCCTTGAGCGTGACAGCCCACCCATGCGCCGAGGCATCATTCGCTGGATGGGAACAAAAGCCCAAGCCTAGCACACCCGCGACGCTTCCCGCCGCCCCTCTAAGCGCTCCTTAACGTTTAGCTTTTAGGCAGCGTGACGTTAAGCTCAAGCACCGAACAGTTATCTTCGCTATCCAGCGAAATTTGAATGGCGTCGTCATCCACATGCACATAACGACGGATCACTTCGAGCAGTTCGCGCTCAAGCAGCGGCATGTAGTCAGGCTGACCACGTTGGCTACGCTGATGCGCCACGATGATTTGTAATCGTTCTTTGGCCACCGAGGCGGATTTCTTGCGCTCACGCTTCAAGAACTCCAACAGTTTCATCGACGACTACCCCCAAACATCCTGCTCAGCAGACTTTTACGCTGCATTTCATGGAAGCGCAGCGGCATCTCTTCACCTAGCAGGCGTGAAACGGTATCAGTGTAGGCTTGGCCCGCGTCACTTGAAGCATCGTGAGTGACCGGAACACCCTGGTTAGACGCACGCAACACCGCTTCTGATTCGGGGATCAGGCCGAGCAGATCAATCGCGAGAATCTCACGGATATCGTCCAGGGTCAGCATATCGCCTGACGTCACGCGGGCTGGGTTATAGCGGGTAATCAGCAGGTGCTCTTTCACCGGATCTAAGCTCTGCTCAGCACGCTGGGTTTTCGAGCCTAGCAGCCCCAGAATACGATCAGAGTCACGCACGGAAGAGACTTCCGGGTTAGTCACGACAATCGCCTCGTCGGCGTAGTACATAGCCAGCTGCGCGCCACGCTCAATCCCCGCGGGCGAATCGCATAAAATATAGTCAAAATCACCTTTAAGCTGTTCAAGAACTTTCTCGACGCCCTCTTGGGTTAAGGCGTCTTTATCCCGGGTTTGCGAGGCGGGGAGAATAAACAGATTTTCGACACGTTTATCACGGATCAGCGCCTGGTTTAGCCCGGCCTCTCCTTGAATCACATTGACGAGGTCGTACACCACCCGGCGTTCGCAGCCCATAATCAAATCTAGGTTGCGCAGGCCTACGTCGAAATCAATGACGACCGTCTTTTTGCCACGTAGCGCAAGCCCCGTCGAAATCGCTGCGGCGCTAGTGGTTTTACCGACCCCCCCTTTACCTGAGGTCACAACAATAATTTTGGCCAAGAGTCACTTCCTTCTTGAAGTCGTTCATTGCGAGCACGATTACGTTGCGCTACGCGCATAACGGGAACATCAATGTCATCAAAACAGCACACTGTAACGGATAGCGGCCGTGGCGTCGCTAGGCATGAAGCATTAACCGCCTCTCAGCCAAGCGGCTTACCCCAACGGCTTAATTTCCAGCTGCTCTTTTATGAAATGGACTTCTGCAGCGCGCCCTAAAAGCTGCGAGTCGATATCTTCCAGCCGCTTATAGTTACCCGCTACAGATAAAAGCTCTGCTTCCAGTTCGCGG